>OLZQ01001045.1_pt1 | contig 12049 bp, 8 predicted proteins | sample 1644511 | NCBI WGS metagenome assembly OLZQ01 (sample SAMEA103958132, study PRJEB25191) | human gut metagenome | biome: human-associated habitat [ENVO:00009003]; feature: intestine environment [ENVO:2100002]; material: feces | place: Germany | collected 2013/2015 | reverse complement strand
TTCAGGTAACGATTTGGAGATTGTGCTAAATTCAGTATTTTACAATCTCAGACTCAAGAGACAACTCTTCAATAAACAAAGATACTAATATTTTTATATTAGGAAAAAGTTTCAAAGATATTTGAACTATTGATAGTCGCTACAGGGTTAATTCTTAAACTCGGTAATATCGGCATTTTTGTATGAATTATAAGAACGGGACTTTATCCATCCCGTTCTATATGTTTATACTCTATTTACTGCTTTCTGTATTTATAGGCTCGATACAGGAAGCCATTATATCCATCAGTTTTGACAGACCTTCGGTCTGTGGTTGCTGGCTGGCCGAAACATGTATCTGGTATTTTGCCGTTTGGTTGGTCATGCGGGTGTTCTCACGGGCGGTCGTTACTTTGCCGCTGATTTCTGCGCTTATTAACCAACTCTTCCCGGAAACTTTTGTTTCTACTTTGGCATTAATAGTGCTTTTTACATTTGAGGTATCAGTAACCTCCATCTGGAAATCTACATCCACGCGGTCTATAAGCAGAGAAGGAATAGGCACCAATCCTATAAACGGAGCCTTGACACTTTGTGGCATTGTTGTCATTACTCCATCCTGCTGTATCGGTCTTTTAATATCGAATTCCAATACACGAGCTGTTTTACCGTCGTCATCAAAAGCAATTTGCTTGTAGAAATTCCATGCTGTCGCTGCCAATTCCTGTTGTGCTTCGGCTGCTGCAATAAGTGGAGCTGCAATAAGTTCCCGCATGGGAAGCCCCTTGAATTTGTCAGTCACGTTTGAATCTGCTTTAAGAACTGGAGAAGTTTCTCTGTTTTGAGTCTCTTCCAATGCAGCGGAGATAATTTCTTTCGCCTGTCCGCTTACATTTTCATTCAAGTTTTCCGCATTTTCTTGTTGCCCTTGGTTTAATATTTCTTCTGCTATAACATTTGAATTTTAAAGTTATTAGATGTTTTTTACAAAATCGTCAATGATTCGGGAAATACTCTCCGGAGTCTCCTGAACCTTAAAATTGACGCAAACCTCCATGACATCATCCGCATCCGGTTTTATGTTGCTCATCTGCATCTGGAGATTGGCTCTGTGCGGACTGGATAACAGCAAGTTGTTTTCCGGAATCTGTGATTCCACGCTTCCGACCTTCGCCTTGAACTTTATCTGCACATTATCCATTGCAAGATAATGATGGGATATCAAGGCTATAAGTGGAATATCAATAGTCTTGTCTCCAACCATGATTTTTTTCGATTGGAACGTATTTGCGTTATTTGCATTTGTTCCTTCAAAAAGTCTGGTCAGATTTTGTATCTGATGATTCTGCAATGTATCTTGTGCACAGTTTACGGCGTATTGCAAACCATTCATAATATCAGAGAATGAATTGGTTTGAACACTGTCCGGCTCATCGTCATTATTTTTCTTGCCTCTGTGAAAAAGTCCCATGTTTTTAATTTAATTACTTGATTTGTTGTCTTTAATGAGCACCAATCTTGACAATGTCCGGCTTACAGCTTCCATATTTACACTGGAGTCTATATTATTATTGACAATGCCTTGATGTCAAAACCTATATGGTGGATTCTCCGTGTGTTCCATCACGTCCTCCTTTCTTTATTGGGGTTATACTTCGGTTCTTTCCGTTGCGGGCGGAACTTTTTCCGCCCGACGTTTACTGCTTCCTCAAGGTGGGCAATGCTCCGTTAAGTTCGTAACGCCACTCTGAGCCTGCGTTCTGCAAGGCGGTGTTCATGGCATCAACGGCGTTCTGCCAGGTAACGACAGAGCCGTCCACCTTCGTGGCTCCGGTGCTTTCCCTATTGTAGCCGATGCCTTGTTCATGATTGTTCTTCCAATAGCCGGCGGTCACGGTGGTGTAGTTATTTCCCAAAAAGCCGCCGATATGCATATAGCCAGTGCTACTACCCGTACTGGTTACGTTGCCCGTGGCATAGCAGGCAAGGAGGCTGCTTCCTGCGTTCATTCCCACCAGACTGCCGCCAGCGATATTCTTTTTGGGGTCCATTTCTATGATCACGTTGCCTGTGGCATAGCAAGCGGTCAAGGTGGCACCAAAAATCGTCTGACCTGCCACGCCGCCGACATCAACCATTCCCTTCACTGTGGCAGAGGAACTGCATCCGGTGATGGAACCGCCTATTTGAACACCCACCACACCGCCGACATACACCGTGCCGCTGACGCTGCCCGACACCGAGCAGTTTTCAATGGTGCCCCAGCCAGATCCTACCACGCCGCCAATACTGCCGCCATATATTTGATGGCTTGTTATCTGTACGCCCTCCATCACCACGTTCTTCACCGTACCAGCTCTATTGAGCCAGCCGAACAGACCCGCATATTCGTCATTTGTCGTAAAGGTCAGCCCCGTGATGGTATGGCCGCCGCCGTCGAAGGTGCCTTTGTATGAGTTGTCGTAGTCTGTGCCTATCGGCGTCCAGTCTTTGCCGGTGAGGTCAATGTTTTTGTCGAGGGTAATGTTAATGTCGGTCTTACCTCCGTTCACTAATTTGGCTACATTCATCAAGCCATCGGCGGAGGTCACGGTGTAGCTGCCGTTGCTCTCTATGGTATAGCCCAGGTCTTTTGCCGCAGCGAGGGAGACGGTGTAGGTATATTCACCGCCCGCCTGCCAGTCGGTAGCATTCTTCATCTTATAAACGAAGGTCTTGCCGTTAGTGAAGGTACAGGTAATGAAGGTAGTGCCAGCTGCCACATTTTGCGGGGCTACGATGGCGGTGTAGGTGTTGCTGCCCTTGTCATACGGGACGATTATATCCGGGTTGTCGCCTTCGGTGGAGAGGCCCGTCAGCTGCACGGATGCCAGCCCCTCGGTGTAGTCCGTCAGAACGATGGTCACTCGCGCCGTGCGGTGGGTGAAGCGGAGCGTGGGGCTACCGTAGGTCACCGTCTGTCCGTCGGCTACGATGAGGTCGCTGCCCTCAAAGTCTTTCTGGGCACTTTGGTTGGCTTTTACCTTTACCGCAGGCGGAGTTGTCTCGCCAGCGGTGTAGGGCCACCACGCCGTGACGGTGATGTCGTTGTGGTTGGTCCAGTAGTACGGGTCGGTGGAGGTCAGCGTGGCGCTGGTGGGGTCGGCGGTGGAGGGCGTCACGTTGTACGTCTTCACCGTGCCGTCCATCAGGACTGCCACGCTCTGCACACCCTCCCAATTGCCGTCCACCGGGGCACGGGTGCCGGCGGTGGCTGTCGCGGCGGGGTTCAGCCCCGTGGCGGTAAAGACGATGGGTGTGCCTTCCGCCCCTTCTGGTAGGAAGCCCGCTTCGTCCTGTGTGCAGGCGGCAAGGCCGAGCAGCAGGGCGATGGCTGCGGATATATGGATGGTTGTTCGTTTCATGATGCGTGTCGTTTAGGGTTCGTTTAGATATTGTTATTGTTTCTTTTGCAGTACGGGCAGGCCGTCGGTGCCGAGTGCCCACTGGTAGTCATTGTCGGTGAGGGCGATGTTCATGCCGTCGACGGCTGTCTGCCATTTCACGGTCGCGCCGTCCACCTTCGTGGCATCTACCGTTCCTCCAAAATTACGGAATTCTCCTCGCTCGGCATTGCCTCCCCAATAACAGGAAGTTATAGTATTGTAGTTGAAACGCACTATAGCTCCAGATTCATAATCTTTCAATGTGCCGTCAAACCAGCAAGCTGTGATACTGCCATAATTTAAATCGGCTATACCACAAGTTCTACCATATGCAGAAATTTTTCCCGTCACAGAGCAGGCAATGATTTGACCATTATTTTGATCCACTATTCCAGCTGCTGATCCATTATTGCCATATAGATTCACATCTATGAGTTGTAGGTTCTTTATCACACCACGTAAATTTAATAACCCAAAAAGTTCAGTAGTCGCTGCTGAAAAGTTTAATCCCGTAATGCGGTGTCCCTGCCCATTAAAGACGCCGGAGTAACCTGGCCATGTGCCTATCTGTGTCCAATCCTTACCCGTCAGGTCGATGTCGGCGGTGAGGGTGCAATTTATCGATTCGTCCTTTTGTGCGGCTTTGTTCCATGCCAGCAGGCCGTCAGCGTTATAGACCATGTAACTGCCGTCGTTCTGTATAGAATAGCCTAAATCCTCAGCCTCGCCGCTTTCGCCGCCACCGTCAGCCCAGTCACCGATGGTGCAACCCTCTAACGTCAAGCCGGTGGCGTTCACCTTGACGGTATATTTATAGCGGCTGCCCGCTTCTAATACGACGTTGTTCTGCGGACGGAAGTAGAAGGTGCCGTCGCCGAGTTCCACCTTGACGAACGGTTTGCCTGCCGCAACGGTCTGCGGGGCGGTCAGTGCCTCGTAGGTGTTGCCGCTTGCGTTGTAAGTCTTGATGGCGGTCGGGTTGCCGTTATCGGCGGACAGGCTCACGAGGCTCACCGTGGCACCGGCGACGCTCGTGAATCCCGTGCCGGGCTTCAGTTCGATTGTCACGCGTGCCGTGCGGTGGGTAAATTCAAGAGTCGGGTTGTTAAATTCCACCTTCCGGTTCTCAGCAGAGATGAAGTCGCTGTTCTGGAAGTCAGCCAATTTGCTTTGGTCTTCGGCCACCTTCACGGCAGGCATCTGTGTGATGTCGGCATTGTCGAAGGGCCACCATGCCGATACGGTAATCGGGTCGCGGCTGGTCCAGTAGTACGGGGCGTTCTCGCGTGAAAGCGTGGCACTCTTGAAATCGGTAGAAGCCGTTACGGTGTATTCCTTTACCGCATCGCCCATCTTGAGTGCCACGGAAGTGACGCCCTGCCAGTCGCCGTCCACAGCGGCACGGGTGGAATGGGCTGCCAGCGGCGTTGCTTCTACGGACAATCCGGTGGCACGGATGAATACGGGGTATTCACCTTCGGGCAGACGGTTATCGTCAGCAAGTTCGTCCTGCGTGCAGGCGGCGAGGGCGAACAGCAGTGCGGTGGCTGCGGGGATAAATAATCTATGTCTCATAATTCTTTATTCTAATCGATTAATTATTAAAATCCTACAGGTCAGCACCCACATCTCCACCGTCTATATCGTTCCACTTTGCAATGGTGGCTTCGCTGACTTCAAGGACTTTGTTGCGTACCTTGACGGTATAGGTATAGTTGTTGCCCGCCAGCAGTGCGCCTTCGGGCATGGTGAGTGTGGCATGATATTCCTGACCTTTGTAATTCACAACCAACGGCAGGGATGCAACTGTCTGCGGGAAGAGGATGATCGATGACGTGAGATTGCCGTCTGCCAGATTCATGGCCAGTTCTCCGGTCTGTACTCCGTTGTCTGCGGTGGCAATACCGTCGGCCGTGTTGAACGTACCGGTGAGTAACAATCCGTCCAGCGTGTAACGTTCAGGCTTGACCACGCTGAAATTCACGCCGTCGCCCGCCTCGAAGGTAAGGGTTATCTGGCTCATGCGGTGGTGGAAGGAGTTGTCTTCACCGCCTTTGGCGGTTTTGTCGGTGAAGCTTACTACCGGGTTGTTTTTGTCTCCCGTGGCTCCTGAAGCAAAGAGGAAGTCGATGGCAGGCTGGTTTTGCTGCGCCGTGGCATCGGTCGTGGCTGTGAGGATGCCTCCCGCCGCGTTGTACGGATAGTAGGCGCGGAAAGTATGGGTCTTTGCATCTTCGATATAGATAACCTTTCCTTCTGCCTCAAATTTCCCGTTTTTCAGGATGAAAGGCACGTTGCCGTACTGGGAATCGTTGCCGATGTCGGTGATGCCGATACGGTCGCCGGCAGTCCAGGTGGTTCCGCTGGCGCGGGTGGCGGGGGCGATGTCGGCGGTAAACTGGGCGGCCACGGGGTCACCGTTCAGGTTCTCGTTGTCGTTGTTGCAGGCTACCAGTGCGAGGGCGAGCGCTGCAAGTGTAAAAAATCTTGTCTTCATTATATCTGTCATTTTATTATTTACAAATCGGCATTTACATCATCACCTTTCACTTCTTCCCAGCCGTTGATTTCGGCTCCGTCCACTTCCATGCCTTCGGGAGTCTCAACCAGCGTTCCGCCGAGGGTCAGCGATTCGCCCTTTCCGGTGTTGAAATCCTTGAGGGCTTCCGTGAGGTCGCTTTTCAGCGTGGTGGGGCTCGGGTTGCCGTCAGCATAGCGGATTTCACCCGTCAGCAGTTGTTCCGTGCCGGTCACACCCAGCAGCCGCACCGTGGCTTTCCACTTGCCGGCATCGTCACCTTCGGTTATCTTGGTGAAGGGCAGCACGACGTTTGAAGCGGCTCCGTAGGTATCGGTAGCGAAATCGAGTGTTCTGGCTGCACCCGTCAGATGGGCAACAATCTCCGTGATGCGTCCGGCGGCATCACCCGTCGGTTTGACGACAAGCGTCAGTTCGCGTACCTGCTGCTTCATTGCGGCGGTCAGCGGATAGTCCTTGTCTTTCTCGATGCTCACCTGTTTCGTATAGGTGAAGAACCATCCCGGGGCATTGTTCACAAAGGCATCCGTTCCTGCCCGGTTTCCCGTGGCTGCGGCAATGGTGGCGGTGGTACCATTTACCATGATTCCTTCAGCAGGGTTCCACACCGCAAGGGTGTAGCTGCCCGGAGCAAACAGATGGTTGGGGGCATGGGTGGCGGAAGTCTCCGTACCCGTATAGTCACCCATGGTGACCGTCCACGTGGCAGGTATGTCGATACCCTCACCGCGGGCCGACCAGTCGGCTGTCACCGCAATCTTCCCGTAGTCGGGATGCGGCGTGTCATAAAGCGTGTCCTTCACGCAGGAAGAGAGCAGCACGGCGGCTGCCATTCCCATCATATTTATATATTGTCTTGCTTTCATATTCTATTCCTCCGTGTTAGAATAACTTCCATACCAATGTCACACCGGCATTGATGGGGCCCCACCAGTCCTTTGTTTCGTTGCCGCGGCGTACACGCACGCCGTCGATGACTTCATATTTTTCGAAATCGGCATTCAGGTAGCCCAGACCGAGGTTGAAATCAAGAGCCAGTGCCTTGTTCAGCCGCAGCTGATAGCCGGCGGTGATGCCGCCACCCATCAGGTCGCCCTGCTTGCCTGCTTCGGAGAACTTGTAGTTGAACTGTCCGGCCTTGAACATCGCGCCCAGATACCAGGCTTTCTTCTCACCCATATAGTAACGCACTTCCGGAGCCACTTCCCAGAGTGCATAGCGGCGGTCCTTGTCGCTCCACGTCCATGAAGTCCACGAGCCGTTTACGGCAATGCCCCACGATGGGCAGATGCGCCATTCCACGCCAAGATCTGGTGTCAGGGTAGCCCAGCGCAGCAGGTTGGCACGCAGGGAGAGATGATAATCAGTTGTGATTTTGGTTTCCGACGGCGTGTCGGCAAGTGTATTTTGTTGAGCGGCTTTCTCGGCTTCTGCCTTTTCAGCGGCAAGTCGGGCTTCTTCCGCCTTGCGCTGCTCTTCGGCAAGCCGTTCCTGCTCGGCACGCTTCTCGGCTGCCAGTCGTTCGGCTTCCGCCTTGCGTCGTGCTTCCGCGTCCGCATCCGTCACGGCTGTTTCCTTTACCGGTACCGTCAGGCGCACGGTGACAAAATCACCCTCTGTCACATGATTGCGGGTAATGAAGTTTTCTTCCTTGATTTTCGCTCGTGTAATCAGTTCTGATTTCACACGGTTGGCACGAATCTTCGCTGTTGCAAGGTTCTTGACTTCACTGCTCTGCGAATTGCAATATCCGTCAACCAATAGCGGCAGTTTGCCGTCAAGAATTGTTGCTTTGTTGTTTTCGATACATTCCAACAGGCGGGCAAGTTCCGTGTCATTGCCATTCCAAGGCACGTAGAACATGTCCTTCTGCGTAACGAACCGGAAGGTGTAGGTCGTGTCTGCTTTCTGCTGCGCAATGACAGGAAAAGTTAGCGTCATCAGCCACAGAAACAGGGTAAGAAAAGTGATTTTTCTGCTCATATAAACTTGAATTCATTATCTTTGTCATCTCCAAAGGTAATAAATGCCATTCAGCGCCCAAAATATTACAAAAACTTTTTCTGTTGAAATACAGCGTTTTATAAAAAAATTGTCGTTTGAGCACTTTTCAAATTGTCGTTAGAGCACCTTTTTGTCGAATTAGCACTTTTTTGTCGCTTGAGCACTTTTTGAAAATGGGCTTCTGAGACCTTTTTCATCGGCTTTTTACCACACAAATTATTCCAGATTTGCTTTTTTCCACTTGCCAGGCGTACATCCTTCCTTCTCTGTAAATGATTTGATAAAGTTACTGCGGGAAAGAAAGCCGGAAGACTCAGCCAGCTTCTGTATATTGATTTCCGGATGCTCCTTCAGTATGTTTTTCGCATACTCCAACCGGAGACCGGTTATCCATTCGCGGAATGTCATTTTATACGTAGTCTTGATATAAGCGGAAAGATAGGTACGGTTCGTATGAAGTATTTCGGACAGTTCTTTTATGGTAAGTCCCTGCTGGACATAGCCGTCTGTCTTTATCCAGTTGGCCACTTTCTCTATAATTTCTGTATAGGACACTGGAACTTCTTTCTCAGAAACTATTTCAGGTTCTGTTTCTGTATCTGTCAGAAGTTCTTCTTCAGACTGTATATCTTGCTCAAAAGCATTTTCCACCTGTTCATAGAACAGCAGGTAGTTCTGATAGCTGTAGAAAAGATAGCTGTAGAACGGTATTGACGACAAAATCCAGATAAAAACATATTTGTCTGGCAGAAATGTCAGCAATCCGCATCCGACACCGAAGATAACAGCCCAATAAGTGAATATGGAAAGCCATTCGATATATGTACCTATATCATCCGCCTGAGTTTCATTGAAAATCCGAATGGCTCTACGGTATGCAATTATGACTCTGCGAGCTAAAACGACTCCAAAAACGACTAACCATACAGCTAAAGCAAATAAAGAGAATTTTTGCATGATTCCGCTTGGCAACAGGAACAACACAACTCCGGAAAGAGTTGAAAATATAATCCATAAAATGATATGTGTCCACACACGCCGTTTGGTAATGTAAAAACGATCAAGCAACATTATCAATGCCGAACTGAACAGAGAATAGCACAGGAAGTATGTGGACATGTTCATCAATATGGCAGAATCCGCATTTTTGAATCGGATACCAAAGAAGAAATGTACCGAATAATTTGCCGAAAGCAGCAGCATAGCTATACCCATAATCTGTCGGGAGCGGAGATAATTCTTGAAAATTTTCTTTTCAGGAGTCTTTGCAAACAAAAAATAAAAGCCGAAGAATAACATCAACGGCAGTGCGGCATAAAGTGAAAAACTGTATATAGATATAGATGGCTCCATTGTTATGCTTATTTGATTTTGATACAAAGTTACGTCTTTTTCTTCACAAATAGACACATAATCTATGATTTAACGTTATAGATTCGGTCATATTAGATTGAAAAATTATTAGAATTAAAGCCAGTGGTGAAAAATTCAACCACTGGCTTTTTCTGTCAAGACTTCGATATTAAAGTTTTACACCTTTGGATTCCGATAAACCGGGTCTCCCTATAATTAAATGACTGCGTACAAAGTCCACGTGCGGGCTTTCCGGCTGTTGTTCCGTCTGTTTTTTCTCGTTGCCTTGCCGGTTCTCTTCCGTGTTTTCCTGAGCCGGAGCCAGCTCAAGCTGTATCTTGCGGTCCAGTGCGGCGAGTTCGGACTTCAGCTGTTTCAGCTCGTCCTCCTTCTTCCACACCTTGCCCGCTATCTCCTGCAACTGCGGAATCTCCTTTTCCAGCACTTCGTTCTTAGACTTGTACTGGTCGATGATGGTCGGAATCCTCTCCAATGCGTTCAGAAAGTTTCGTGCGGCAGCAATCGGGTCTGCCATCGCCAGATGCCCGTTGTTGTAGGTGTACTTGTAGTTGCCCTCCACCACGAAGCGGTTGTCGGTGAACTCCAGACCTTCTTTGAGTGTCCTCTCGCTGACCACCTTTATCGGAAAGCCGTAAAGTTCCCCGACAGCCTTGTACAGTCCACCAGTCGTGGCGTTCTTGGCGATTTCCTGCAAACGCTTACCGATGACCTTCTCATCCGTTGAATCCGCGCCGTCCACCTTGACAAGATTAAGGCGGCTGCCTTCCCTATCAGTCTGCACAACGGAAAGAAAACGGTTCCAGTCTTCCGTCATGGCTTCGATGAAAGCCGTGTTGTTGCGCAGTTCTCCCGTCTTGGATTCCAGCTTGAACTCCGAATCGCGCTTGCCCTTGCCCCACGACTTGCGTTCCCCTTCGAGCGAGGCGATACGCTTCTCTAATTTCGCCTTATCCAAAAGGTCGGTATTGCCGGAGAGCAACGCCATATACTCCGAGAAGTTCATACCCGATTTTTCGTCCATTGCTCCCTCGTCGATGGTACGTGCGCCCATCGCTCCGCTTTTGAGCTGCGATATGAACGTCTGCTTACAGTGCAGCAGATTGAACTTGTAGCTGTCCAGCGACTTTTCCACCGCGTAGATGATGATATCCACGTTGTTCTCGGCAAAATGCTTGGCAATCTCGTTCCCGGCTCTAACACCCCGTCCGTCACGCTGTTGCAGGTCGGACGGTCGCCACGGTGTATCAAGGTGATGGATGGCGACACATCTTTTCTGCGCATTCACGCCCGTTCCGAGCATACTTGTGGAGCCGAACAGCACGCGCACCGTCCCGGCGTTCATGGCATCTATCACCGCCTTACGAGCCTTATCCGTCTTACACTCCTGAATGAAGCGCACCTCACTTGCCGGTATGCCGTAATCCTCCACCAACTTGCGTTTTATCTCGCTGTACACGTTCCATCCTTCCCCCGGCTGATATGTCCCCAAGTCGGAGAACACGAACTGCGTACCCTTGTGCGCCTCGTACTTGTGGTAATACTCTGCAATCATCTTGGCACAATGGCTTGCCTTGTTGTCGGGATGGTCCTCGTAGTTCGGGTCTATCATGCGCATATCAAGAGCCATCTTTCTCGCATAGTCGGTGGCGATGAGCATCTTCGCCTTTTCCTCCGTTTCCGACAGGGGTAACCTGCCAAGCAGAGTGGCATCGCCGGTTTTGGCAAACTGCATCAGCTTCTGTATGAAGTCCTCCTGCTCCGGTGTGGGCGGTATGTGGTGCAGTCTCTCATTCTTGTTTGGTCTGTCCACACCTACATCCTCCGCCGTGCGGTAGTCGGTAATCTCGTTGTAGAAGGCGGCAAGCTCCGGCACCTTGATGAAATAGCGAAAACGCTCCTTCTGAACGATATTGTTCGTTACGTTGAACTCAAAATCGGTCGTCTTTTTGGCGAAGATGGCAGCCCAAGCATCGAAACAGCGGATGTCCTGCCGTTCCAGTTCGTTGGGGCGCAGGTATTTGAAGAGCAGGTACAGTTCCGTCAGACTGTTGGAAATGGTCGTGCCCGAAAGGAACGTAGCCCCCAAGTCCTTGCCCGTGCGTTCCTGTATGGTACGGATGGCAAAGAGCATATTCAGGGCCTTCTGGCTTCCTTCCGAGTTTCCCAATCCCGCCACACGGTCATGACGGGTGTTGAAAGTCAAGTTCTTGAACTGGTGACTCTCGTCAATGAAGATGTGGTCGATGCCCATCTGCTTGAAGTCCACCACATCATCCGTGCGGGACTTGATAGCGTGTTCCACCTTCTCCAGCTTCGCCACAAGGTTGTGCTTGCGCTTCTCCAGCCCTTTCAGCATCGCCCGCGACACGTTCTTGCCCTGCTGCCGCAAGACTTCGAGGTTTTCCTCCACCGTGTCAAGCTCCGCCTGCAGGATGCGCTGCTGCAACTCCGGTGACTGCGGTATCTTGCCGAACTGGTCGTGCGACATGATGACGCAATCGTAATCGTTATTTTTGATGTTGTTGAAAAAACGCACGCGGTTGGCGGTCGAGAAATCCTTTTCAGAAGCGTAGAGAATCCTCGCATTGGGATATGCCGCCTGATAGGTGGCGGCAATCTCCGCCACATTCGCTTTCAGCCCGATAATCATCGGCTTGTGCGCCAAGTTCAGACGCTTCATCTCATGTGCCGCTATGCACATTATCAGCGTCTTGCCGGTTCCACAGGC
>OLZQ01001041.1_pt1 | contig 12070 bp, 7 predicted proteins | sample 1644511 | NCBI WGS metagenome assembly OLZQ01 (sample SAMEA103958132, study PRJEB25191) | human gut metagenome | biome: human-associated habitat [ENVO:00009003]; feature: intestine environment [ENVO:2100002]; material: feces | place: Germany | collected 2013/2015 | reverse complement strand
TCAAGGGGCGCTGTGACTGGACGGAAGTATCATTATCCTCCTGCGTTTCATTGCCGTTCCGAAAAGCTGTTTCGGATTTTGAAGCTTCATATTTACCGCAGGCGTATGGCTTCCCTGGCTGACGAGATTTTATACCGCCCGCAGGATTAAAGTATTTCCGGTACTGCTATTCTGTTTTCAAGGTTCCGTAGGAGGCTTTTTTGCCCCTCTACTTATTAAGGGAATGGGAGGGGCGTTTTGAGACCCCTATTTTAGAAATTTTTTTATTTTCTTTTTCGCCTGCTCTATTGACTTCCGTATTTGTTTGTACGATACGTTCTCAATCTCTGCTATTTTACGTTCGGTCAAACCATAGTAAAAATAGCGAATGACGCGTTTTTTCTGCTTATCGGTCAGGTTTTTCACAGCTGAATATATCTGCTCGTTCTGAAGCTTACGCATAACCTGGTTTTCCACAGTGTCATCAGCTGTAAGCTCAGCTTCATTCAAAAGTCTTTCTTCTTTTTTAAGTATTCTTTTTCGTTCTCTGTCGTCATATGCGATTCGGTCATTGTACTCTGCGGCGTACAGCTCAAACTGTGCCGGAGTCATAATAATTTCTTTTGCAAACCTCGGATGCCGCTCTTTAAAATGTGGATCGTCGGTAACGATTATGTAGTTTGCACCGCAAAATCTTTCATAAACCCTGTCCAGTGAAAAATAGTAAAACCCTTTTTTACTGATGATCTCTTTAACAAGCTTCATATCAATTTTTTTAAATTCCGTCCTTTTCATTTCAATTCCTCCGTTTTGATTTTCTTGTTTCGAATCAAACGAAGGCTTAAGGATATCCGGCGACAAAGCACTGCCACTTAAAAATGAGCATAAAAAAACTCCGTTCTGCCTTTAAAGCACAACAGAGTTTGAGCTAAACACGCCTTAAAAGCTTGTTTACTCTTTGGTTTTATTGGTTGCTTTTTCTAATTTTTATTATATCACTAAATTATCTATGTTTTTATATATATTTCGAAAAGTGTGCTTAAATAGTATAAATTATTTATTAAACATTAATATGCCAGCCTGAAGTTACGCTATGGCGTAGTTTGGCAGTTGATATTTATGAAACAATTAACAAATTTGCAGACAAAAAAAGCGGAACGCTTTTACACGTTCCGTTTTGAATATTAATCTATACACTTCTCTTTGTATTTATATATATTCCTTTTTCTTATTAACTTTCCCGTGTCATGGTGACAAGGGGGGTGTGTCAAAAAAATAAGAGTAAAACAAACAATAAGGTTTGTTTTACTCTTGCATTATTCCAATGCTTTTGTAAAGAAAAAGCGGAGTAAAACTTGAAAAATCAATACAAGTTTTACTCTATTAAAAATTGTTTCCATTTTTACAATAACAATGTATATGCTTCCTTTAGAAACACATGAAAATCTTTAATGTTTTAACCGAATTCTTTTAACCATTTTTCAAAATTCTCATTACCATATAAATATTCACTCGGACTTACTTTAATATCTATTCCAGATAAAATCATTATCAAATCCCATGATCGTTCGTTTTTGAAAATCAAATCATCATCAACCAAAAATTGTTGCGCCCAATCAGCGACTTCTTCCCTAAATGATATATCATTTTTAACTTTGCATAATTGATTGTACACATAATTGTAATCGGGTTCATTCATATTGACTCCTTCCGTTCACCATTTACCAGTGTATTTTCCTTGTTTATTAAAACAATAATGGACTTTTTGACCACCAGTAATAGATGTATCAGGTCTAACCTGTCTTACGTTTCCAAAATGGTCCAAGGTTTCATGCCAGCCTCTTGTTTTCCCACTTAAATAATCCCATTCTCTAACATATCTTCGCCCTGTATGCAGGAGAATTGGCTCTATCAGCTTTTTCTGGATTCCTGTGCTTTCAATAAGCAAATTACGGTTTCTAAATGCAATGAAATTCTTATCAGCAAAGGTCTTGCCCCCATGACAAATTTGAGGGTTTTGAAATAAGGGAAAGATTCCACCTGCGGGTTGCAAGTGGAATCTTTTTAGTTGCCTTATTGAAATGTTGTAATTTGATTTATCGATAAAGAAAAGCGGAGCAAAGCAAGCTTTATAAGCGAGTTTTGTTCTGTTAGAAATGTCAAATTAACATGAATTTATATAAAAATTATATTTTGTGTCGTAACATCAACATTCAATCTTTGATTGCTCAAAATTCTTTTTACATTATCATCTTTTAAATCAGACAAAATTAGTGGTACTTTAGGTTCGGCAACTATACGATATGAATTTATAAGAGGTCCATTCGGATCGCGTGGACAGGTATCAAAACAGTATATTCCTTTTGAAGTTAAATCAACGCTTTCATTAAAAATCGGTATTTTCAATAGCTGTTCATATCGTTTCTTTTTTATGTGTTGAATTTCCTGAGGTTCGCCATATTTGTCTATTTTTTGATTTTTTCTATGAGATCCTCCGCCATAATCATAGTAATACTGTATTTTTGTGAATGACTTAAATTCATCAAAAAAATACTTTTCAAGAAATTCAACATCCTCAACAGATTTAATAATAAAATCAGGAAGTATTGCATTACCGCCGGATGTCAATTCAATAACCTTATTGAATCTATCAACTGCAAACCATATTAAATCAAGAAATGGAAGATCTTCTTTATTAATTTTCACTTAATTACCACTAAATATTTTATTTAATATTATCGAAAAGCTTCCTTAAATATACTTGTACAATTTTTACAGGCTGGCACCACTTCTCCAGTTCTCGGCCTCACTGCACTTGTAAATCTAATATTATTTATTCGACTACCTTTAAGCATCAATGATAAAAAAACAATAAACAACGTAGAAGCCCATCTGCGTTGTTTATTGTAAAACTTATAGGTTCATTTCATCTTTATCTTATAAAAAATCTTTTATATTAAGTAGCTTTAATAAATTTGATTTTATTTTTTTATTTTTAATTTTCATTGCATAAAAATCTATTCCCCTTTCTTTATAATCCTTTACTTTTATATTTGCTCCTGCATCTAATAATGCTTTTACTATTTCAATATTCCCATAGGAAACGGCATAAAGTAATGCTGTCATTCCTTTTTTTGTTTTAGCTTCTATATTAGCATTATGATGTAAAAGTAAATTAACAACATCAGATTGGTTATAGCAACTGGCTATAATTAAAGGTGTCGTTCCATCATTAGAAGCTATATCTTTGTTAGCTCCATGTTTTAATAACAATGAAACAATATCAACCAATCCTTTAGCAGAAGCCTCATATAATGCTGACATTCCGTCTTCGTCTGCCAAGTTAAGATTAGTATTTTTATCACATAATATTTTAATTATATCTGTGCTTTCGGATTCCACTCCCCATAAAATTATAGGAGTATTCCTATAAAATACATTAGGATCATAATTCATTTCTAGCAATAAACGAACATGATAAATATTTCCGGATGAGACTGAAATAGCAAGGATTTCATTTTTTTCTTCTTTTAGCAATATATCATTAAATTCTTTTATTAAAAATTTAAAGATGTTAAAGTTCTCTGATAGTGCAGATAGAATCAAGGGCGTTTCCATATTAAAATTAGGTATAATTGGACAACATCCTAATTTAATTAAGTCTTGAACCATTTCAAAATTTGCATCTTTAACTGCATAGTGTAATAATGTATTTCCATCTTTATCTCTTTTGTATTTTTCATTTACTTTTATATTGCTATAATCATTATTTAATAAAGAATTATATAATTCTTTAATACTGCTCAATATACATCACTTTCCTTTCGGATAATAATAATGATCATGTGAGGAAGGTCTATGCGGAGTATCCCTTTGAGAGTTAGGTACGTCTGGATGATAATGGGGTTTATTACCATCAGGATGATGAACAGGAGGTTTTCCATTTCCCGCTTTTTTTGCAGCTTCTTTAGCGTCTTTTCTAGATGTATAATGCTTTCTTCTTCCAATAGGATACTTTGATCTTTCCTTTGCATAAGAAATAGCCGTTTCTGCTCCATAAGAAACTGCTGCCGCTCCTGCTGAAACAGCCGCTACTTTAGCTGATGCAAATGCAACCGTGGTAGCACCTGTAACAAAAGCACCGGATGATACCATACTTCCGCCAACAAGCGCTGCTGCAGGTGCTGCTGCTCCTGCAGTTGCAACTACTACGGCTGTTACTGCTACTACTGTTGCTACAACTGCCACTGCTGTTAGTATCTGACTTAATTTAGGCCAGTTTCCGCTTTCATCTAAATAAAGTATCGGATTATTTTCGCAATAAGTATAAAGATTCAAGCTAAGCGGATCTTCATTTTTACCGGCAAAGCTATCCCTCGAAATAAATCTTCCAATCTCAGGATCATAGTATCTCGCTCTGAGATAAACCGTACCCGTTTCAGCGTCGTAATACTCACCGCAATAACGGAACGCATTAGTATCAGAATCATCAATATTCTTCTCAACACCGAATGCGTCATAGGTATAAGACTTTACAACCGCACCAGTTGAATCCGTAAGATTTACAACGTCCCCATGCGCATTCTGCGTATAGTAGGTATACTCAGACTTATTGCCGTTCCAGTAGTTATACTTAGCAACAAGATTTGTTCCTCTGATGTAGCAGTCAGCCTCATAGAATTGGTTGTCAATAATGTCTGCAACAATCTGCTTGTTACCGTCCCAGACATGGTTAATTCTCTGACCGTCAACCGTTTTCTCATATCTAAGACCGTCCACATTGTAAGCATAGCTTGCAACAGTTTCGCCATCCGTAAATCCAATCAGCTGATTCAGACCGTCATAAGTGTTGGTTTCAGTTTTGTCGTCAGCAGTCTTTGTGATCTGATTTCCGTTAGCGTCATATGTGTAAACCGTCTGCTTTATGTTTGAAGCCGGATTTAAGTTAATCAGATTTTCATCAGCTTCATTTTCAACAGTCTTTACTTCCTTCTGAAGCAGCGCAGTGTATTTGCCGTTGGAATCAACATAGCTGTACTCGGTTACATAATCCTCAGTACCTTCTGCCGTCATCTTGGAACGGTTGCCGTAATCGTCGTATTCGTATGTGTAGGTATCTGTCGTGTTGTTTCCAATCTTAACAGCTTCCTCAGTCAGCCTTTTCAGACCGTCATACTCATATGATGTCGTTTCTATTATACCACTTTCACTGCGTATTTTGCAAGCGTCAGAACCGTCTAAATAATAAGAATATTCGTAGCTTGATATGTCAGTATTACCGGATTTGTTTTCAATCTTTGTAATTCTGTTCGCTTTGTTGTAGGTATAAGTGGAAACTACGCCGTTTGCAAGGGTTTCCGACTTCTTGTTGCCGTTTGCGTCATAGGTATATGAAACAGTTTCATTTCCTGATTCCTTGGCCTTGACTACACGCATTTCTCCATCATATTCGTATGTCTTTTCAGAATAGTTGAGAAGATTAGGCTTGCCTGTAAGCTCTCTGCTTACATACTGCGAAACACCCTCATAGAAAAATCCTCTGAATACTGCATAACCATTACCGTCATACTCTGTTTCGGTATATTTCCTGCCCAGATCATCGTAAACGGTATTTGTTGTGAGTCCGTTGCTAACTGTCTGAGTTATTCTTCCCATGCTGTCATAGGTATACGATTTGCTGACATTCTTTGAAGAATCCTTTGAATTTACCGTATTTGAAGTAAGCACACGATTGAGAGCGTCATAAGTGTTGGTTGTCACATTGCCGTTAGCGTCTGTGCTTGTGAGTACATTTCCGTTCAGGTCATATGTGATGGTACCGGAATTGTAGCCTGTGCTGTCGGTTGTGCGTACCAGATGATTGCGTGAATCATAAACATACTCTGTTTTCAGGTATGAAGTATCGCTGTCAGATGACAGACCTGTGCGCATTTCTGTTTCGATACCGTCATGGTTATAGAAATACTGCGTGATATTCTTTTCATTTGAGCCTGATCCGCTTAATGTGACCTTTGAAAGCAGTCCCAAACCGTTGTATTCATTCTGCGTAATGCTGTACTTCGGAGTATTTGAATCATCTTTTTGAACTGTCTGCTTTGTGAGGATTACGTTTCCGTTTTTATCATACTGATTTTCTGTAACGGAGTAATTCTCAGAAGTAAACGGCGTATAAGTTTTCGTAAGCTTGTTCAGATAGCCGTACTCATATTTTGTAGTGTTATTCAGCGCGTCAGTCTGACGGGCGAGCTGCCCATTTGCATAGTAAGCGCTTGAACGCTTGGTTTCGCCGTTGGTCTTTTCGTAAACCGTATTTTCTTTCCAGTCGGCAAGCGTTTCATTTACTACCTGTTTTTCAGCGGTGATATAGGTTGTCTTAATAGTTTTCAGACCGCTGCATGACTTAGATGACGAATTATTAAGACTTGTATAAACGTTAAAGCTGTGATTTCTTACAAATTCATAAGCCGTTGAAGTCAGAATCTGTTTTTCGGCTGTTGCTTTCCATTTGAAATATGTCGCTTTTTCACGCTGTAAACCGTCATACTCAACAATATTTATCGTACCGTCAGGATTTGTTGTTTCAGTAACATTTCCGTATGCGTCGTATTTGTAAGAAGTAACGTTGCCCTCAGCGTCTGTTTCTGTTTTCTTGTTATCGTCAGGATAATAAGAAATCAAAGCGCCATGACTCTTATCGGCAGAGTAATTTGGAGAATATTCAGCAGTCTTGCGGCTCAGCTTGTCATACTCTGTGATAGTAACAGCGGCTTCAGAGCCTGTGCCGTAGTCTCTTGTAACCGTAACGTTATTGAACTTGTCGTATTCGTATTCCTTAACATAGCCCTCCGGACTTGTTTCCTTAGAAACCTGAAGCTGTGCGTTGTATTCATAACGAGTACCATGCTCCGGCTTTGAAATACCGTTGCCGTAAACCCATTTTTCGCTTACAAGACCTTTTCCGTTTCCTGATTTGTAGTAATCATAATCTGTTATATTTCCTTCAGGATCGGTTGTCTTTTTTATAAGTCCGATTACTCCGCTGACATAGCTGTCGGCATAATATTCGTGACTTGTAATTGCGTAGCTGCTTTCATTTGCTGAAAGATATGCAACTGGATCAAAATTCTTTGCAGTAACAGTATCAATGTCCGCCTGCGACAGCGGATTCAGGCTCTGCGCTTCTTTAATTAAACGTACCCCGTCCTTATCGTAAGCCTTGATGGCTGCATAGCCCATCTCGTCAACTTCTGCGGTTACGTTGTTTTTACTGTTGTAATTTGCTAAAGTATATGTACCGTCGGGATTGATTGTTTTTGTAACGTTACCGTTATCGTCACGCTCATACTTGGTAGTATTGCCCATGATGTCAACGCTTTCGGACATCTCGTCATACTTGTTTTCACCGTCAACCATGTTATATGTGATTTTGTCAACCTCATATGTCTGACCGTCGGTTTCCACCTTATTTGTATTTACTGCGTACTTTTCATCGTAATCGTAAGTAAAGGTTTTTACCAGCTTGTCGCCGTCGTACTCCTTAGTGCCTGTCTGCTTCTTAGCCTTGTCATAGGTATAAACCTGTTTCAGACCGGAAGCGTTTACAAGGTAATCAACCTTGCCGTCGTCATAATAAGTAATCTGATCTGTAGCTTCGCCATAGCAGTTTGTAATCTTATTCATATGACCGTTTGAATCGTATGAATAGGTTTCTTTGCCGCCAGCAACATTTGTTGCGGAAATCAGCTGAAAATCAGAATTGTATTCATAGGTAACTGTTCTTCCGGCAGCCGTATCTTCAATTTTTGTTACACGGGAATGCTCGGAATTACCGTTGTAAGTGATTTTGTAGGTTCTGCCTGTGGAATCGGTTACAATTCTCTGATTATTGGACATGGAGGAAATTGTAAGCTTGTTGCCCTCCGCGTCCTCAACCTTGTACATTTCTCCGTCCGCATTAAAATAGTATTTTGACTGAGCCGAATTGGTTACAATATATTCGCTGCCGTTCTTTACCATTGTACTGTGAGCGTTAAGGCATTCATAACCGCCGCCTTCTTTGTCCTTGAAGGTTGTATTCGAGCCGTCGGGAAGTACCACCTGATAATAGCCCTCAGCAGGAATTACCATTTTGCTTACGTCAATATTAAAGTCCCAGCCGATACCGAAGCTGCCTTCTTCATCGCTTGTAGAGTTGTATGTTCTGACAAAATCAGACTGCACGCCGGGAGATTCCACGCTTAAATCAGTAAAGGTTTTGGTGTAATTTCCTGTTGCAATGTGAACTCCATCGCCCATTTCCCATCCCTTACGGTAGAGGGTGTAATCAGGCTCGTCATAAGGACGCCACCAAGGTCTGAACCAGTATAAATCTTCTGAATAACCGTATGGAAAATCAACGCCAAGGCATTCTCCGGTTTCTTCATCAACATAATCAAAATTAAAACGTCTGTCAGTATTATAGGAACCGTCCTCGTTATCTATATATGTTTCGGGGTTATCCCAAAGAATCGTCTGTTTGCCGCCTTCATAATAAAAATGAATGACATGCTCTCCGCTTGAGTATATTGCCTTATCTCCGGAGGCTTCATTTACCTGCCATGTAGGTCCGCATACATAAATGTGTCCGGCTGTCCACTGACCTTCCATATCTGCAAGCGTGACGTACTGCCAGTTGCCGTATACCGCCAGTTCGTCCATTGCATTTTTCATGATAATACGGTCATAGCAGTTTGCCTGACCAAAGTCAAAGCATTGATCAATATACAGCAATCCGCCGTTCATAAGCAGATCCATTCCGGCATTACCGCTCCATCCATCGGGCGATGCAGTACGGAATACAAAATTGTTATACACATACAATTCTCCGCCGTTTAAGTCAAGGGTAGCGCCTTTATTTCCTGACCATAAAGCTGGAATATCTGTTGTAAAATACATACAGTCCGCTACTTCAAGAACATTTCCGTTCAGGTCAAGATTAGCGTCATGCAGGCTGAATACGCCGGGATTGTAGCAGTAACCCGTAAGCTTGATATTTTTCTTGTAGCTGTTTTCCGGATTCGAGCCTGCATACTGATTTCCATAATCAGCAAACCAATTATAGTCGCTTTGATCAATAGTTCCGTTTTCATCCTTGTCCATATACTCAAAATAGTTCTCACTTCTTCCTCTTAAATTGAGCTGTGAAGAAAGCAATGAAATATCGTTTTCATCAAGAATATTATCAGGATAAAGATCAAGGTTATACAGCGAAATATCAGTTTCGCTTATAATATCAATAAAATACTGAACATCATCATAATCAATATATCCGTCACCATTAAAGTCGAGTGAAGATAAGTCGCCTTCAGCTGATAATCCGGCAAAGGAGTACATAAGATCAATATCTCCGCCGTCTATAATTCCACTTCCGTCAATGTCAAGCCATGCTAATCCGCTAATATTGAGCTGATCATTTGCTTCTATATATGCTTTTGCATTATCCAGATCAGCCTGCGTTATTGTTCCGTCGCCGTCCCAATCGCATGATAAATTGTAATTATCATCTCCGATATATGCCCCGATACAGCCTTCCACATACGCTGCGTCGGCAGAATTTATCTGTTCATCGCTCCACTGGTTTGATTGTTCTTCATTCCATGTTGTATCGCCCGGTATCAGCATTTCAGGCTCATCAGGGCTACCGATCCAGTATGAGCCCCAGCCCATGCCTTTATAGAATCTCGGCAGATAGCCGTCGCACTCTATCTTTACATTTGTTTCAGTACCAAGACCATCGGCATAAGCCGTAAAGAAACCGCTTTCATTTGCAGTGGTTTCATATACCAAATCCCAGCCGTCAAATATGAGGATTTTTACTTTTGTCAAGTCTGAATATGTACCGTACTGTCCTACATATCCGGATATAGACAAACCGCATGATTCAGCAACAGACGGTTTTCCTGTATTTGCACTGTATAGTGAAATTCCATCCGAAGTGTTAAAGTATTCCACTTCTCCTAATCCGTCTGACGCATTTTCATACTCCTGTTTTAGTTCGTCTGCGTTTCCTGAAAGCTCAAGGGATTCCTTGATGTCTGCAATCGTTTCAGCATGAGCGATTCCCTGTGAGCTGCCGTCGCCGTAAATAAGCACTTGTCCGACAAACAGCACAGACAGAACGCCTGATAGCGCCCGTTGAAAAATTTTCTTCATTATGTCCTCCTTAAACGTCAATTTAGAATCTTATATCACTAAAAAGTATTATTTAGTGATATAATGTTAATTATATATTACTATAAATCAAAATGCAATATGTTTTTACTATATTCTTCATTTTTGTATATATTTCTAACTGATTGCTATTTTATTTGTATAAATTAACTAATATTTTATATGTAAGGTTTATTCAAATAATACAGACACTAATTGACATTTTATTTTCCTCCTAAAAATATGTAAAACTAATTCTTTTTATCAGACCTTCAGAATTAATTACAAATTCCAGATGTTTCGTATCTGATATTTCATATTTATATTCTATCTTTTTATTATTCATATTGACTTTTTCAATTGGCTCTCCGAAATATTGGATAACCTTTTCCTTGTAGTCATTGATTTCAATACTGCCAACTGGCAAGCTTATTCCTTTTGGTAAATCGTCATTCAAAAATGTAAACCCTATTGAACCTATCTTATTATCACTATAATCTTTATCATCTACCGCACAATGCATTGTTACCGTAGCCAAAGACTCTCCTTCATATAGCAGAACACAGCTTCTGAGTTCAGATTCTTCATCAACTATCATTGTTTCGTTTTGATAAGAAAAACCCTCACCCAAATCCTCCAGCGAGCATGGAAATGAAAAAGTTTTATCGCCTATAACAACATTACTGACGATCTTATCAAAAACATCCTCGTTAAATGTTCCGTCGTACTCATTTATTTCCGACTGAATCTCAGTTTTGCTCTGAGTATCGCTTTCCGTACTTTCCGATACCGATTTGGAAATACTGCTTTGTGTACTTCGGCTTTTATCATTATCGGTCGATAATGTGTTTTCAGAATTTTTGCAGGCTGTTGAATTCGAAGCTAAAATAACAGCTGCCATAATTAAAACAAGTTTTCTTTTCATAGAACCTCCATCTAATATAGTTATTAAGATTATTTATATATCATATTAAGTATTATAAAATATCACTTAATATACCTATATTAATTAAAATATTAGCACAATATACATAATAATTCAAGAGTTTAATTAAAAATTCTTGGCAATTTTTAAAAAATCTATAATTTGCATAAAAATAGCAATAAAATTTTAGCAGATTTATACATAACCTTGTCCCTGTTCCGCCTTGATCCCTAGCGCATGTTTCTTTTCATTTATCATACGTCTTAGCATTCTGTCTGTCGTCATCCTGACCGATCTGTATCTTCTTCTGTAATCAACTTTATGTTCATAGCTGAATTCCTCCCATTGTACAATCGAAACTTTCAGCCTGCACTTCTTTTTCCGGCATTTCAGTTATTATATAAAAACGGGCATTTTGTTCATCTTGATTGACACTGTAGATTTCCTGTTTCAAAACTTCTTCGGCGGAAATCATATAATCTGTTCCTCTCACACCAAAATGTGCAGCTACATCTTCACCGTTCAAGAGCAAGTCAGCTTCTTTTGCTAACATGTCTATATAACCTCCGGGCGTCATAAGATGGAGTTCTGCGTCTTGATGTTCCTGAATAAATTCTTTAATGGTTTGTTTCACAACTACATTCCTCCTATCTGCTGTACATTTTTTCTTTCTGACTGTTCTCCTTCATGAAGTCAGTTTGTCAAAGAAATAATTGTTTATATTTACTAATAATTTACTTGCTCCAATTTACACATAATCCTGCTCCTCCTTAATCCCCAGCGCCTGTTTCTTTTCATTGATCATATGCCTAAGCTTTTTGTCTGCGGACGTCCTGACCGATCTGTATCTTCTTATGTAATCATCTTCAATACATCGGCTTAGATTGATAAACAAGCTTAAAACCGTATTTGCCAGCATTGTGTTTTCAAAGCTTCTGCTTTCATTCAGAAAATTCTGAGCATAAACGTTTCCGTCGT
>OLZQ01001027.1_pt1 | contig 12256 bp, 10 predicted proteins | sample 1644511 | NCBI WGS metagenome assembly OLZQ01 (sample SAMEA103958132, study PRJEB25191) | human gut metagenome | biome: human-associated habitat [ENVO:00009003]; feature: intestine environment [ENVO:2100002]; material: feces | place: Germany | collected 2013/2015 | reverse complement strand
GCTGGCAAAAGCGCTGAAAAAGGCGTTATAAAACGCCCCGGCCCGGCCGGGTACGGATTTTGCACTCCGAAAAGCGTTCCAAAATGCAAGACTATGTATTTTCTATGGTATCTGCTGATCGGACTGGCCGCCGGATGGATCGCCAACCTGATCGTCAAGGGAGGAGGTTCGGGACTCTTCGTCAACCTGATCGTCGGGCTTATCGGAGGCGTACTGGGCGGCTGGCTCTTTTCGCTCTTCGGATGGGTTCCCGTCGGCACGCTGGGCAGTCTGGCGACGGCCGTCATCGGCTCGGTCATCCTGCTGTGGATCGCCGCGCTCATCTCACACCGCAAGATCCGCTAAACAAACGTATGCACGAAAAAGGCGGTCGCATGACCGCCTTTTCGTGTTGAGCTGCCGGGATTCGAACCCAGAACGACAGAACCAAAATCTGCTGTGTTACCATTACACCACAGCTCAAACATTCGCTCGAAAGCGACTGCAAAGATAAACAAAAAATCGCAAAAACCAACCCCCGGATGCAAAATTGGCAGAGACAAAACCGGACCTCTGCCGGATTTTTCGTATCTTTGCTTCAGTTACCCTGTAAATAAACGCAAACGATATGATTCCGACAATGATTCTGCTCTTCGTGGTGGGCTATCTGTTCATCGCGCTGGAGCACAAAACCAGGATCGACAAATCGGCCGTCGCCCTGCTGATGGCCGGAGCGATCTGGACCGTGTTCAGCCTCCTGGGCAACGACCCGCACATTCAGCACGAGCTGGTGGACCAGCTGGGCGACACGTGCGAAATCCTGGTCTTCCTGATCGGGGCCATGACCATCGTGGACCTGATCGACAGCTACGGCGGCTTCAACGTCATCACCGACCACATCACCACGCGCAACAAGCGCAAACTGATGTGGCTGCTGGCGATCATCACCTTCTTCATGTCGGCCGCACTGGACAACATGACCACCACGATCATCATGGTCATGCTGCTGCGGCGGTTGATCGCCAACAAGAAGGAACGGTGGATTTTCGCCAGCGTGATCGTCATCGCCGCGAACAGCGGCGGCGCCTGGTCGCCCATCGGCGACGTGACGACCATCATGCTGTGGATGCGCGGCAACGTCACGGCCGCCAACCTGATCGCCAACCTCTTCCTGCCGTGCCTCGTGTCGGTCGTGATCCCTGCGGCCATCGCCAGCCGCTACGTCGCCGACCGCCCCGCCGCCGCGGTCAGCGCCAAGGCCCTCGCATCGGGATGCCCCGAATGCATCGGTCCGCGCCTGCGTCTATTCATCCTTATTGTGGGCGTCGTAAGTCTGCTGTTCGTGCCGGTGTTCAAAAGCCTCACCGGACTGCCGCCCTACATGGGCATGATGGTGTCGCTGGGATTCATGTGGATTCTGACCGAAATCATCTACGACCGCAAACGCAGCATCCGCAACATGGAGGAGTCGATCCAGCCGCGCGTATCCAAAGTCCTCAAGCACATCGACATGCCGACGATTCTCTTTTTCCTCGGCATCCTGATGGCCGTGGGCGCGTTGCAGACCGGCGGCGTGCTGACCGACATGGCCGACTGGCTGGACAAGAATGTCCACGAAGTGTTCACCATCGCGGGCGCCATCGGCATCCTCTCGTCGGTGGTCGACAACGTGCCGCTGGTGGCGGCCTGCATGGGCATGTACCCGGTGGCCGACGTCGCAACGGCTGCGGCGAGCGCCGACCCGGCTTTCGCACAGAGTTTCGTGGCGGACGGGCTGTTCTGGCACCTGCTGACCTACTGCGCCGGCGTGGGCGGCAGTCTGCTGATCATCGGCTCGGCGGCCGGCGTCGTGGCGATGGGACTCGAAAAGATCAATTTCGGCTGGTACCTCAAACGCATCTCGCTGCTGGCCCTGTCCGGCTATCTGGCGGGCATCGCGGTGATCTGGCTCGAACACGTCCTGATCGGGCTTTGACCGAAAAGTTCCGGATGCGTCGTGCGCCCAGAATATTGCCGATCACGGGTTTGCCCCATAACAGTATAATCAGAGGTTGGATAAAATATTTTTATCCAACCTCTGATTTACAGCCAAATTATCAGCAGTTTGTAAGTCAGGAACTCCAATATCAATTTAGTAAGAGTACCCTTGCGGAATCAATGCCAGATGTACCCCGGAAGATGTGGATAGACCATTTTTCAACACCCGACATTCGATATCGTGAAGTACGGGTTCATCGGTATCCGACGCAAAATCAACGGTAAATGTGAAGCCCTCACCCGTGTACGGAGGCAGGGTGCTGCTCCATACATAAGTGACAGAAGAATCGTAATTTTCAATAGAACACGTTGCTTGCCCTTCTCCACGGGCCAAATACGCTATATTCCATTTATCATACCCCAAACCCATCATCGAAAGATCGCCGGGTTCCACCTCCGACAATGAAGTCCCGATGTTTGGAGCGGTGGGAGCGGGCCCCGAAACCGCTGATACAGCTGCATAGGCATTTACCAGACCATAACCCACAAATTGGTTCCATAATCCGTTCAATCGAAGCGGATCGACACCATAAGTGTTGCCGCCGATCTTTCGGGTAGTTTGTTCGATAATATTGCGTACCCGCCATACCGAAAGATCGGGATCCGTTGCCCATATCAAAGCCACGATGCCGGAAACATGGGGAGCAGCAAAAGATGTGCCCGACACACAAGTATATCCACCGGTCACATCTGTTGTCCAGATTTCACGCCCGGGAGCGACAACATCCAATGAAGAACCATAACCGGAGAAATCCGATTTGTACCCATTCCGATCTATTGCACCTACTACTAACGTTGCAGAAGGTGCTCCCGCTGCCGGCTGTGATACAGCACTGCCTTTATTGCCCGATGAAAAAACAACGATGCATCCTTTACCATGAGCATATGTTATAGCATTATTGATTTCGGATATTGGAGAAGATGTATCAAATGACCATGAATTATTAATTACGCGCGCACCATTATTTGCGGCAAACCGAATTGCATTCGCAAAATTGGTCGTGGTGGAGGCAGCTATGCCAAGCTCGTTATCAGTATAACAAATACTGATGGGCATGATTTTCACTCCGGATGCAACGCCTGCAATGCCTTTGCCATTATTAGCCGTGGCTCCGATAACACCGGCAACCTTTGTGCCGTGATCTCCGTATAGCCCACTTGGAATTCCTCCCGTGTGAGCGTTGTAACTGACATTATACAAATGTAAATCATCATGGTTATTATAAACACCGTTATCGACAACCGCAACGATAATATCGTTGATATATGGAAAAGCAAAGGCATTCCTTGCGTTCACATAATTGATATCGATCCCCGAATAAGAGACGTTTTTCAGATTCCATTGATAGCTGAAATAGGTATCGTTCGGAGCGGCGTCGGGCATCGACTCAACGATAAACTCGGGTGTTGCATACTCAAACGCGCCCGATTCATACATAAAATTCGCCATTTCGAGCGCATTCCCTTTCGACTCCTTTGTACACGAAAGATAATAGATACTCGGGTCGAATTCGTTTTCTCCCAATATCTCCAGATTATACTCTTCCGCGATTTTTTGAAGTTTGGCAAGGTCTTGCTCTCCTGTCAGTTGTACGCTGAATACATTCGTTATGCCGAGATCGGCGCCATCGCTTGTTTTAAAATAGGGAGCCTCATACACTACATCCTGCGGATTAATCGATTTTTGTTGGGCGTTATCCAGCGTAAACGACGTAAGACTTTTTTGCATGCGGAACTCTTTTGACGATCTTATGCCCAGCGCAGCATAGTTATCAATAGTTCTGGTATTTCCCCCACGGATATTTACGGCCGATTTGCGAACACTTTCAATTTTTGCGGTTTCAACCAAAACATACGACTTGTTCTCGTTGACCGTTAGTGGGATTTTCACACCGTCACACCAAATAATAATAATCAGACGAACCCACAGACGCACGGGTCGCGGGAACGTTTTCTTGATATTCCTCTGACAAAATGTCATCCTGGCAACCATAAAATGTTATGACTGCAATGATAAGAGAAAGCAGCTTTTTCATGATATTAAGAATATCTAAATTATGATTTTGTTGACAGTAAGCGTTTTTTCGGGAAGTTTGTCGTATAGTCCCCAGAAATAAAAAATAGTCATAATCGCCGGAGTACCACCCTTCAGTTGCTTATACACCAAATTCAATGTCATCTTATCGGATTCGGTATCGACGGCCTGCTTCTCGAAAGAGTATCCGGGATGCCCCATCCAATGCTGTCCAATAATAAGGGTATATTTGTCAAAGTCGATTACCGGCAGCTCGACCGAAGGAGGTGCAACGGCCTCGAACTCTTCCATGCTGTTGATCACAAAACATTCGATGTCGCGATCATCGATCTCGCTGAAATTGAATTCCGGCTCGGGATGCGAACTGGAACTCGAAGGCAGATAGGTCTTGAAAAAAGCCGATACGTCCGCGGAGGCTGTGACGGGAGGAGTGCCGATATATTCGGATTCTTCCGAGTCGTTGCATGCGACAAACCCACCCAGTAGAAGCAGGGCTGCTGTCAAAGTCAAAATGCGAGTTTTCATAGTTTGAAGTTTAAGGATGAAACATTGAAGGCAGGTTCGCGAGAGTCTTACGGATAATTACAATATGTAGTTGTAATGGATGTAGGGCAAAAATAACGAAAAAAATCAATTATGCAAATTCAACCGCCAATAATTCAGCAAGATTAAGTAGTATAAGCACAGAAATTTACAGGCATCGGGCGACTTGAACAGAATTGTACACAAACGAAAAGGATCGAGCCCTGTCCAAACACGGAGCCCAATCCTTCGATCCGGCATAAATAACTACAAATCAAGCTGTACGTCTTTTCGCAGACGCAGAAGATCCGGAGCTTTTCCGTTACTTCACCTTGGCCATGAATTTTTCCCGGTCGACGATGTAGCGAACATGGATGCCCTCGCCGATCAGCCCCTCGGCGTCGCGGGCCCCGACGTTGAAGGTCAGTTTGCGCCCCTCGACTTCAGCAAGCACGGCCGTGGCGGTGATTTCGGCGCCAAGTCCCGACGGCTTGATGTGCGTGACGTTCATCTCGGAGCCGACGGTGGTCGCGCCTTCGGGAAGTTCGCCGGCAACGGCCGTCATGGCGGCGTTCTCCATCAGGCCCATCATAAAGGGGGTACCGAACACCTCCAGCCCGCCGGAGCCAACGGCCTTGGCGGTCATGTCGGGGGTGACGGTCTTTTCCATGGTATAGGTCATGCCGATCTCGATCATTGAAAATACCTCCATCAAATTCCTAGTCTCGTCCAAAGGTCGTTATAGAACTTCAGCGTCTCCTGGGGCAGATTGATGTACAGCTCACAGCGCTCCAGCACCTCGGGCGGGGCGGCCATGATGTTGTAGATCTCCTCGTCCAGCGGCTCCTCGTACTCGGCCTCATAGTAGGCGGGGTACTCCGCCAGCGCCTCAGTGTTGGGGGACGCGTACCAGATGTAGTCCATGTTGGCCAGGTTGGACTCGGTGGACGCGATGAAGTTGATCCACTCCATGGCTTCTTCTCTGTGCTGGCTGGATTTCAGCACGCACATGGCGTCCACAAACCAGTTGCTGCCCTCGTCGGGCACCACAAAGGCCAAATCCTCGTTATTCTCCAGCATGGTCAGATAGTCGCCGGCGTAGTACATGGCGATGGCGGCGTTGCCGCCCTCCATCTTGCCGAAGATCTCGTCCATGACGAAGGCCTGATACACGCCCTTGTTCTTGGCATCGTAGATCAGCTGGAAGGCTTCCTCCAGCTGGGCCTCGTCGGTGGTATTGATGTCGTAGCCCAGATAGCACAGGGCGACCATCAGGGCATCGCGGGAGTTGTTGATCATCAGCACCTGCCCGGCGTACTTCTCGTCGAACATGGCGCCCCAGCTGGTGATGGGCTCGTCCACCATGGTGGTGTTGTAGATGATGCCCACGGTGCCCCAGGTGTAGGGAACGGTGTACTTGTTCTCCGGGTCGAAGCTGAGGGACTTGTACTGATCGTCGATCAGGTCATAGTTGGGGATGGCGCTGTAGTCCAGCTCTGCCAGCATGTCCTCCTCAATGAGCCGTCCGATCATGTAGTCGGAGGGCACGATCACGTCGAAGTCCGCGCCGCCCATTTTGATGAGGGAGTAGAGAGCCTCGTTGCTCTCGGCGGTCTGGTAGTTGACGCGGATGCCGGTCTTTTCCTCGAACTGAGTGATGAGATCCTCGTCGATATACTCGCCCCAGGAGCAGACGTTCACCACCCGGTCAGACCGGGCGGCGCTGCCGGTGAAGATCAGCACGGCCACCAGCACACAGGCCAGCAGGCCCGCCGTGACCTTCTTCCACAGGCCGTTATCGCGCCGCCTGGGAGCAGGCGCGTTGGCCGCCGCGCCCTCGCGGTGATGGTGATGGGCGTGGTGCTGGACGTGGTTCTCCCGGATGTTGATGATGGCCAGCAGCAAGATCACCGTCACGAACAGCAGCGTGGAGATGGCGTTGATCTCCGGGCTGACGCGCTTCTTGGTCATGCCGTAGATGGTCATGGCCAGCGTGGAGGCGCTGGTGCCGGCGGTAAAGTAGCTGATGATGAAGTCGTCGATGGACATGGTGAAGGCCGTCAGCGCGCCGGACACGATGCCGGGCTTGATCTCGGGGATGATGACCTTCCAGAAAGCCTGCATCCACGTGCAGCCCAGATCCTGGGCCGCGTCCACCAGATTGCGGTCCATCTGCCGCAGCTTGGGGCCGACGGACAGGATGACGTAGGGGATATTGAAGCAGATGTGGGCGATCAGCAGCGTGCCGAAGCCCATGGTCAGGCGCTCCGGCAGCACCACCAGCGACTGCCACGAATTCATCCACCCAGCGAAGGCGCCCCAGCCGTTGAAGAACACCACGAACAGCAGGCACAGGCTGACGCCGGTGACGATATCGGCGTTCATCATGGGGATGTTGTTGACGGCCATGAGGCTATTCCGTGCCTTGCGGCGCATGCCGTAAAAGCCGATGGCGGCAAAGGTGCCCGCGATGGTGGCGATGACCGTGGCCAGCAGGGACACCAGCAGCGTGATATACACGCTGTGCATGATCAGCCGGTTCTGGAACAGCTGCTGATACCAGTGGAGGGAAAAGCCCTTCCACACGCTGGAGCTATTTCCGGCATTGAAGGAAAATACGATCAGGATGATGATGGGCGCGTACAGGAACAGGCCCGTCAGGATCATCAGCAGGCGGTCGCCTACGGAGTTTGCCCGTCTCTGTCTCATAGCATCACCGCCTGTTCTTCACCCTCGCCGAAGCGGTTCATCACCAGCATGCAGATGACCACGATGATCATCATCACCAGCGAGATAGCCGCGCCCAGCTGGGGGTTATACGCGCCGCCCAGAAACTGCCGCTCGATCAGGTCGCCCAGCAGCAGCTCCGTGCCGCCGCCCAGCATGCGGCTGATGGCGAAGGTAGACACCGAGGGGACGAACACCATGGTGATGCCGGACAGCACGCCCGGCAGGCTCAGGGGCAGAATCACCTTGCGGAACACGGTGACGTTGTTGGCGCCCAGATCGCGGGCCGCCTCCAGAAGCGAATAATCCAGCTTCACGATGACGGAATAGATGGGCAGGATCATAAAGGGCAGGTAGTTATACACCATGCCCAGCACCACCGCGCCCTGGGTGTTCATCATGGAGAAGTACTCCAGATTGCTGCCGGTGATGCTGTTATACAGTGCGATGATGCCCAGCTTCTGGAACAGCTGGTTCAGAAGGCCGTTGTTCTCCAGAATGGTCATCCACGAGTAGGTGCGCAGCAGGAAGTTCATCCACATGGGCAGCATGATCAGCACCATGGCGATCTTCTGGAAGGACACACCCTCGCGGCTGAGAAAATAGGACACGGGATAGCCGATCAGCAGGCAGATTGCCGTGGCGATGATGGCCAGCTTGAAGGAGCGGCCGAACACCGCCGCGTAGCCGCCCATCTGGACAAAGTTGTCCAGCGTCGCGCCGCCGTCGGCGTTGGAGAAGGCGTATACCACCATAATAAGGATGGGAGCCACCACGAAAATGGCCATCCACACCACATAAGGCACGGCGAAACGGGAGAGCTTATTCTTCATCCTCGCTCTCCTCCTCTTCCAGCTTTGCGCTGGCGTCCGCCAATTCCTCGTACTCCTCGGAGTAGGAGGAGTAATCACCGAACATACCGGAGTATTCGCTCTTCTTCATGATGTGGAAGCCCTCCGGGTCGATCTTCACGCCGATCCGGGCGCCCACCGGCGAATGGTCGGTGGTCTGGATCAGCCATTTGAAGCCGCGGAAGTCCACGATAATATCGTACTGCATCCCCTTGAAGGTCACGTTGGTGACAGTGCCCACCAGCTGGCCCTGCTCCACGGGCACGATGTCGATGTCCTCCGGCCGGATGACCACGTCCACCGGCTCATTTTCGGCAAAGCCGCCGTCCACGCAGGGGAACTCCTTGCCGTACATCTTCACCACGTTGTCCCGCACCATGGTGCCGTTGAGGATGTTGCTTTCGCCGATAAAGTCCGCCACAAAGGCGTTTTTCGGCTCGTTATATATATCTTCCGGCGTTCCGATCTGCTGGATGCGGCCCTTGTCCATCACCACCACGGTGTCGGACATGGTCAGGGCTTCCTCCTGATCGTGGGTCACGTAGATAAACGTGATGCCCATCTGCTGCTGGATACGCTTCAGCTCGTTCTGCATATCCTTCCGCAGCCGGAGATCCAGCGCGCCCAGCGGCTCGTCCAGCAGCAGCACCTTGGGACGGTTCACCAGCGCACGGGCAATGGCCACACGCTGCTGCTGTCCGCCGGAAAGCTGGTCAACGCGGCGCTGCTCAAAGCCCTTCAGGCTGACCACCTCCAGCATTTCCGTCACACGCTGCTCCACCTCGTCCTGCGGCACCTTGGCGATGCGCAGGCCGAAGGCGATGTTCTCGAATACGTCCAGATGGGGAAACAGGGCGTATTTCTGGAACACGGTGTTGATCTGCCGCTTATGCGGCGGAACGTCATTGATCCTCACACCGTCAAAGGTCACATCACCGGAAGTGGGCGTGGTAAACCCACCGATGATGCGCAGCGTCGTGGTTTTGCCACAGCCGCTGGGTCCAAGCAGTGTGAGGAATTCGGAATCGTTGATGTAAAGATTGATGTTGTCGAGAACCAGCTCGTCGTCAAACGCCATGCAGAGATCCCGCAGGCGAATCAACTCTTTGGACATTTATCCTCCCCCGTTCATAAAGAAATTTTCGCCTCTTCTCTCTGTATTCACCGAGGGCCGGAACCGGCCTGTATGTCTCTTTGAAATTTGGCAAGTACACTATATAGAAAAAGGGGAGAAATGTCAATAAGAATCGAAAAAAGTTCCGGGAGAAAGCGCGATAGCGGCGGTCTTCCGCTGCGCTTTCCCCCGGAAATGGGTACAAGTGTGGGTTATTTCCCCTCAATATCCGCGTTGGCGTCGATGGCGGACTGCCGCTGTTCGGCCTCGCGCTGCTGCTGGGCGGCGTTTGCCGCACGGTTGGCGGCGCGGTTGGCGTTCTTCTCCGCCGTGCGGCGGCGGTTCACCGCCAGAAAGCCCCGGGCGATCAGCCATACATTGAAGATCACCACAACGCCGATCCCCACCCAGCCGGGGGTACGGATGGCATAGAAGTCCTGAATGGTGAAGTGGCCCGCGCCCATTCCTACGAAGTACAGCGCCACGCCGCCCGCCGCGCAGACGATGCACAGCACCAGATCCATCACGGCGCGGACATGGTGCTCCCGCCGCCGGGCGAAGTAAAACAGCAGCAGCATCAGCGCCGCCAGAAACAGACCCGGCGACTGGGTGCAGAGGATATAGCCAAGGGTTTTGTCCATGGTGATACTGTCCTTTCTTTATTATAAGGGGAGTTTCGTCCCTGCGGGGACATGGAAGATCAAATGGGAAAACCGCCACTCGGCCAAGTGACGGTTTTTTAAAACCTAAACAAACTGGGCTAAAACCGCTTTGCGGTAATATCTTTGCCTTTATTATATCTATTTCGTTTCGCTTGTCAAGGGCTTCTTAATTTCGCATGGGACAGGCGCAAATCCGCCGCCCCATCAACTTTAACTTGAAAAATACACACTTTTCTGATACACTATCCTAGTTAAAGTATGCCAATGTAAAATGAGGTGGACTATTTGTACTTAAAAGCGCTTGAAATTCAGGGCTTCAAATCATTTCCCGATAAGACCGTCCTGAATTTCGGAGAGGATATCACCGCCATCGTAGGCCCCAACGGCTCCGGCAAGTCCAATATCTCCGACGCCATCCGCTGGGTCATGGGCGAACAGAACAGCCGCCAGCTTCGGGGCGCCAAGATGGAGGACGTGATCTTCGGCGGCACGGAGAAGCGCAGCCAGATGGGCTTTGCGCAGGTGACGCTGGTCATTGATAACACCGAGCATATCTTCCCACGTGACGAGGCGGAGGTGGCCGTTACCCGCCGGTACTACCGCAGCGGCGAATCGGAATATTACATCAACAAGCAGTCGGTGCGGCTGAAGGATGTGAACGAGCTGTTCATGGACACCGGCATGGGCCGGGAGGGCTACTCCATCATCGGGCAGGGCAAGATCGACGAGATCCTGTCCGTCAAATCCGGCGAGCGCCGGGAGGTGTTTGAGGAGGCGGCGGGCATCAGCAAGTACCGCCACCGCAAGGAGGAGGCCGAGCGGAAGCTGGAGCGCACACAGGAGAATCTGGTGCGCATCAACGACAAGATCGCGGAGCTGGAATTGCAGGTGGAGCCGCTGCGCAAGCAGGCGGAGGTGGCCAAAAAGTATCTGGTGCTGCGGGATGAGCTGCGGGTGCTGGAGATCAGCGTGTGGCTGGAACAGCTGCAGGACTTGAAAACCGCCAAATTCAAATTGCAGACCGACGTAGAGAGCGCCCGTACCGACAAGGAGCAGGCGGAAGCGGCGCTGGAAGCCGCCTACGCCGCCGCCGAGGAACTGAGCGAGCAGGTGCGGCGCAATGATCTGGAGGCGGAGACGCTCCGGGGACAGGTGAGCCAGCTGGAAGCCGCTGGCGGCGAGCATGACAGCGCCATCGCCGTGCTGCACACCTCGGTGGAGCACAATAATGAGAGCATCGCGCGCATTCAGCGGGAGATGGAGGACACGGAGAACCGGGCGGGCAGCCTGCAATCTCAGGTGGATGCCCAGCTGGAGCGCATCGGCCAGATCGATCAGGAGAGCGCTGCACTGGCACAGGAGCTGGGCGGCCTGCTGGCAAAGGCACGGGAGCTGACCGACACCGCGGCGGGCGCTGCCCGCACGGCGGAGTCCCTGCGGGCGCTGGCGCAGCCCGGCGACCTGCTGCTGACGGTGGGCGCGGGTGATATCTACCGGGTGGGCGACATGCTGGTGGGAAAGGAGTGAGCGGTATGCTGGAAGTCTATAACGGCGCTCCGGCGGAACGCCGCGACGAGGTGGAAAACCGGGTGTACGAGTGTCTTGCCCAGCTGGATATCCCATTTACCCGTGTGGATCATGAGGCGGCCTTCACCATGGAGGACTGCGTCGCCATCGGTGAGGCGCTGGATGTTTCCATCTGCAAGAATCTGCTGCTGACGCCCCGGAACCGCAGCGCCTTTTACCTGTTGTGCATGCCGGGGGACAAGCCCTTTTCCACCAAGGATTTCTCCAAGCTGATCGGCTCCTCCCGGCTCAGCTTTGCCACCGTGGAGGACTTGATCGGGCTGCTGGGCTGCCATGCCGGTTCCACCTCCATTCTGGGGCTGATGAACGACACGGAGCACCGGGTCACGCTGGCCATCGACCGCACGGTGGCCGAGGATGAATGGTTCGGCTGCCATCCCTGCCGGAACACCAGCTCCCTGCGGCTGAAGACTAAAGACTTGCTCCATGTTTTCCTGCCGCACATCGGCGTCACGCCGATAATCGTGGACCTGTGATTTCTATAAATTTACCCTGCAGGTAATTCTGCGGGGTAAATTTTTTTCAAAAAAAATGAAATTTCTGTCATACCAAATCCTGCTTCATGCATTTTATCATTGAATGAACCGAAAAAACGTTCGATTCTTTTTGCGGGAATCCGCAAAAAGAATAATTGCCAGCTGACCAATGACAATTGACAATTGTCTGGAAGCTTTGCTTCCATTAGAAAATAATAAGAAAAGAAATGAAAAAGAGAATGAAGAAGAGAATCATTGATTATCAA
>OLZQ01000998.1_pt1 | contig 12468 bp, 16 predicted proteins | sample 1644511 | NCBI WGS metagenome assembly OLZQ01 (sample SAMEA103958132, study PRJEB25191) | human gut metagenome | biome: human-associated habitat [ENVO:00009003]; feature: intestine environment [ENVO:2100002]; material: feces | place: Germany | collected 2013/2015 | reverse complement strand
GCTCGTCATTGCGGGAGCTGAGGGCCTTCATGTTGCTGAACCCGGCCACGCCCGTGGGCAGGATGGTAGCTTCCGCTCCGCCGCAGACCATAACGTCGGCATCCCCGAATTTCATGATGCGCCAGGCTTCCCCGATGTTGTGGTTGGAGGTGGCGCAGGCCGTGACGATGGACATGTTCGGACCGCCGAGGCCGTATTCCATGGAGATGAGGCCGGAGGCAATGTTGCTGATCATGTACGGGATCATGAAGGGGGACACGCGGGCAGGCCCTTTGGAAAGAAGCGTGGCATGCCGATGCCGCTGCCCACCATGACGCCGATGCGGGTTTTGTCCTCCGCTTCCAGATCCAGCCCGGAATCCTTGAGAGCCATTCCGGCAGCGCCCATGGCAAAGTGCGTGAAGCGGTCCACGCGGCGGGCGTCCTTGGGCGTCTTGAAGTACGGGGCGGGATCGAAATCCTTGACTTCACCGGCGATTTTCGTGGAGTAGCCGGTAACATCCATGGATTTGATGGTGTCAATGCCGCTGCGGCCAGCCTTCATGGCTTCCCAGGTGGATGCGAGATCATTGCCCAGGGGGCTGATCACTCCGATGCCGGTGATAACAATTCTGCGGTCGGTCATAATAAGTGTGAGTGGTTGCAAATAATGCTTGAACCAGAATAGGCGACATTGCGGGAAAGTCAAGCTAATCCCCCCTGTTTCCCGGCACGGGGGAAACAGGTTGGGCGGAAAGGCGTATCCTGCTTACGGCAAGGATTTTGCGGGTCAAGGATATTCCCTGTTGCCTGCTGAGGCTCCGGGGCCGTGAACAGATTTCAGGGTAAATTCCGCCGCGGCGGCCGCATCCGGCAGCGCACGGAAGGGCGGCCGGATATTTTTCCCTGCCGCGCGCCTTTAACGGGGGGCATCCGCCGCTATCGGAAGAGGGGCTGCCCGGAATTCCAGGGAAAGGGAATTGACGCAGTAGCGCAGATTCTTCGGAGTCAGGCGTTCTCCATTGAAAATGTGTCCCAGATGGCCTCCGCAGCGGGCGCATGTGATTTCCGTGCGCCGCCCGCCGCCCGCATGGACGCTTGTGACGGCGTCCGGCAGGGAATCATCAAAACAGGGCCAGCCGCATCCGGCATCGAATTTGTCTTCCGACCGGAACAGAGGCGCACCGCATTTGCGGCAGGAATAGATGCCCGGCTCAAAGAAGCTGACGAATTCCCCGGAAAAGGGCGGTTCCGTTCCCTGGTGTTCGATAATGCGTTTTTCCGTTTCCGTGAGGGGGCGGCGCGTGCGGGCAGGGCCGGGATCGGGTACGTCCCGGGAGGCGGGAATCCCTCCATTCACGGCCATGACTCCAGCCACGCCTTCCGCAATCATGCCTATCCATGACGCCCAGTGTCTCCGTTCTTCCTGATCCATATGGCTTATGACCAGGTTGGAGCGGGTTTTGCTCATTCCTGAAACAATATCTTGTGGATATTGCCGTTTTTAAGGGGGGATCCCTGAAAATATGGCAGTCTATGGAAGAGTTAATACTCCAGCTCCAGCCAGAGCTGTTCCCAGATGCCCTGCCGCTGTTCTTCCTGGGGATGGGAGACGGACAGCCCCAGAAGGCGGAATGTACGGTCCCCGGAATCCAGTTCTTCCATCAGGGTGCGGGCCAGGGGGAGGATTCCTTCTTTCTCCGTCAGGATTTCCGGAACGGTCGCGCAGCGGGTCTTCTGGACAAAGTCCGGGAACTTAACCTTCAGGGTAAGGGTGTTTCCCCGGAAGCCGGAACGGGCCAGCCGCCCCGCGAGTTCTTCCGCCAGCAGGGGGAGGCGTTGTTCCAGCGCTTCCGCCCTGGTGACGTTTTCCCGGTAGGTTTCTTCACAACCCACGGATTTGCGCATGCGGGAAGGTTCCACAGGGCGGTCATCCACACCGCGGGCGAAGTTGTAGAAGATGGCTCCTGTTTTGCCGAAATGCCTTATCAGGAATTCTTTGTCCCGTGCCCGGAGCTGCGCCCCGTTGGTGATGGAAAGGGCGCGCATGCGTTCGGCGGTGGCGTGCCCGACTCCCCAGAAAGCTTCAATGGGAAGTGCCGCGATGAATTTTTCCGCCCGGGATGGATGGATCGTGAACAGCCCGTCCGGCTTGCGGTAATCGGAAGCGATTTTTGCCAGGAATTTATTGTAGGAAACGCCGGCGGAGGCCGTCAGGTGAAGTTCCCGTCGGATTTCCTTCTTAATCCTCCTCGCAATGTCGACGGCGAGCGGAATGCCCGGCTTGTTTTCCGTGACGTCCAGAAAGGCTTCATCCAGGGAAAGGGGTTCCACCAGATCTGTGTAACGGTGGAAAATGGCGTGTATCTGCGCGGAGACGGCCTTGTACACATCCATGCGGTTGCGGGTGAAAATCAGATGGGGGCAAAGCTTGAGAGCCTTCATGGAAGGCATGGCGGAACGCACTCCGAAACGGCGCGCCTCGTAACTGGCCGCCGCCACCACGCCGCGCATTTCCGGCCTGCCTACGGCGATGGGCTTGCCGCGGTATTCGGGATGGTCCCGCTGTTCTATGGATGCGTAAAAGGCATCCATATCCACATGGATGATTTTTCTCTGGTTCATGGGGGCGCTTCATGATTCCTGATGGGGCGGGAAACATGAGGGAATGGGATGCCCCATCATAATCCGGCTTATCCTGCAAGTCCAGTTGGAAGGAGAAGTTCCGGCGGGGAGGTGAAAGAAAGGCGGATTTTTGGGGAACGGGACGATTTAAGTGAAAAAATCTTCCGGGCATGGTAAATTCCGGGCATGTCCAGCGGAATGAAGGAACGCCTGTGCCGGAGCCTGGAAAAGGTGCTGCATGCGGAAACCCGCGAATTGCCTGCCGCAGCGGGGGGAATCCTCCTGTTTTTCCTGTTGTTCCTGGCCTATTCCATGTTGCGGCCGGTCCGGGAGACGATGGGCATTGCCGGAGGCGTTCAGAATCTGCAGTGGCTTTTTACGGCTACTTTCGCCGCTTCCATAGGGGGCCAGTTTTTATTCGGATGGGTTTCCTCAAAGGTGCGGAGAAAGACCATTCTTCCGTGGACGTACGGTTTTTTCATTCTTAACCTGGCGGTTTTCGCGGCGCTCGTGCTGGCATGCCCGGGAAATGTCTGGACGGCCCGTTCGTTTTATGTGTGGCTGTCCGTATTTAACCTGCTTACCGTTTCCGTGGCGTGGAGCGTGCTGTCGGACGTCATGAAGCCGGGGCAGATGAAACGCCTGTTTGCCCTGGTTGCCAGCGGAAGCAGCCTTGGGGCCATGGCGGGGCCGGCGGTGACGGCCGCCCTTGCCGGAGTGGCCGGCCTTTTGTGGCTGTTCCTTGCCGCCGCTGTTTTTCTGGCGCTGGCGATGCTGGCGGGAATGTACCTGCACCGCTGGCGTGACGGGAATTCCCCGGAAGATGCGGAAACGGGAGTTCGTCTTCCGGCCGATTGCCGGGAACGCCCTCTGGGAGGGAACCCGTTTGCCGGGGCGTCTGCCGTATTCCGGTCTCCCTTCCTGATGGGCATCGGGCTGTTCATCATCCTGCTGGCCGGGACCAATACGTTCCTGTATTTTGAGCTGATGAGCGTTGTAGCGTCTTCCTTTCCTGATCCGGTGCGCCAGACGCAGGTATTCGGAGTGCTGGACGTTGTTGTTCAGGGGTGTACCATGCTGCTTCAGGTATTTCTGGCGGGACGCATTGTTCGGAAATTCGGATTGGCGGCGCTGCTGGCGGTTGTCCCCGTTCTTATTTCCCTGGGTTTTGTATGGATGGCTTTCGCTCCGGTATTTGCCGTCGTGGCCGTGGTGATGGCGGTACGCCGCATCGGGGAATACGGAATGGTGCGTCCCGGCCGTGAAATGTTGAATTCCGTATTGTCCCCGGAAGAAAAATATAAAGCCAAGAGCTTTATTGATACGGTCCTTTACCGTGGCGGCGACGCCGTCAGCGCATGGCTGAAAAGCTCCTTTAACGTGTTGGGTGCCCATTCCCCGTGGGCCATGCTGGCCGGAGCCGCCATTTCCTTTCTTTGGGCGGCCACCGGATTCCTGCTTGCGGACAGGTTCCGGAAAATGGCCGGAGTACAGGGAAAGAAATGATCCTTATGGCGGGGAATTTTCCGTTTTGTCCGGATACGGCCCGCCAGATGCGGCAATTCCTGGTGATGCCTCTTTTCCGGCGGCTGCCGCCGTTAGAGGTGAACTGCTGGGATGCTGGGGAATCTGGCGCGTTTTGAAAAAGCGTGGCAAAGCCGTGTTCTGTGGAGGAATAAGTGCCAGGCCTTCCGTTGAGGGATAGTTGCAGGCAGGGGATTGCGTGATGCCCTTGATGGCGGAAGCGGCGGGAGGCAAGACAGATGTTTTTCTCCGGCGATGAATAATTTCTGGAATGTTCTTTATTTGACGGCGGTTTCCCTCTGCGGCGGCAACATGCGGATTTTCAATCCGTTTCATGTGCCGGAGTGGATGGAGGGTTGCATGTGGCAGATGTCTTGCGGCATGGAGAAATTAATCTTTATTTTGGGATCTACATACTTGACTAACCATTTAAAAATTCTAGACTGATTCCCGTTATCTGTTAACAAAAACAACCCTATTCTAGTTTTCTGGACAATCGCTAGAATAGGGTTGAAAATTACTAAGTACTTACTTAGAATAAATTACTAGGCTAATTGAATCAGCTTCCACGTCACGGCTTTGCCGTTATAAGGAGGCATAGTATTGCCTTTGGCAATAGGTGCAGTTGTGGTAGGATTTCCCACTACTTGCCATACACCAGATTCAGGACATTTTTGTCCAGTAGATGCTGTAGTTCCAATAGGAGCACTCATATTATATATATCCTTTCTATGGGTCATTATAGACAGTGATACATGCCACCATTTTTAATGACTCCCTACAACATCTTATGCAAATGGCATGCCAAAAATTTTCTATCCATTAATATTTGTTAAAAGCAATTAATTATCAATAATAATAACAAATATCCAACAATTTGTCTAATAAGATACCGTACTCTCATTGAGACATTTTGACACATCTTTTGTGTGACACTTTGTCTCGCATAGACATTCTGTCGCACTGCTTAACCTCCATTAATTTTTATACCTTTAAATTATAAGGACAATTTTCTACTCGCCCAATATGGGTAAGAAAATTATATACCAACTAAACCATCAAAATAATCTTCAATACGCTGAAAATAAACGCGTACGAACCAGTCAAAACACGACAAAATTTCCATATCACCACAAAGATTTGTGGTGTCATCAACCAAGCGATGATATGGAAAAAACTAAGCTCAAACACATTTCTCTCTATGAGTTCTTCTCCAAATTCCCTAATGAGGAATCTGCCCGGAAGTATTTTGAGTTAAAAAGGTGGAATGGTCATGTCCGGTGTCCTCACTGTGGTAGACATAATATTACCGAATGTAAGGATCAAAAACCGATGCCCTATCGCTGTAAAGATTGTAGAAAGTTCTTCAGCGTCAGATTTGGTACAATTTTAGAGGAATCAAAATTGCCTCTTCATAGATGGTTGATGTGCATGTATCTGTTGGCGACTTCCAGAAAAGGCATTTCTTCTATCCAGATTTCAAAAGAACTTGGAATCACTCAGAAGAGTGCATGGTTCCTCTGTCACAGAATAAGGGAAGTTTGGATGAAGGATAAAAAGGAGAAGTTGGACGGTATTGTGGAAGTAGACGAAACCTTCATCGGAGGAAAGGAATCCAACAAACACTTTTCCAAGAAGCTTAACAAAGGAAGAGGTTCAGTAGGTAAATTGATTGTGATCGGGGCCAAACAGAGGAACGGAAAGGTGATCGTCAAACATATCAACGATACATCCGCTTACAATTTACAGGGATTTATCGGAAAACATGTTGATAAAAATTCCAATGTGTTTACCGACGAGTTCAAGTCTTACAAGGGATTGACTGGTTTTGTTCATGAGTTCGTCAATCACTCAGGGAAACAATACGTCAATGGTAATGTACATACCAATTCCATTGAAAGCTTCTGGTCTCTATTGAAGAGAGGTTACTATGGCGTTTACCACTATATGTCTCCTAAGCATTTGAAGAGGTATATCCATGAGTTTGCCTATAGGCATAATACCTTTAAAGTTGAGATATTGGATTTTATAGGAGACACGATTACCAAAATGGTTGGTAAGAGAATTATGTATTGTGATTTGGTGAATTGATTTTGAAAAATTGAAGGTAAGTAAGTTTATGGAAAACAAAGAATCCCCTAATAGTAATATTGATTCAACCGAAGTTGAAAGATGGTGGGAAATTCCATCTGATAATATTCCGCCTGGTGGAATATTATATAGCGAATGGAAAGAACAACATCCTAACGCAATTTATATTAGACCGGATGGATTTTATAAATGGACCGGTGAAGAATATGTTAAAGTAGATCTTACCACGGACGATTATGTTCAAGAATAAGTTTTTCCTTATCTGTCCACTGTGTTTTTATTACTAAAACTTGGTCATTACAAATAGATTTTCCGATTCTCAAAGCCTTACAGGAAATCATTCTTGAATTATACTTTTTTAGTTCTATGTCCAATTCATCATTTTGTTCTTTTGACAAAGGGTACCAATTTCCATTTAATTTTATAAAAAAAATTCTTCGTAACATTGATAAGAAAGTTTTTTCTGTCTTTTTAGAGATAATGAACACTCTGGAAAAATCAGTGATTCTGTTTTACCTTCTTCAAAAGAATAAATGGGAATAGAAATATTCATTTATTCTGATGAAACAATATCTGACTATAAATGTCAAGGTTCCAATTCCTTAATCAAATCAAATATATTGATATTGAGTAGTTTACAAAGATATAATACCTCTAAAAAGGTCAAATACCGTTCTCCTGTCTCGTACTTGGAGATAAATGATTGAGGAAGATTGCACATCTCGGAAAGTTCTACTTGGGACAATCCCATTTTTTTACGCTTCATTCTTAGGAATGAACGCAATTTTTCCTCTTGGAGACTATCCCTCTTCCTGAGCATTTTCTAAGGATAACCTATCTTCAGAAATAACCCGAATTAGGATATTTTGTTGTTTACAATCAGTTTCTATCTCGTACTATGCGGATGAGTTCCCATTCTGGGAATCTATCAAAACGAGATAAGAACTATGAAGACATTATTACTTGGAATACTGGGCGCAACACTTCTGTGCAGTTGCGGAACAATGGGTCCTATCGGTGTCGTCTATTCGGACGTCAATAAGCCTCAAATGGCGACATCCGCCAGTGGTATCAGGACTGGTCAATCTGAATCCAAATCCTATTGCGGATTGGTTGCCCTGGGTGATTCCTCTGTTGAGACCGCCAAAAAGAACGGAGGCATCAAGACTGTCTCGGCGGTAGATACCAAGGTTTATAGTATCTTGGGAATCTATAACAAGTACACAACTACTGTTTCCGGAAACTAAAACAATATACCTGAATGGGATGATCATCCCATTCAGGTATTTATGATTAATAAGTTATGTCTGCGATTAGTACATGCCTCAGGAAGTACGCCACGTTCTCTGGACGCGCCACCCGCCATGAGTTCTGGATGTTTTACTTGTTTATGAACATCGTCCTTTATATTCCTTTATTGATAGGACTTTCACTTTTGACAGACGATTCCACTGCCGGAGCCGGCATATTCTTCATCGTTATTTCTATTATTTTGACGATCGGATTAGTAATTCCCCATTTGGCGGTCTGCGTTCGTCGTCTCCATGATATTGGACAAAGTGGAAGTTACCTGTTAATGAGTCTTATTCCTTTTGCGGGTCCCATCATCATGTTGGTGGCATTCGCCAAGGATAGTCAACCAGGGAAAAATCAATATGGAATCTCAGAGAAATACCCGGAATCATGATTAGTTCAGCGGTACAAGACGGTTTGTATGTTCGCGCCATCGGTACGGATGGTTCAACCTTATATACCAGAAAAGGAGAACTCCTTGGTTTTACCTCTGTTTCGGTAACGGTCAGAGATGGAAATACCATTTATATATGCGGACCAGACGGAAGAACCCAATCAACCAGAAGTTATCAAGGAGGAAGAACCGCTTATGATGATTTACTGGAAGCGGAAAAGAACAGACCAAGCATTAAATGGTCGAAAGGAGTATTTATTTGTTATCTACTTTTTGGATGGTTGATCAAAATAGGGGCGGTGTATAGACTATATCAATCATTGGGTAAAACATACCTTACAGTTGGAGAAGGAGGAAGCGAACTTGGTATCGTGAGATGGAAAGATGTAGGTATCTGGTTGATGTCCGTTATTTTTTGGATAGGTTGTTTTTGGTGTTACTATGAGTTCAAAGCTTGGATGAATTGAAGCTTCATTCATATCAATGAATTAAGAGACAGTATATTATGAAAACCGCTGACTAGATATTCTAGTCAGCGGTTTTTTGATTTGGTTTTTTTAAATGGAGATAAATAATTTTATGAATGAGAATAAAAAATTACCACCTTTATGGAAACAAAAGATAATGTGGAATTTATCTAAATTACTTAATGTTAATATAAGGATTTATCCTAATAGAAAGTATGAGCCTCGTTGTGATTAGATATTAAAACCAAAAGCAGTTTTAGTCCATTCATTAAAAATAGCTCTCATTTCTTTTGTGAAACAGAATATTTCACTTTGTTTATCAACAGATGAAATAAAACACCAAAAGTTTTTAGTGGCTACTCCTTCATTTGTTATTGTATCTTTCAGTTTGTTCATTATCTCTTTTTCTGTTTCAGAAGAGAATATAAGGCAAGATGAGTCAAGTATATCTATATAACAACCATTGTCGCGATATGTTTCAAAAACTGTATCGATGGCATTCCATATAGCATTGTATTCTTCACTGTTTTTTGTGCCTTTTATGTCAAAAGAAACATGATAGATATGTGGTTTTGTATACATGATAATATGTATACAAAATCTCCAAAGCATGTCAAGAATTTTTTACCTGATAGAAAAAGAAGAGGTGATCTGTTGGATGGTTAGTCAAGTATGTAGGTCCCTTTATTTTTAAAGTAACTTTTTTATATTAAAAATATTACATTTTGTTAAGATGTGATATTAGTGTCAAAATTGTTTCCAAAAAAACAACAGGAAGTGCCCGCCACGGCAGGGAGTTTTTTTGGAGGAAAAATCATCCTGAAAACAGGGTTGCAATGATACTTAAATTATTTTTCCACAATATTTAGTATTGATTCCGGATTGAAAATCCGTTATTGAAGCCCAAGCCTCTGTGAGGCAAGTATGCTGGTCATCTTTCCGTTAGATGATTCCGTCATTACTATTGTTATATATTCCTCTGATAATGAAGAAGACACTCATTACGCTCATTGCTCTGGCGGGAATGGCTCATGCCGATTTTGTATGGAACGGCGGTGAGAGCATTACCCAGGAGCTTTGGCAGACAGAATCCAGCTGGTCCATCACCGGTTCAGATTCCTAGCCGTCGGCAGGAACCGGTCCCGGCACGCCCAATTCCAACGCATGGTCTCTTATTTCCGTTTCCGGTGCGAACGGCAGCATTTCCCAGCTGGAAGGCTGGACATTGAAGCTTGCCCTGCAAAACGGTGCGGATTTGACTGTAGGGAACATAAAAAAATTCCAGGGCGGCTGTTCTATTGATATTGATCAATCATCTACGCTGACCTTCAACAGTTATAACGGCGGCAATGATGGTGGGCGCACGACGTTGAACAACTACGGCACCTTTAACCTGGCTTATACCAAGAGCCAGGGCGGGGAAGGATTTTACGCCAATTTGGGAGCCACGGGCATCATGAACCTTACTTCCTCCAACGGTAGTTCATATACCGCCAAGATAGCAAGTCTGACCGCTACGCTGACTCTTGACGGAGGCACCGCCAGTGGATTTACTGAGAGCGGGCATCAAATCCTGACCAGGAACCTGGTTACCTTGGGAAGCAATATGTCTTTTGACAGCACGGACACTTCCCTGGAAATGCTCAGCGGCATTGCAGGCATTGATACCCTTACTGCTGTGGACGATTTGACTAATGCCGAAGTAGGTTCTTATATGGTTACCAAGAATGAGAACGGGTACAGCGTTTCCTATGTGGTTCCCGAACCCGCAGCGGCTTCCCTGAGCCTGCTGGGCCTGGCTGGTCTGGCGATGCGCCGCCGCAAGTAACGGCAAACTTGGATTCCTGTTTCCATTCAGCTCCCTTCCGCGATTAACGGAAGGGAGTTTTTTATTATTTCCCGGAAAGGCGGCGTATTTCCGGAAGATGTCCGGGCGGAACGGGAGAGAGAAGCCGGGAGAGTGCATATGCATGGGCCTGTTTTTCCCCGGAGGATGCCGTAACCGGATTAGCCCCGGCTATTGTTCTGCAACGCTGCAAGAGAGGAAAGGGGCCTGTTATTGCCGGGAGTAACCACTTTCTTTCAAAAAAAGTGGTAGGCCCGGTAGGAATCGAACCTACATCGTCGGTACCGGAAACCGATGTCCTATCCATTGAACGACGAGCCCATGTTCCCGAGGAACGAGAGAAATAGAATAGAAAAAACGGGCCGGATGCAAGTATTTTTATGCCGGTGACGGGATTGGCATGATGAAAATATGAAACGGGGAAATTCAGGGCAGGGAGGTTTCCGGGTATTCCGGAGAGAAGGAAGGGGTGTCAGGAAATTTTGTGATGGAAAGAAAAGACGGCAGCCAGGACGGCCACCACGGTAACGGCCATGATGGCCGCGAAAAGGGGCCAGAGATCCAGGAAGCTGGCTCCTTCCAGAAAGATGCGCTGGATGAGTTCCAGCCCGTATCTCATGGGGTTGAGCAGCGTGAGGCTCTGAAAGATTTCCGGCATGCTGGAGATGGGCGTGGCGAAGCCGGAGAGCATGACCATGGGCACCAGCAGCAGGAAGGTTCCCACAATGGCCTGCTGGAGGGATTGAGCAAAGGAGGAGATGCACAGCCCGATGGCCGCCGCCGTGACGATGAAGAGCAGAAGGGCGGCGGAGAGCAGCCAGATGGAGCCCTGGAAGGGGATGCGGAACCAGAACATGGCTACCAGCACTACGAAGACGGCCTGTATGATTCCGGTGATGACGGAGGCTGTCCCTTTACCGAGCAGGATTTCTCCGGGGGTGTACGGGGCGACGAGAAGCTGGTCGAAGGTGCCTTCCTCCCGTTCGCGGGCGATGGAGAGCGCTCCGGAGAGGATGGAGTTGATGAGCACGAGCACGGCAATGAGGCCGGGAACGATGAACCAGCGGGTGATGAGGTTGGGGTTGAACCATGCGCGGGATTCTATTTCCACCGGGGAGGATCCGCCGTTTTGGGAGAGCAGATCCGCCCCGTAGGCGGAGGCGATTTGCTGGCCGTAGCTGAGGGCGATGGCCGCCGTGTTCGTGTTGCGCCCGTCCGCAATGAGCTGGAGGGAGGCGGGCCTCCCCGTCTGAATGTTGCGGGAGAAGTCCGGGGGGATGGTGAGCCCCACGACGATTTCCCGGTTGTCGATCATGCGGTCAATATCCTTTTCCGTGGCCGCCGTGGCCTGCCTCTGGAAGATGCCCGTGCCTTCCAGGTCCGCGATGTACTGAGAGGCCGCTTCTCCGCCGTCCTTGTCCAGCACGGCGTACGGCACGCGGGTGACGTTCATGGTGGCGGCATAGCCGAAGATGGCTATCTGGATGATGGGCGGGATGATGAGGGCCAGCCGGCTTTTTTTGTCCCTGAGCACGGCCAGCAGTTCTTTTCTGACGAGGGAGGCTATTCTGACGAGAAAGTCCATGGCGTTATTCGAGGGATTTGGGGGCTTTCAGCCGGGCGATGCCCATGAGCGCCACGGCAAAGACGCCCAGCGTGATGCAGCAGGGGATGATGACGGAGGGGATATCCCCGGCCAGGAAGAGGGTCTGGAGCAGGGTGACGTAATAGCGGGCCGGGATGATGCAGGTGATGGCCCGGACGGCGGGGGGCATGTTGAGGATGTCATACAGGAAGCCGGAGAGCATGAGCGCCGGCATGAAGGTGCCCATGATGGCGAACTGGCAGGCCAGGAACTGGTTTTTGGCGGCGGTGGAGATGACCAGCCCCAGCCCAAGAGCCACAATCAGGAACAAGGCGGAGACCGCCAGCAGCAGCGTGAGGGAGCCGCGGATGGGGATGCCGAAGACGAAGGCGGCGAAAATCATGGAGATGGCCAGGCTGACCATGCCCAGCAGGAAGTTGGTGGCTGCCTTGGCCGTCAGGATTTCTCCGCTGCCCACGGGCGTGACGAAGAGGCTTTCCAGCGTGCCGCGTTCATATTCCCGCGCCATGACCAGGGAGGTGAGAAGCGCCCCGATCATGGTCATGATGGTGACGATGACGCCGGGAACCAGGTAGTAGTGGCTGTCGTTGGCTTCATTGAAGCGGGTGCGCGTCTGCACGTCCAGCACGGGTGCTGTCCGCCCG
>OLZQ01000997.1_pt1 | contig 12471 bp, 6 predicted proteins | sample 1644511 | NCBI WGS metagenome assembly OLZQ01 (sample SAMEA103958132, study PRJEB25191) | human gut metagenome | biome: human-associated habitat [ENVO:00009003]; feature: intestine environment [ENVO:2100002]; material: feces | place: Germany | collected 2013/2015 | reverse complement strand
CAGCGCCGCGCGGGCTATGTGCGCAGCCGTCGTTCCGCGGCTGATGCCGCTGATCGCGCCCCGGGCGTACTGGTCCCAGTGCGGGGCCGCCAGTCCCGTCAGCGCGGGCACGAAGTAGACGCCTCCGGTGTCGGGAACCGACGCCGCCAGCGCCTCCACCTCCGACGAGGAGCGGATGATCCCCAGCCCGTCGCGCAGCCACTGCACCACCGATCCGCCGACGAAGATGCTCCCTTCGAGGGCGTAGTTGACCTTGTCGCCGATCTTCCAGGCGATGGTCGTCAGCAGGTTGTTTTTCGAGGCGATGGGCTTTTCGCCGCTGTTCATCAGCAGGAAGCAGCCCGTGCCGTAGGTGTTTTTCACCGATCCCGGCTCGACGCACATCTGTCCGAACAGGGCCGCCTGCTGGTCGCCGGCGATACCCGCGATGGGGACTTTGTGGGCGAAGATCGTGGTTTTCGTCGCTCCGTAAACCTCGCTCGACGAGCGCACCTCGGGCATCATCGACGCCGGAATGTCGAACAGCTTCAGCAACTCCTCGTCCCATTGCAGCGTGCGGATGTTGAACAGCATCGTGCGTGAGGCGTTGCTCGGGTCGGTCACGTGCACTTCGCCGCGCGTCAGCCGCCAGATCAGCCATGTGTCGACCGTTCCGAACATCAGCTTGCCCTTCTCGGCCCGCTCCCGCGCGCCCGGCACGTTGTCCAGAATCCATTTGATCTTCGTGGCGCTGAAATAGGCGTCGATGATCAGGCCCGTCTTTTCGCGGATCCACTCGGTTTTTCCTTCGGCCTTCAGCGAGTCGCAGTACTCCGAGGTCCGGCGGTCCTGCCACACGATGGCGTTGTAGACCGGTTCCTCCGTTTCGCGGTCCCACACGATCGTCGTCTCGCGCTGGTTGGTGATGCCTATTCCGGCTATGTTCAGCCCGTTGATGTCGATGGCCGCGATGGCTTCGGCGATCACCGAAGCCTGCGACGACCAGATTTCGTGCGGATTGTGCTCCACCCATCCCGGTTTGGGGAAATACTGGGTGAACTCCCGCTGGGCCATCGAGCAAATCTGCCCCTTGCGGTCGAAAACGATCGCGCGGGAACTGCTCGTTCCCTGATCCAATGACAAAATGTACTGCTCCATATTTTTTCGGTTTAATCGTTGCGCCGGAATCCGGCCAGGCGGTCCCCGGGCCGTCCGATTACAAATCTATGAAAAAATTCCGGGATTCGAAACGAAACCGGCGGGTTTTTTATCGAAACTTTTCGGGAGGCTGTTTTCGGGAATATTCCGCCTGACGGGTCCGCCGACCCGCTGCCCCGATCCATCGGTCCGTTCCCCGGCCTGCTCCGCTCCTTCGGGAAAGACGTTCGCCGGGTCCCGGTTGAAGAAGCCTGCCGCTCCCCTCTGCCGTACCGAACAAGGGGTTGCCTCCGGAAAGGCAACCCCTTGCAGGCATATTGATATTTCGCCAATTACAGCACCGTCACATTTTCCGCCGGGGTGTACATATCGGGCAGGTCGCTGCAAAAGAAAGAGTTCTCCTGATTGTACATCTTCACGAAATCACGCTCCGAAGGGTGCCCGGGGAACACCGAGAAATAGTGCGTCCCGCTCTCCATCGGGTCGTACTTGTTGCGCCACGTCACCACCATGCTCACACGGCGTCCCGTCAGCGGAGCATGGATGTTCGTGGTCCAGTAGTCGGTCGCCGTGAAGCCTTCGACGCCCGTCTCGGTTACGCCGCACGGCTTGAGTTTGGCCAGCGAAACCTTCGAAATGGCTTTCAGATTCGTCACGAAAACCGCATTGTTGATACCCTGATAGCAGTCCATGCCTACGAAATCGACCCATTCGTCGCCCGGCCAGCGGAAGTAGAAGTCATCGACGGTCTTCGCGCTGTCCATCTGCGGGGAGATGGCGTAGATGAAATTATGCACGCCCTTCGTGTCGCGCAGATACTTCACCGTGAATTTCCACAGGTTGATGAACTCTTCGGTCGTCGTGCACGACGCGCCCCACCAGGACCAGGTCTGCGTATGTTCGTGGAACGGGCGGAAAATCACGGGAATCAGCTTGCCGTCGCTGCCCCGCAGGTTGTGTGCGATGGCGGTCGAGCCACTCCTTGAAAGTCCTATTCGTGGCGCTGCCCTCCGTCAGAATCTCTGCGGCCACCCGATTGCTGGAGTTGTCCCACGAATCGCCGCCGGTAAGCGGATTGTTGATGTGAATGCACGACGTGAGCACCATGCCGCGGTCGTAAGCCTCCCGGCAGCAGCGCAGCCGCAGTGCCTGGGCATCCGGGTCCGAAGCGTGGCGATCGTCGATATGCTCCGCAAAATCGAAACTGTATACGGCGGGATAGTCGCCGCAGACGGCCTTCGTGTCGGAACCGCCTTCGGTGCCGTACCACGTGCGGCCGTACATCAGGTCATCGTGGTGACCGAACATGAACCCCTTGCTCTGGATGGCCCAGAGGTTCGAATAGAGCGCTTTGGTCTCTTCGGTGGCATTCGGGTCCGACAGCGTGAGGGTCACGGGATCGCTCTCCCCCTCCTTTTTCGGCCCTTCGCTGTCATCGCTGCACGCCACGCCGGAAAGCAGCAGCGCCAATAACACAAACGGAATTCTTTTCATGGTTTCAGGTATTTGATTATTCGACATTGGTCAACAGAACGAAACTTTCGGCGGGAACCGTCGTGCGGAAACGCTTCCCCGCAATGCCGCGTTCGCACGGCGCGGGAAATCCGTTTGCGTCGCACGCCCGGTCGCTCTCCGTATAACGGTAAAGAACGCCTCCGGCAAAGTCTCCGGGCAGGACAATCTCAAGGGTGCACGGCTCCTGCGAGAAGTTGACCGCAGCGACGCTGTATGCCGCATCCTTGCGGGCTGCCGCCACGCGCAGCCCCTCGCGCTGCGGGACCTCGCAGGCGAGGATGTCGCACCCGGCGGGAAAATGACGGCACATCAGCGACCAGGTGTAGTACCAGGGCCGCAGTTCCTCCTGCGAAGCGTCGCCGAAGACCTCCTCGCCGAGGATGTTCCACATTCCCCAGATCTTCACGTCCTCCGTGCGGCCCGAATCGCCGTTCGAATGCATGGCGTCGTCGAGCATCCACGCCGCCACCCCCGAAAGGCCGTTGTTCATCACCTCCATCGCCAGCAGCGGCATATCCAGCCCGTAGAAATAGTCGTAGCAGAGCATGTTGCAGTCCGAGCCTTTGGTGAAGGGATGCCCGGCGACCCGACGGTCGTACTCGGCTTTCAGCAGCGAATCCTCCGGCGCCGAGTATTTGTACCCGGCCTCGCCGAGAATCAGTTTTTTCCCGGCCGGAACTTCGGCGCGGATGCGGCGCAGCTTTTCGGCGTAAGCCCCGCTGCGCACCTCGTGCTGGCCGGGATAGGCATGCACGTCGTAGATGCCGATCTGCGCGCCGAGGTCCTGCGCGCTCCGGGCCACCCATCCCGCCGTGTCGTACTCCGACGCCGGGTTCTTGTAACTCATCACCACGTCGGGCGCCGCAAGCGACACCTTTCGTTTCAGGTCCGGATACCGGGCCATTTCGGCGTCGAAACGCTGCGCCATCGAGCGCCACAGGTCGTAATCGCCGTCGGTCGAGGCCCAGTTGCCGTCGGGTTCGTTGAAGATGATGAAATGGCGGATGCAGTCGAACCCGAGGTCGCAGACCAGAAAATTCAGGTAATCGACCGACATCTCCACCCATTGCTGCGAATCCTTCATCGCCCACGTCGGCGGATTGTATTCACCGTAGGCCACCGTGATGCCGTTGTCCTGACAATATTGCAGCAGGCGGCGGAGCGACGCGAGGTTGCGCATGCGGTCGTAACGGCCCGTCGCGGCATCGTAATAGCGGTAGGGGCTGTTGATCATGCAGCGCACATAACCCGGGCGCATGAAATCGAGGCGTTCGGAGAGCTTCGCCCAATCGGCGTCGCTCACCTCCGCGCCCCACGCTTCGGCTTCGTCGTAAGGGTCCCACTCGACGCCGTTGCCGACGTAATCCGAACTGATGACCCGGTCGGTCACTTCGACCCGGAGGGCCTGCCCCGCATCGCAGGCGGAGAACAGTACGGCCGTGGCAAGCGCGGGTGTCAGAAATCTTTTCATAATCAATCGTTTTGTTCGGTCAGTAAAATCATCGACTCTCCGGGCATATCGTACTCCGCGCCGGAGCGGAAATCAATCCGCAGGCCGGTGGCGTCGGGCAACAGCGTGTGGTCGCCCTCCGTGCGCATCAGCCCCTCGCCGTAGCGATAGCGGGTTGCCTGCCTGAACCGCTTCCAGCCCGGACACTCGATCCGCACGCGGCGCGGTTCGCGCGACACGTTCACGACGGCGACGGTGCGCCGTCCGTCTTTCACGGCGGCGACGGCCTTGACCCCTGCGGCACCCCGCACGTCGGCTGCGAAGAAGTCGCTTCCCGGCCGCAGCGTGCGGCACAGCAGCGACCAGGCATAATACCACGGGCGCACCCGTTCCTCGCCGGCTCCGAAAATCTCGTCGCCGAAGATGTTCCAGAAACCCCATATCTTGAGTTTGTCGGGCGCCTCCTTGAAGTGCATCGCATCGTCGAGCATCCACGCGATGCAGCCCGAATAGCCCGCATGAATCGTCTGGAACAACGCATCGGCCATGTCCGTGCCGTACATAGGGTCGTATACGAACATCTGCGAATCGTCCGTCGAGGCGTTCGGATGCGCTGCGGCCCGGCGCAGGTTCTCGGCCTGCAAAAGCGAATCGGCCGGCTCGACGAACTTGAAGCCGATCTCCCCCATCACGATCTTCTTCCCGGCGGGAACCTCCCTGCGGTAAGCCTCCAGGATACGGGCGTACTCCCCCGAGTTGACCGTGCATTTCGACGGATAGGTGTGGATGTCGTACAGGCCGATCCTGTCGCCCAGCTCATCGCGGCTGCGGCTCACCCACCACGCCTCTTCGGGTCCCCAGATCGCGGCGTCGGGACCGACCAGCTCCACTTTCCCGGCAAGCCCCTCGGCGTCGAGCCGCCCGCGGAAATAACTCACGGCCTTCGCCCACAGGTCGAAATCGCCGTCGGCCGCCGACCAGAAGCCGTTGGGTTCGTTGACGAGGTTGTAGTAACGGATGCAGTCATAGCCCTTTTCGCCGACCAGCCAGGCGACATAGGCCGCGGCGTGGTCCAGCAGCGTGCGGTTGACCGTCCCGGCCCGGGCGTCCATGAGCGATCCGCCCCAGTCGCCGAACATCACCGTCACGCCGCGCGACTGGCAGTAGCCGAGTATGTGCGAGAGGTGTTCGAATCCGCGCATGCGATCGAGCCGTCCGTTGCGCACGACCGAGGTCGTGTTGGTCATCACGCGGATAAAGGCCGGCCGCATGAAATCGAGCCGGGCATAGAGTTTCGCCCAGTCGGCATCGCTGATCTCGACGCGCCCCTTTCCGTAGTCGAGCGCATAAGGGTCCCACTGGACCCCGTTGCCGATATAGCCGCGATTGACGACGCTGTCGGCATCGATACGCACCACGGCGTCGCATTTCCCGGCGGATTCTCCCGCACAGGCCCCCAGCAGCGCCGCCATGCATGCGAGCAGAAGGTTTCCGAAGTTTTTCATAGGCATCGGTTATAAGTCCGCATGCAGGCCGGACCTGCATGCGGACATTATCGGATCATTCGCCGGCTTCCGCCTGCTTGTTGAAGAGCATCACGTAGTTGCGCGGTCCGACGGCGAACCGGTCGTAATCGGTCCAGGGATAGGCCCCCTGCGTCGTCTGCCCGGGCAGAGCGAAGTCGAAGGCGATTCCGGGAACGCTGAGCGTCGAGGAGCCGTAGCTGTAATCCCCCTCCCGCAGGAGCTTCGCCGTGATGGAGACGATTCCCGAGGTGAACACCACGGTTCCGGCTTCGGCGTCATATACGTAGGCGCTTTTGCCGTGGGGCAGCAGGCCGTAATATTTGGTCAGGTCGAGAGCGCCCGTTCCCTCCTTGTTGTAGTCGGCTTTGAGGATGTAATTCCAGTATCCGCCGTCCTCACCGGGCAGGTATTCGCACTCGCCCGTCTCGCGGCCGGCGTCGTCGGTGCCCGTGGCGGTCATTGCCAGGATGTTGTCGGACTCCTTCCCGATCGAATCGTCCCACACCCAGCTCTTGTCCACCGGGTTGACGAACGCGGGGTCGGCCGAACCGCCGTAGACCGTCAGACGGCCTACGGAGTAGGTTCCGGCGAGCGAGGTCTCCTCCGGATCGGGCTCCGGTTCCGGTTCGGGATCGACCGGCTCCTCGATCGTCTTCGACGCCTCGGGAACCTCGAAACCGGCCGGCTGCTTCACGATCTCGATGTAATACGTCACCGGATTGCGGGCGAAGACCCCGTAATCGTTGTAGGTGTTGTTCCAGTCCTCCGTGCCTTTCAGGTTGAATTTGAAGGCCTCGGATTCGAGCGTCAGCGGAATCGGCGGCACATTGGGCATCTGGTAGGTGCCCTTCGGCACGAGCGTGCAGGAGGTCTTGTTCCCGTCGGCATCGGTGAAGGTGATCGTCCCGTCGGAATAGTTGCGCAGCCAGGTGCTTTCGCCCTTGGGAATCTGACGGTAGAACTGCGTCAGGTCCACCGGCTTTCCGGTGTCGGGGTTCGACGCCCCGGCAAAGACGCAGTCCCAGTTTTTGGCGTCCTCGCCGGCCCAGTTCATGCAGGTTCCGGTCGTATTGCCGTCGGCGAGGATCTCTCCGAGCGTGAACACCAGATAGTTGTCCATCTCGGCGGCGGGTCCCCGGCCTTCGCCGTTCCAGCACCACGACTTGTCGGCGGGTTTGTAGAGCTTCGTACAGTCGTAAGCGGCGCCCGTGCCTCCGTAGACCCAGAGGTTGCTGATCGTATACGTCCCGGTCAGCGTCTCCGTGAACTCGGTCATTTCGAGCGTATAGGTGCGCGATTCGCCGTTGGGAGAGGTCACGACGATCTGCGGATCGCCCTTCGTGAAGTCGATCGTCCCGCCCGAGGCGACATTGGCCGTGGCCTTATAGGAGAGCGTCAGCGTTTCGACCCGGACCTTCGACATGTCCGCGACCATGTCCGACGCCAGTTGCAGCTCGATGACGCCCGTTTCGGAATCGGTCTCCGTGATGGTTGGCGTTCCGGCCTGACCCTCGAACTTGACGTCGATGATCGACCGCTCGTGGTTCCAGCCGCCGTCGGCGACATCTTCCCACGGATCATCCTTGCAGGATGCGAAGCACAGCAGGACGAAAGCGCTCAGCAAATATTTCAGCTTGTTCATAATTCTGCGTTTTCTTAAAAGGTTAAAGATTCGGGTTCAGGTCGGACTCGACGGACGGGATCGGATAGAACACCATCTGCTCGGCGCTCAGCCCCTGTCCCTTGGCTTCGGCGATGTCCGTGTGCAGGCGGTTCCAGCGGCGCAGGTCATAGCAGCGGTTCCCTTCGAAAGCCAGTTCGAAACGGCGCTCGTCCATCACGCGCTCCCGGAACGTCTCCTTGTCCAGCCCCGGCTCCAGATCGCCCAGCCCGGCGCGGTTGCGGATGAAGTTCACCAGTTCATACGCCTTGACCGTCGGTCCGGCGGCTTCGGCATAGGTCAATGCGACGTCCGAATAGCGGAGCAGGTAGGGACGCGTGGAGGTTTTGTCTCCCGAGAAATTCGGGTCGATGAATTTGCGGCAGAACGGATAGTTCAGTTTGCCGTCGGCCGTCGAAGCCACCACATTGCCCGCGGCGTCGTACACCTTGTCGACGATCAGCCAGTCGTGACGGCGGTCGCCCGAGGCGAACGCATCGTAGAACGACAGCGCGGTCCGGTACTCGCCCCAGCCGTCGTGGGTCGGGACCATCTGGTCGGAATCGCCCTGCTTGAGATAGATCGTGGCTCCCGAAACATAGGGCAGGTACATCTTCGAGATCTTCGAATACTGCCCCTCCGATTCTCCCGTGCGGTCCATCGACATGATGAAGATATGCTCGGGTCCGGCCGGCCGCTCGACGTCGTAAATATCGAGCAGGTTGTCGTCGAAACGGAAGACCGTCTGCTCGGGATTGTCGACCACCAGTCCGGCGTATTTCACCGCCTCGGCATAGTATTCGTCCACGTCGTGCGACATGGCGGCGTACTGGGGCACGCCGTGCTCCTTGGCCGATGCGATGTAGAGATAAGCCTTGGCCAGCATTCCGTAGGCCGCGGCGCGGTCCGCACGGCCCGTTTCGGGCGCCGCGAAGAACGGCAGCAGCGTACCGGCGGTCTTGAAGTCCTCGATGACGAGCTTCCACATGGCGTCGAGCGACTCGGCGGCGGGGACGGCCGTATCTTCGAGCGTCTCGACAGGCGTCGTGTGGACGGGCACGCAGCCGAAGTTGCGCGCGAGGTTGAAATACGAATAGGCGCGCATGAAATAGGCCTCGCCGAGGAAGCGGTTCCTGCGGCCCTCGTCGATGTTCATCCCCGGCACCTTCTTGATCACGGCGTTGGCACGGTTGATCGTGATGTAGGAGTACTTGTAGAAATTGCCGAGCGTGGTGTTGGTCTTGAAATTGTTGATCTTCCATCCGTCCAGCTCCTTGTTGGCCGCCGCGGCGTCGCCTTTCGGCTCCATGTCGTCGGTGTTCATGTCGCCCAGGAAGACGATCGAACGCGAATATTCGATGTAATTGATCGCGTCGTAGATATAGTTCACGGCCGACTCGGCGTCCGCCTCCGTCTTGTAGAAGTTGTCCTCGGAGTAGAAGCCGTAGGGATACTCGTCCAGATTGCAGGCCGCCAGGAGAGAGGCTCCCCCGAACGCAAGTATAAGGTGTTTGATTTTCATGGTTGGCAATGTTTAGAAGGTGAAGTCGGCTCCGAACGTCCATTTGCGCAGGCGCGGATAGCCGCCCGAATAGATACCCGTCATCCCCACTTCGGGATCGTAGCCCTCGAAGCCGGTGAAGGTGTAGAGATTGTCGGCACTGACGTAGAGGCGTATCTTGCGTGCCGCATCCTTCTTCGAGAAGGGGATCGAATATCCCAGCGTCATGGTCTGGATGCGCACGAACGAACCGTCCTCGACCCACCAGTCGGAGAGCTTGGTCTGGCGGTTGGCGTTCAGCCGCGGGTAGGAATTGGTCGGATTGTCGGCCGTCCAGCGCATCGGCATATTGCTCGGCTGGTCGAAACGCTTGGTGTTCAGCACGTCGTTGCCGAAGACGCCGTTGAAGAAGATGCTGAAGTCGAAACGGCGCCACGAAACGTCGATGCCCAGCGAGGCCATCCAGTCGGGATTCGGGTCGCCGATGATGCACATGTCGTTCTCGTCGACGGTCTCCAATCCGTCGCCGTCGTAAATGTCCACATACTTGAACTCACCCGGCTGGGCGTCGTCGCCCGAAAGGCCGGCGCTCAGACCCTCGGCCAGCGACTGCACGATGCCGTCGGTCCTGTATCCGTAAAAGACGTACATCGGCTGCCCTACGGCGAGGATATTCGTATAGGCGCGGAACTGTTCGCTCTGGTTGCCGTAATATTCATACTGCATGCCGGTCCGCAGGTCGGTTTTCAGACCGGTCTGCACGGCGTTTCCGAGGCTGAGCACCTTGTTGCGGTTGCGCGAGAAGACGAAGGTGCCGCCCACGCGCCAGTCGCGGTTCTGGAACGCCACGCCGTCGATCGTCAGTTCGATGCCGCGGTTGCGGATCTCGCCGTCGTTGACCCACATCTTGTCGTAACCCGACGAAGGCGCGATGTTGCGCTCGCGCAGCAGGTCCGAGGTGCGCTTGTCGTACCAGTCGAAAGTCACGTTCAGACGGTTGCCGAAGAACGACATGTCCAGTCCGAGGTCGACCTGCGCGGTGGTCTCCCACTTCAGCCCCTTGTTCGGGATGCCGCTCCAAAGCGCATAGATGCCGTCCTGCCCCGTGGTGCCCGACTGATAGCCGGGTCCGATGGCCGTCACCCACTTGCCTCCGTTGAAATACTTGTGCTGTCCGTAGCGGCTCAGCGTCTGGTAGGCCGAAATGCCCTGGTTGCCCGAAATACCGTAGGAGGCGCGGATCTTCAGCACGTCGAAAACGTTCAGGTTCCGGATGAACCGCTCCTCGTGCATCTTCCAGCTGAACGCCCCCGAGGGGAAGAAGGCCCACTTGTTGTTGGAGCCGAATTTCGAAGAACCGTCGGCGCGGGCCGTGAAGGTGAAGAGGAACCGGTTGTCGAACGTGTAGTTGATACGCGTGAGGGCCGACACCAGCTCGGTCTTGTAGGAGCCGTTGCCGATCGAATAGGTCTCCGAATCGCCCGCGGCGAGGTTCTCGTTGCCCAGCGATTCGTTGATGAAGCCCTTGGCCGCCAGCGACGAACTGCGCGACTGGTAGTTCTCGTAAGAGTAACCGCCCATCACCGTCAGCCGGTGCTTTTCAGCGAAGGTCCGATCGAACGTGGCGTAGGCTTCGAAAACGATGTTGTCGTCCTTCCAGTTGTCGATCGACCCGTAACCGTCGTTGAACACGCCCGTCTCGGAATACTTCTTCGGGAAATAATTGTCGGTGATCTGTTCGCCGTGCTTGTAGTTGAACTGCGCCATGACGTTCAGGCAGGGAAGCACGTCCCAGTTCACCGAAGCGAACGAGATGATGTCTAACCCCTTCGAATCGTTCTTCTGCAAATTGGTCAGGGCCAGCGGATGCGAATAGTCCTGGGCGCCGTACAGCCAGTAATCGCCGTTGTCGTCGTAGACCGGGAAGATCGGGTTGCGCCAGTAGGCCAGTCCGCCGTTGTTGTGACGCTTGTTGCTGGTGATGTTGGCGCTGGCCTTCATGCGCAGGTTGTCCAGCAGCTTGTGCTCGACCGAGAAATTACCGCCGTATTTGCGGTAGGTGTCCTCGATGTACATGCCGTTGTCGAGGTAGTAGTTGGCGCTGGCCTGGAACATCGTGCGGTCGTTGCTGCTCTGCACCTGTACGGTGGTGTTGTTCGACACGGGCGTCGGGCGGAAGACCAGGTCGTCCCAGCGCGTGTTGGTTGTCCAGGTCGTCTGCAACTCCGCAATCGAGGGATAATAGACGCCGTTGGCATTGGTCGCACCGATGTAGGTCGGCGTCAGTCCGGCGTTGATGCTGCTTTCGTTCGAGAGCATCGCCATCAGCACGGGATCGCGCCAGAGGTTCAGCTCGGAGCTGAATCCCGAAACGGTCGTCTGCTGGCGCAGCGTGATGCGCGTCACGTTCTCCTGCGCCTTGCGCGTGGTGATGAGGATCACGCCGTTGGCGCCGCGCGAACCGTAGATGGCCGATGCCGAGGCATCCTTGAGCACCTCCATCGAAACGATGTCCTGCGGGTTGATTTGTTTCAGGTCGCCGGCATCGCCCCAGGGGAATCCGTCGATGACCACCAGCGGAGCGTTCGAACCGTTGAGCGACGAGTTGCCGCGGATGCGGACCGTCGACGAGGCGCCGGGGTCCTGCGAGGAGTTGACCACCTGCACGCCGGCCACGCGGCCCTGCAACAGCCCGTCGATCGAGTTGGCCGGGATGTCGGTGAGTTTCTCGGCCTTGACCGAGGCCACGGAACCCGTCAGGTCGCTCTTCTTGACCTGTCCGTAACCCACGACCACCACTTCGTCCACGGCCGTGGCCTCCTCGACCAGCACGATGTTGAAAGAGGTGCGGCCGCCGACCTCCACCGTCTGCGTTTTATAGCCGATGAAATTGACGGCAAGGCGGGCGTCCGAAGCCACTCCGGTCAATGAAAAGGCTCCGTCGGCCCCGGTTGTGGTTCCTTTCGTCGTGCCGACGACGACAACCGACGCGCCCGTTACGGCGGCGCCGTTCTGATCCACGACCTTGCCCGTCACGGTCATGCTCCGTGATGCGGACTGGGCGCGGACGTCTCCCGTCCCCCACAGGCAGACCGCCAGCAGGGAGAGAACGATCAGGTAAAATTTCATTTTCATAAGTTTTAGATTAGAGTAGTTTATTGATACGGTCCGGGGCGGTTCCGGGAACTGCACCGGACACTGCAAAGTAACATGCTGCTACGGAAGAACTGTTTTAGAAAATCGCTGATTGATTATACTTTTATGAAAACAAAGCGCAAATGGGCTATTCGCAACGGCATTTCTCCGTCAAATAATTTAATAATTCCTCCAGCCGGCAGGTTGCAACGCCTACATATTTGTCCGCTCCGCCGTAATAGACGTACAGCACGCCGTCGACGACCACATTGCCGGTCGGGAAGACGCAATGGCTGTAAAAACCTTCGGTTTCATAGAAAAATTCGGGTTCGAGGATCGGTTCCGGCGTCCGGGCCAGCACCCGCAGTGGATTCTCCCGGTCGAGCAGCAGCGCCCCGACGCGGTATTCGGCCGTGCCGCCGTCGGAGGTATCGCGCGGCGTTTTCCGTTCGAAGCCGTGGATGAACTGCGCTTCGTCGATGCCGCAGACGTCGCCCGCGATGACCTTATCCTTGTATACCAGCATCGTGAAGAGCACGCGCCCTTC
>OLZQ01000988.1_pt1 | contig 12544 bp, 6 predicted proteins | sample 1644511 | NCBI WGS metagenome assembly OLZQ01 (sample SAMEA103958132, study PRJEB25191) | human gut metagenome | biome: human-associated habitat [ENVO:00009003]; feature: intestine environment [ENVO:2100002]; material: feces | place: Germany | collected 2013/2015 | reverse complement strand
AAACGATCAACGAAATGCGCCAGGAGCGCGGACTTACCGACACGCACAACCTGTTCGTGCCGAAAGGACAGTGGATTTTCGGCGGTACGGCCTCCTACTCGACCCATACCAACAAAGGCTATCAGTTCCTCGTCATCGAGGGAATCAACTCGAAAGGCTACACCTTCCGCGTCAGCCCGATGATCGCCTACGCCTTCCGGGACAACATGGCCCTCGGAGGACGCTTCATCTATTCGCGCACGCTGCTCAAGCTGGACAACGCCGAACTGCATTTCGGCAACGAGAAGACGGGCACGAACATCGTGGCCAGGGATTTCTACTCGCTCAAGCAGACCTATTCGGCGGCGGCGATCTGGCGGCAGTACATCCCGCTGGGACGCAACAAACGCTTCGCGCTGTTCAACGAGATGTCGCTCGCGGCCGGAGGCACGCAGGCGCGCTTCGCCAACGACTCGCCCGTGAAGGGAACCTACGAAACCGGCTACACCCTCTCGCTGGGCATTTCGCCGGGCATCGTGGCCTTCGCCACCAACAACATGGCCGTCGAAGTGAACGTGGGCGTGATGGGCATCAGCTATACCCATACCAAACAGGTTCACAATCAGGTCACCGTGGGCAAACGCAACACGAGCATGATGAACTTCAAGGTCAATATCTTCTCGATCGGCCTCGGCATGGCCTTCTATCTCTAAAAACGGCACACTATGACACGAAGCATACTCTGCACCCTGCTGATCATAATTATCTCGTGCGGCAACGCGCTGGCGCGGCAAACCGCCGCAACCGGGAATCCGAAGGAAACAGCCGCTCCGGCAGCCGCAATCGCACCCGCCGCAGCCGGAACGATCTCCACCGAAGAAGAAGCCCCGGCAACCGGAAATGCGCCGGCCGCCGAAGCGCCGGCCTCGGAAGCGGCAGTCCCGGCCGACGGACAGAAGCAATTGCAGGCACTCAAGGCCGCGGAAGTTCAGTCGCCGATCCGCGGCAAAAAACAATTCCTGCCCACACGCCGGCGTATCGACCGCGAAATCAACAAGCTCAAGTTCGCCTACAAGGGCGAGGTGATCATGGGTCTGACGGCCTCCTACGGCACGATGTCGAGCGACGACACGGACATCATGCTCATCCTCGACGGCATCGACGCCGACGGCACGGTGGCCACCGTCAAACCCTTCATCGGCTATTTCTACCGCGACAACAACTGTCTGGGCGTGCGTTTCGGCTACCGCCACATGGACGGCAACCTCGATGCCGCACGCTACGACCTGGGCGAAAGCAACGACGCCTCGGGCAGCATTCCGAAGGTCAATTTCAACAGCGACAACTACTCGTTCGGCATTTTCCACCGCTCCTACGCGGGACTCGACCCGAAGGGCCGTTTCGGACTGTTCGCCGAGTTCGAACTCTCGCTGTCGACCGGAACGTCGAAACTCTCCTACCAGCCCGACACCGCCAGCGACAACATGAAAACCACGTTCAGCGACAATACGCAGCTCAAATTGGCGTTTAATCCGGGAGCTGCCGTCTATATCTTCCCCAACGTCTGCGCCACGCTGTCGTTCGGGCTGGGCGGCATCCAGTACACCTCCGTCACGCAGAAGGACGACGCCGGCAACAAGATCGGAACGCGCAAGGCTTCGAACATGCGTTTCAGGCTCAACGTCGCCGCCATCAACTTCGGCATGACGGTACACCTGTGGGACAAGAAAAAGAAATAAATTATGACCAGATACCTGAAAACAGCACTCCTTGCAGCCGCGGCGCTCCTCGCGTCGTGCATCCACAACGACATCCCCTATCCGGTCGTCGAACTCCGCATCGCGAGCGTCGAAGGCCAGGGCTTCTCGGTCTCGGAAAACAACGTCACGTCGCGGACAGTCACCCTCTCGCTCGACGAAGCGACCGACATCCGCAACGTGCGGATCGACGCCGTGGGTTACGACGCCGTCATCCACAGCATCCAGCTCGACAAGGAGGAGGTCCTGCAACAGATCCGCAGCTCCCGGGAGCTGACCGGCACGTTCGACCTGCGTTCGCCGATCTACACCACGCTTTCGCTCTACCAGGATTACGAATGGACGATCCGCGCCACACAGACCATCGAGCGCCGTTTCAGCGTGACGGGGCAGATCGGCGCCACGGAGATCGAGGAGAAAAACCGCATCGCCCGGGTCCTCGTCCCCAGCGACACCGATCTGGCACATATCGAGGTCACGGAACTCAAACTCGGCCCCGCCGACATCACGACCTATTCGCCCTCGCTCGAAGAGCTTTCGGGCAGCAGCTTCGAATCGGTGCGTTTCGTAGACGTCACCTGCCACGGAATCACCGAACGGTGGCTGCTTTACGTGGAGCCTACCAATGTGAAGGTCGCCCTCCGGGCAACCGACCTGTGGAACAATACGGCCACGGCCACCGCTCTCGTCTCTGCCGAGGAGTATGCGGCCGGCGCCGCGCTGGAATACCGGATCAAGGGCGCCACGGAGTGGCAGAGAATGGCGGAAAGCAGCTACGAGGCCGGCATCCTGACGGCAACGCTCGCGCCCGAATGGAGCTCGTCGACCAACCCCCACGGGCTTGCCGTCTACAACTTCGTGCCGGACAAGGGTCTCTTCGCAGGGCACACCTACGAATTCCGCCTGACAGTCGGGGGCGAGCAGACCCAGCTGATGGAATATGCGGCCCCCGCGGGCAACACGATTCCCAACGGCGACCTGGAGGACAGCTCGCTGAGCTGCTGGACCCAGAACAACAAGACCGCAGAATTCTGGGGCAGCGGCAACAACACCTTCACCAGGGGACTCTGCACGCAGGCCTCCTTCGACGGAGGCACGCGCGCCAAACTCCAGGCTACGTCCGCCGTGGGAGTCCTCGCTTCGGGCAACCTCTTCTCGGGGCTGTTCCAGAAGGACGTCTTGACCCGGGGTGTCGTGTCGTTCGGCCAGCCTTACGCCTGGAAAGCCCGTCCCAAGGCGCTGAAACTGCAATACTATGCAGAACATATCGGCATCGTCGACATCGAAAAGAATTTCGGCGCCCCGATTCACGAAGGGGACCGGGACAAGGCCCGCATCATGGTCGCCATCGTGGACTGGAACACCCGCCGCGAAGTCGGATCGGGCACGGAAGCCCCCACCGGGACCTGGGATCCGGAAGAGACCACTTCGGTCGACGAGGGACCGATCATCGCCTACGGCTCGCTTTTCATCGACCAAAGTTCGACCGGCGGCAAGATGATCGACGTACAGCTTCCGCTCAACTTCTACGACACGAAGGCCAAACCGTCGGGGCTGTATCAGATCGTGATTTCCTGCTCGACGAGCGCCTACGGCGACTTCATGGCAGGCTGCAAGTCGAACGTACTCTACGTCGACAATTTCGAGTGGGTCTATTGACAATGCCTATTTTCGCAACCCGCAAAAAGCAGAGCCTCACCGGTTCTGCTTTTTGTTTACCCCGGCGGTCCGAAAAAAAACGCCGGAGGGAGTAGGGTTTCAGCGCTTTCATCCGTGATATAGATAGAATGAAGAGACCCGAACATATCATCGAAGATCTGATAACCCGCCAACTGGACGGCACACCCCTCACCGACACGGAACGCCGGGAACTGCAGGAGTGGCTCGAAGCATCCGAAGCCAACCGCGACGCCTTTCTCCGGGCTTACAAAGCCTGGGGAAACGCCCGCCTTGCGGAAACCCGGTTCAACACCGGGCAAGCCCTCGAAAACGTCATGGCCCGGATTGCCGAAGCATCCAGACCCCGGTCTTTCCTGCGGCCGCAACTGCGCCGTCTGGGCATCGGCATCGCAGCGGCAGCCTGCGTCATGCTGGCCGTTGTCGGTTACTACCGACTGCAACCGTCGACCGTCCCGGACATCGAAATGTTTATCCGGCAGGCCGACACCCCCGTATTCACCCAGAAAGAGGTGCAACTGGTGCTGTCCGAGCAGAAAACCCTCCTGCTCGAAACCCAAAAATCGACAATCCGTTACGATTCGACCGCCATCCGGATCAACAACGCCGAAAAAACCATTCCCAAAAAAGAGGCTGCGACGTTCAACCAGCTGGTCGTTCCCTACGGCAAGCAGACGACGCTGACGCTCGCCGACGGAACCCGCGTCTGGATCAACGCCGGATCACGGCTGGTCTACCCCGTCGTATTCGAAAAGCAGAAGCGCGAAATATACGTCGAAGGCGAAATCTACATGGAAGTGGAGCACGATGCCGAACGGCCTTTCTCGGTACACACAGGCAAAATGGATGTCTGCGTTTTGGGAACCAAATTCTACATATCCTCCTACGGCCGCGATCGCACGCAGGAGGTCGTCCTGCTCTCCGGCTCCGTCAGCGTAGCCCCTGCCGGACGATCCGACCGCGGAATTCGCATCGTTCCCGGCCAACAAGCCATCCTCGACACCTCGGAATCGCTGGAGGTCCGCGAAGTGGAAGCCGAAAGCTACATCAGTTGGATTCACGGATACCTGCCCTTCGACAACGACCCGCTGTCGAACATCCTCGAACGCCTTTCCCGCTACTACAATTGTCGGATCGAGTGTACGCCCGAAGCCGAAGCGCTGACGCTCTCGGGCAAACTCGAACTCAAAGACGATCCGGCCGAAGTGCTGAAAATCTTGAGCGCAACAGCCCCTATCAACCTGCAAATCTCCGGATCCGGGAATTTCCGAATCGACTATAACCCGACTACCAACAACCCAAACTGACCTGCCTATGTAACAGCCCGTATCCCTCCAAAAAAAGACCGGATGTCGTCCCTCAACGACATCCGGAGCGATTGAAAATCTAAAATAGCCTTTTAAACTTCAAATCTTTACAAATGTACAACAAAAATGGTAAAATCGGTCTTTTTAAGGCCGATAATGGGGGATTATTCCACCTATTCTGGATAACATTCCTGTTTTTGCTGGCAACAATCGGGTTCATCCGGCCCGTCAGTGCACAAACGGCAGAGGCGGCGAAAACCATCACGCTCAACGTACAGAACCGCCCCATCAAGGAGGTCCTCACACTGATCGAACGCCAAAGCGACTACATCTTCGTTTACTACGACAACATCTTGGACATCCACCGCAAAGTCACCCTGAAAGTAACGAATCAGCCCATTTCGGCTGTACTGAAACAGTTGTTCGCCGGAACCGACAACACCTGGAAACTCTCGGGAAGGCAGATCGTCATCGGACGCTCCGTAGCTGCGGCCGCAGCTACACCCCGGAAGATCACACGCATCACAGGCGTCGTCAGGGACCAGAACAACGATCCGCTCATCGGCGTCACGATCCGCATCAAGGCCCGTCCGAACATCGGTACAGCCACCGACATCAACGGCAAATACCTGCTCGACGTTTATCCCGACGAAGTACTGGAATTCAGCTATGTAGGTTACAAATCGCAGGACGTTTCGGTCGCAGGGCAGGAAATCGTCGACGTGGTTATGCTGCAAAACGACGCCATCCTCGACGCCGTGGAGGTGGTGGGCTACGGCGTGCAGAAAAAGATCAGCGTCATCGGCTCGCAGCAGACCATAGCGACCAAGGAACTGAAAGTTCCCGTCGCCAACCTCACACAAGGCCTTGCGGGCCGCGTATCGGGCCTGGTCTCGGTACAGCGAACCAGTGAACCGGGCTTCGACGACGCGAACATCTACATCCGCGGCATCTCAACGCTGACAGCCAGCATGAGCGCCCCTCTGACGCTCGTGGACGGCGTTCCCCGCTCGTTCTCCAACGTCGACCCCGAAGACATCGAGAGTTTCTCGATCCTCAAGGACGCCTCTGCAACTGCTGTTTACGGCGTTCGCGGCGCCAACGGCGTCATTATCATCAATACCAAAAGCGGCCTGAAAGGACGCCCCAAATTCAGCGTACGCTATACCGAAGGCCTCACCAAACCGACCAAGATCACCGATTTCGCCGACGGCGCGACTTACATGGAGATGTCGAACGAAGCGTCGCTCACCCGCGGCGGCGGCAAACTATACAGCCAGGAGATCATTGATAAGACCCGCCGCGGGGAAGACCCCTATCTCTATCCCGACGTAGACTGGATGAAACAGATCCTGCGTAACTTCAGCCGCAACCGCTCGGCCAACGTCAACGTGCAGGGCGGTTCCGACAAGGCGGTCTACTACATCGGCCTGGCCTACTACGACGAGAACGGCATGTACAAGGACACGAAACTGGCCGACTACAACTCGAACACCTTCTACCGCCGTTACAACGTCACCTCGAACCTCACGCTCAACCCGTTCCGCACCACCGAAATCAAACTGGGCATCCAGGGCTACCTGGCCAACGCCAACTATCCGGCATCTTCGCAGGCAAGCATCTTCGAATCGGCCTATTTCACACCTCCGACCTATATCGCGCCGCTCTACCCCGACGGCAAGCTCGGCGCCTTCTCGGGCGGCGATATAAACCCCGTGGCACAGCTCGGCGCAACGGGCTATGCCAACCAGTGGCGCAGCCAGGTTTATTCGAACCTGCGCATCACGCAGCAGATTTACAAAGGACTCTCGGTTTCAGGCATGTTCTCGTTCGACACCTACAACTACACGAGCAACCGTTTCACCAAAACCCCGAACACCTACCACGCCACAGGACGCGACGCCAACGGCAACCTGCTCTACGAGCAAACCCGCCAGGGAACCGAGAACCTGGCCTACAGCCTCAGCGCAAAGGGTAACCGCGCCATCTATCTGGAGGCCGCAGTCAACTACCGCAACACTTTCGGCAGACACACCGTATCGGGCATGATGCTCTTTAACCAGAGCGACGAAATCAATACCAAAGCCACCAACGTCGAAGAGGCGCTGCCCTACCGTTTCCGCGGCCTGGCAGGACGTTTCACCTACTCGTTCGACGACCGTTATTTCGGGGAGTTCAACTTCGGATACAACGGTTCGGAGAACTTCGCCCCGAAAAACCGTTACGGCTTCTTTCCGTCGGTCGGACTTGGCTGGGTAATCAGCAACGAACCCTTCTTCAGAGGCGCCACAGAGGTGATCCAGTACCTCAAACTGCGCGGCACATGGGGTCGTGTCGGCAACAGCCAGATCAGCGGACGCCGTTTCGCCTACCTGGCTACGGTCAAGGACACCAACGACACCAGTTACCAGTTCGGCAAGAACATGGACCAGACCTACGGGACTACGGCCATCGACGAATATGCCGTCGACGTAACGTGGGAGATCGCCGACAAAACCAACATCGGACTGGACATGCGCCTGCTGAACAACAAGTTCAACCTGCAATTCGACGCCTTCAAAGAGTCGCGCAAAGGCATTTACCTGCGCCGCACAAGCATTCCGTCCTATTTCGGTATGATCAACAACCCCTACGGCAACATCGGCAAAGTCGAGAACAAAGGTATCGAAATGTCGGTCAGCTATGCCAATTCGTGGCGGGACTGGTCGTTGAGCGTCATGGGTAACTACTCGTTCAACCGAAACAAGGTCCTCGAAGACGACAGCACCGTGGCCTATCCCTGGCAAAAAACCATCGGCAACAAGGTCGACCAGCGGTTCGGGCTCATCGCACTGGGACTCTTCGAAAGTCCGGAGGAGATCGCCGCAGCGCCTGTACAGGTCGGCGACACGCGCCCGGGCGACATCCGCTACAAGGACATCAACGGCGACGGCAAAATCGACGAATATGACAAAGTGCCCATCGGCTGGGGAAGTGTCCCCGAAATCGTCTACGGCTTCGGATTCTCCGTAGGCTGGAAAGGCCTCTCGCTGTCGGCCATGTTCCAGGGCGCCGCACACGTCGACGCGATCCTCAGCGGCGAAGGCGTACTGCCTTTCACGCAGGGATCGAGCCGCGGCAACCTGTTGAGCAACATCACCGACCGTTGGACCGAGGCCAATCCCCGCCAGGATGTCTTCTACCCGCGCCTCTCGATCGGCAACATGAACATGAACTACGAAGCCAGCACGTGGTGGCTCAAAAATACCAGCTACCTGCGTCTGAAAAACATCGAACTCTCCTATACGCTCCCCGACCGCTGGATGAAACGCATCCACATCAACAATGCGCGCATCTTCATACAGGGCGTCAATCTGCTTACATTCAGCAAATTCAAACTGTGGGACGTGGAACTGGGCGACGGCCGCGGCGCAAAATACCCCAACATCGGTTCCGTCAGCCTGGGTATCAATTTCAACTTCTAAAATCCCCGACAAGCTATGAAACTTAAAACAATACTCACTTTACTGGCCGCCCTCGGCATCCTGACCGCCTGCAACGACGACTTCTTCGACCAGGTTCCCGACGACCGGATCACCATCGAGCAGGTATTCCAGCGCACCTCCTACTCCGAGAAATACCTGGCTACCGTTTACAGCTACATCCGCGACGAGTCGCACCGCACCAACGGCGTGCCCTGGGACCCGTGTTCGGACGACCTGGACGTTACCTACGACCGCGAGGATTACAACTCCTTCAAGATGAACCTCGGCAACTGGAGCGCATCGTCGAACTACTACGAGTACTGGTCGCACTACTACCGGGGCATCCGCTCGGCAACCTACTTCATCCAGCACATCGGCTCGAACCAGGAGATGCTCGACGATCCTACGCGCGGCCCGATCGTCGTCGAACAATACAAGAACGAAGCCCGCTTCCTGCGTGCCTGGTTCTATTACTGCCTGCTGCGCCAGTACGGCCCCTGCGTACTGCTGGGCGACGAGGTGCTTCCGGGCGACCTCGACCGCGACGATGTGAAGATGAACCTGCCGCGCAGTTCCTACGACGAGTGCGTGGATTACATCGTCGGCGAACTGGACGACATGATCGACAACAACCGCCTGCCGCTGCACTTCACCGTACAGGCCGACAAGGATTACGGCCGGGCGACACTGGCCATGTGCATGGGACTCAAAAGCCGCGTACTGCTGCTGGCCGCCAGCGACCAGTTCAACGGCAACCCGGCCTACGCCAACGTGGTCAACACGGACGGCAAACACCTTTTTTCGACCCGAAAAGACCCCGAAAAGTGGAACAAGGCCGCCCAGGCTGCAAAAGATGTCATCGACCTGGGAATTTTCGACCTCTACAAGGAGTACCACACCGACGGAACGCTCGACCCTTACCTGTCCTGCCGCAACGTTTTCCTGGAGAACTGGAACAGCGAGGTGATGATGGTCCGCATCAGCAACTACCTCAAACATTGGGAACGGTCGGCTTCTCCCCGGCAGTTCAGCGGCTATGAAAGCATGGGGGCGACCCAGCAACTGGTCGACGCTTTCCGCATGAAAGACGGCACGGCCATTACCCCGGACAAGGAGAGCGGCTATTCGAAGGCGAACTACTCCGACCCCAAATCGGGCTGGGTATTCGCTCCCGCCGGTACGCGCAACATGTTCGTCAATCGTGAACCGCGTTTCTACGTCAACATCTGCTTCAACGGCGCCTACTGGATCGGCGATCAGAAAACCCGCATCCAGCTCTACTACACCGGAGGATCGGGAAAGAAAGGCACGTGGGACTTCCCGCGTTCGGGATACATCGCCATCAAAAACGTTTCGCCCTCGTCCAATCCCAAGAACGGCAACTACATCAAGCGTCCCTTCGTCATCATGCGTTACGCCGAGATACTGCTCAACTACGTCGAGGCGCTCAACGAATACGATCCCGGGAATGCGGACATCGAAACCTACCTGAACAAAATCCGCGAGCGCGGCGGCCTGGGACCGGTCCAAAGCGATCTCAACCAGAGTCAAATGCGCGAGCAGATCCGGCTGGAACGCCGCATCGAACTCTGCTTCGAGCAACTGCGCTATTTCGACACCCGCCGCTGGCTGATCGCCGACCAGACCGACGGAGGACCCTTCTACGGCATGAACGTCGACGCAGGCAACAGCTTCACCGACGAGGCGTTCTACGAGAAAACCGTATTCGAAACCCGCGTGTTCCGGCCCGAGTTCTACCTTTTCCCCATTCCCCAGTCCGAAATCAACCGCGATCCGCAGATCGTCCAGAATCCCGGATGGTAACCGTAAAAACGAATAACGACTATGAAACTTACGAAATACCTGGCTGTCCTCTGCTGCGGAACGCTCTTCGCAGCCTGCGAAAACCCGATTCAGGACGACCTGAACGTGGACAACCCCGAGAACTATACGCGTATTTACACGGTCAACGCCGTCGACGACGCCTCCAAGAACACACTCTCATTCCCGCTCGAACGCGACACGTCGCTCATGGTCTACGCCAACCTGAGCGGAATCCGCAACCCGGGATGCGATGTGACGGTCAAATTTCGCGTCGCCCCCGAACTGGTGGATACCTACAATCAGAAGTACCAGAGCAGCTACCCGATGATGCTTGATGGAAGCTACACGATCGAGAACCTCGAAGCCGTGATTCCTAACGGGAAATACATCTCCTCGCCCATCCGGATCGCCATCAACAGCCAGGCGTTCGACGGCGTGGGCGTCTTCCTGCTGCCGGTACGGATCGAGAATGTGACACCCGACCTGGCCGTCAACGAATCGTTGCAGACGGCTTACCTGCGCATCAACGGCTACTACACCGAAAATCCGTTCCCGAGATACGACAGGAGCGGCTGGTCGATCGCCGGGTTCTCGACGCAGGAGGCTGAAGCGACATCAACCTACCCCAACCGCGGATTGGCCGTTTCGATCATCGACGGCGAAAACAACACCTATTGGGGTACGCAGTGGCGCAACGCCAAACCCGGCCCGCCGCACTGGATCGCCGTCGACATGGGCGCACCCAAGGAACTGCACGGACTCACGATCCGCGGACGGTCTGACAAAGAAGGCTCCGACGTTCCCAAAAGCAGCGGCAACCCGCGTATCTTCAACATCGACGTGAGCGACGACAACCAAAACTGGACCCATGCAGGGACCTTTACCGTCGAAAACCGGATCGAGAACACGGTATACCTCGACCACAAGGCAACGGGGCGCTATTTCCGTATCTTCGTCACCGCCACGCAGGCCGACCTCTACCAGACCTGCATCGCCGAAGTATGGGCATTCTGATCCGACTAACAAATTTTTAAACCAAACGAAAGACTATGAAAAAGACTATATGTCTGTGGGCGCTGCTCCTGATTGTCGTTTCATGCACCAACGACGACAATTACAACGACGAGCACGGAGACAAGGCAGTCATTCCACCCAAAGGCAGGATCATCCGCATAATGACCTACAACATTTACGGCGCACGCCACAAGCCCCGCCAATGCAGCCGATCTGGACGCGCTGGCCGAGGTAATCCGCCGGCAGGACCCCGACTTCGTAACCCTCAACGAGGTGGATGTCTTCACCAACCGCACGGGAAAAGACGTACACCAGGCCCGCGACCTGGCAGCCAAACTCGGTATGGAGTGGCACTTCTCGAAAGCCATCGACCGCGACGGAGGCGAATACGGCGACGCCGTGCTGTCGAAACACCCGATTATAGAGACCCGCAGTTACCGGCTCCCCTGCGCCGCTTCGCAACCGGGAGAGGACCGTTCGCTGTGCGTCATCCGCGTCGAGATCGACGGCAAAGACCTCTATGTCGCCTCGACGCACCTCGATCATCTTTCGGGCGATGCGAGCCGCCTGGTGCAGGCCAATGAGATCCGCCGTATCCGCGACACGGAACTGGACGGAGACCTCATCCTTGCGGGCGACCTCAACGCCATTCCCAGTTCGAACGTCATCGCCACGATGACCGCGTTCCTGACCAATGTCGGAACGATCGACCAATACACTTTCCCGTCGGAGAATCCCACCCGCAAGATCGACTACATACTGTATGCCCCGATCGGACACTTCGGCGTACAGAACTGCACAGTGGTTTCGCGCAGCGACCAGCAGGTCGACGGCGTCGACGCCTCGGACCACCGCCCCGTCGTGGCCGACATCCGGTTCCAGACCGAGGAAGACCTCCCGGAGAATCAGGAATAAAGCGTTCGGAAGATGAAAAAACTGCTATTCACACTCCTCGGGCTGGCAGCGGCACTGACGCTGCCGGCCCAGGATTTCAAGATCACGCATGGCCCGTGGCTGTGCGACATGACCGAAGACGGCGTAACCGTCCTGTGGACTACCAACAAACCCGCTTTGTCATGGGTCGAGGCAACCGAGGACGACGGACGCAGTTTCTACGCCGCCGAACATACCCGCCATTACGAAACCGTCGCGGGCCGCAAACAGGCGCACAAGACGCTGCACGCCGTGCGGCTGAACAACCTGCGTCCCGGAACGAAATACTGCTACCGCATCTTCTCGCAGGAGGTACTCGAATGGAAACACGGAGACAACGTCCTCTACGGCAGGACCGTTGCCAGCAATGTCTACAAACGCGCACCGTTCCGGTTCCGGACATTCCCGGCAACGGGAACCGACTGTTCGTTCGTCATCCTGAACGACATCCACGGACGCGCCGACGACATGACCGAACTGTGCCGGGAAATCAATTTCGGCAAACACGACTTCGTAATGCTCAACGGCGACATGTCCAACAGCATTGAAAATGAGGAGCAGTTGTTCCGGGATTTCATCGACGCCTCGG
>OLZQ01000986.1_pt1 | contig 12554 bp, 7 predicted proteins | sample 1644511 | NCBI WGS metagenome assembly OLZQ01 (sample SAMEA103958132, study PRJEB25191) | human gut metagenome | biome: human-associated habitat [ENVO:00009003]; feature: intestine environment [ENVO:2100002]; material: feces | place: Germany | collected 2013/2015 | reverse complement strand
GCTATGATTCTATTTTTCAGAACACCCACTAAAAGTGTAATAGCAACAGAAGTCAATCATGAACTGGCTTCTGAAGATATTCAAAAACTGAGTTGGCTTTATGGAGAAGCCACTGTAGAAAACGAAGAAAACCTGAAAGGCTGCTTCATCGGACCGCGTCGGGAAATGATAACCCCTTGGAGTACAAATGCTGTAGAAATTACTCAGAACATGGGGTTGACAGGTATACAACGCATTGAAGAATATTTCCCTGTGAAAGATGAAAATGCCGAATACGACCCCATGCTACAACGCATGTATAAAGGATTGAACCAGGAGATTTTCACTGTTAACATTAAACCTCAACCGATTGTTTACATTGAGAATCTGGAAGAATATAATGAAAAAGAAGGTCTTGCACTTTCTCGTGAAGAAATGGACTACCTGCTGAAAGTCGAAAAAGACCTGGGACGTAAATTAACTGACTCTGAAGTATTCGGCTTTGCACAGATTAATTCGGAACACTGCCGCCATAAAATCTTCGGCGGAACATTCATCATTGATGGTAAAGAGATGGAATCATCTTTATTTCAGATGATTAAAAAAACGACTGCCGAAAATCCCAATAAAATTATTTCTGCCTATAAAGATAATGTGGCTTTTGCAGAAGGCCCGGTTGTGGAACAATTCTCTCCGGCCGACCACTCCACTTCCGACTATTTCATTATCAAAGATATCAAAACAGTCATCTCGCTAAAAGCTGAGACACATAACTTCCCCACTACCGTAGAGCCGTTCAACGGTGCATCAACCGGTACCGGAGGTGAAATCCGCGACCGCATGGGTGGTGGTAAAGGTTCATGGCCCATTGCAGGTACAGCTGTCTATATGACTTCTTATCCGCGCGCTGAAGAAGGACGTGAATGGGAAGATATCTTGCCGGTACGCCAATGGTTATACCAGACTCCCGAGCAAATTTTAATTAAAGCTTCCAACGGTGCTTCCGATTTTGGTAACAAATTCGGTCAACCGCTGATTTGTGGTTCTGTATTGACCTTCGAGCATCAGGAGAACGGTGAAAAGTATGCATACGACAAAGTTATCATGCTGGCCGGTGGCGTGGGTTACGGTACTCAACGCGACTGCCTGAAAGGTCACCCCGAAACAGGAAACAAAATTGTTGTTATGGGTGGTGACAACTATCGAATCGGTTTGGGTGGCGGTTCTGTTTCCTCTGTTGAAACAGGTCGATACTCATCGGGAATCGAACTCAATGCAGTTCAACGTGCCAATGCAGAAATGCAGAAACGTGCTTATAATGTAGTTCGCGCCTTGTGTGAAGAAGAAAACAATCCGATTGTTTCTATCCACGACCACGGTTCGGCAGGTCACGTAAACTGTTTGTCTGAGCTAGTAGAAGAAAACGGCGGATTAATCCACATGGACAAACTGCCTATCGGTGACAAAACACTGTCTGCCAAAGAGATTATTGCCAATGAGTCTCAAGAACGTATGGGGTTGCTGATTGATGAATCGGCTATTGAACACGTACAAAAGATAGCCGACCGCGAACGTGCCCCAATGTATACTGTAGGTGAAACTACCGGTGATGCCCGTTTTGCTTTTGAACAAGCTGATGGTGTCCGCCCATTTGATTTGGCAGTAGATCAAATGTTCGGTTCTTCTCCGAAAACTTATATGGTGGACAAGACTGTAGAACGCCATTATGAAAACGTAACTTACGAAACTTCAAAATTAAACGAATATATCCGCCGCGTACTTCAACTGGAAGCTGTTGCCTGCAAGGATTGGTTAACCAACAAAGTAGACCGTTCCGTAACAGGTAAGATTGCCCGCCAGCAATGTCAGGGCGAAATCCAGCTACCGTTGAGCGACTGTGGTGTCGTTGCCCTTGACTATCGAGGCGAAAAAGGTATTGCCACTTCTTTGGGACATGCTCCGCAAGCTGCCTTGGCTAATCCGGCTGCAGGTTCTGTATTGTCGGTAGCCGAAGCGTTGACCAATCTTGTTTGGGCTCCAATGGCAGAAGGAATGGACAGCATCTCCCTGTCTGCCAACTGGATGTGGCCATGCCGTGCACAGGAAGGTGAAGATGCCCGTCTTTATACGGCTGTCAAGGCGCTGTCTGACTTCTGCTGCGCACTGCAAATCAATGTGCCGACCGGTAAGGATTCCCTGTCTATGACTCAAAAATATCCAAACGGAGAAAAGATCATCAGCCCGGGAACAGTTATCGTTTCAGCCGGCGGAGAAGTATCCGATGTAAAGAAAGTCGTTTCTCCTGTATTGGTAAATGATGCCAAGAGTACCATTTATCATATAGACTTCAGTTTTGACAAGTTGCGTTTAGGTGGTTCTGCTTTCGCACAGTCATTAAATAAAATAGGAGATGATGTCCCGACAGTTCAAAATCCCGAATATTTCCGCGATGCTTTCCTTGCCATACAAGAACTTATCAACAAGGGCCTGATTATGGCAGGTCATGATATCTCAGCCGGTGGTCTCATTACTACACTGCTCGAAATGTGCTTCTCAAACATGGAAGGTGGTATGGAAATCAACCTTAATAAAATAAAGGAAAACGATATCATCAAAATTCTGTTTGCCGAAAATCCAGGTATCGTCATTCAGGTGAAAGATAAAGACAAAGCCGAAGTCAAGAAGATATTGGAAGATGCCGGAATCGGCTACGTGAAATTGGGTACCCCCACAGACGAACGCCATATTCTAGTAACCAAAGAAGATGCCACTTACCAATTCGGTATTGACTATCTGCGTGATGTTTGGTATTCTACTTCTTATTTGCTTGACCGCAAACAAAGCATGAACGGTTGCGCCAAGAAACGTTTTGAAAATTACAAAGAGCAACCACTGGAGTTTGTATTCGATAAATCATTCACCGGGAAGTTCTCACAATATGGAATCACTCCCGAACGTCGTACACCGACCGGCATTAAGGCTGCCATCATTCGTGAAAAAGGCACCAATGGTGAACGCGAAATGGCATATATGCTTTACCTGGCAGGCTTCGATGTGAAAGATGTCACTATGACCGACCTGATAAGCGGACGCGAAACATTAGAAGACATTAATATGATTGTATTCTGTGGAGGATTCTCCAATTCCGATGTTCTGGGTTCTGCCAAAGGATGGGCAGGTGCATTCTTATTCAATCCGAAAGCCAAAGCAGCACTGGATAATTTCTATGCACGCAAAGACACCCTGTCACTGGGAGTATGTAACGGTTGCCAATTGATGATTGAATTGGGACTGATTAATCCTGAGCATAACAAGAAAGCCAAAATGCTGCATAACGACTCACACAAGTTTGAATCTAAGTTTGTCGGTGTAACAGTTCCGATGAACAGAAGTGTTATGCTCGGCTCATTAAGCGGCAGCAAATTAGGTATTTGGGTGGCACACGGAGAAGGCAAATTCTCATTACCATACGAAGAAGATAAGTATAATGTAGTATTGAAATACTCATACGATGAATATCCCGGTAATCCGAACGGTTCAGACTACAGCGTAGCCGGATTAGCAAGTTCAGACGGACGCCACTTGGCAATGATGCCTCACTTAGAACGCTCTTGTTTCCCGTGGCAAAATGCTTACTATCCTTCTGACAGAATAAACAAAGACCAAGTAACACCATGGATTGAAGCATTTGTCAACGCAAGAAAATGGGTTGAAATGAACAAATGATAAAACGATTTGTTATATTTACTAAAAAAGCGGTATATCATACTGATTGCCGCTTTTTTTACATATAATAGATTTTGAAATGACAAGAAAATTTGCGAGCTTTGTAAGGTTTTCGCGTCTAAATACCATTATGAAAAGGACTCTTTTACTTATATACTTTACAATTATTTTTATAACTTCTGTCTCTGCCCAACTTTACCAGTATCTAGATACTAACGATGGCTTGAGCAGTCGTAGAGTCCTGTCCATACAAAAAGACAATAAAGGATATATGTGGTTCCTCACCCATGAAGGAATCGACAGGTACAATGGCAAGCAATATGTTCATTACAGCTTATCAGCAGACGGTCAACCTAATATGAAATCTTTTCCCAACCTGAATACTTTGGAAATAGATACAGCCGGCGTAATTTGGGAAATAGGAAAAAACGGATATATTTTTAAGTACAATTCACTACAAGACAAATACGAGCTGGCCTATAATTTTGCCAGCAAAGACAAAAGCAACAGTGGGCTTCCACTCATCAGCACTTATTTGGACAACAAAAACAATATTTGGCTTTGTACCAAAGACAAACAATACATTTTTGATATCGACCAGGAAAAACTGATTCGCCTGACCAGTTCTATTCAGGAAGAGATTACCTGCATTACAGAAGCCGGAAATAACCAATACTTTTTAGGAACAAATCATAATATATTTTGCGTTGAACTAATTGATAAGCATCAACTACAGATACAAAAACATCCCCAATTGGACCAATTCCAAATTGTTACTTATCTGTATTTTCACAAAAGCACTCAGACTCTTATTATAGGAACACTGAGAGACGGTATATATCTATATAACATCAATACTCAACAACTAATGGATGTTCCCACAAAGTTGTTGGACATTACAGTCAATACAATCATAGCCAACCCCAAGAAAATAGACGAAGTCCTGATAGCCACTAATGGAGCAGGTGTTTACAAACTCAATTTATTCACTCGCGAATTATCCCCTTTTCTGATTGCCGATCACAATCATTCAAACAAAATGAATGGGAATATTGTGAATGACATATTCATTGATAAAGATGACAAATTATGGATGGCCATTTATCCTGTCGGAATTACCTTATTCTCGAATAAATATCCGGGCTATAAATGGATACAACATTCTTATGACAATCCAAATTCACTAATAGACAATCAAGTGAACTCTATTTTAGAGGATTCGGAAGGTGATATTTGGTATGCTACAAGTAATGGCATCTGTTTTTACAATTCTCAGAATAAACAGTGGAAGTGCCTTCTTTCCACTTATCAGAACGACACACAAAATCAGAACCATGTCTTTATTTCCATGTGCGAAACAGCCCCCGGCACCATATTGGTAGGAGGATATATGTCGGGAATGTATCAAATCAACAAGAAAGACATGGTGCCTAAATATTTTTCTCATCAATCCACTCTAGGATGGACCAATATCCGCCCTGATAAATACATACGTTGCATCTACAAGGACAATGATGGAATCATTTGGGCAGGTGGCTATTATAACCTGAAAAGTTATAATATACAAACAAAAGAAATTCAGTGCTACGGTATGGATTTTCCGGTTACCTGTATTAAGAACAAGGACCAATACAACCTGTGGATAGGCACCATCAATGGGCTATACCAATTCAATAAACGAAACCAAACACTGAAACCGGTCAATCTGGATTCTGAAATTGGATGTATCAATACGATTTATCAAGATACTGTTGCCCATATTACCTATATCGGTACTCATGGTTCGGGCATGTGGGTATATAATAATAACACTGACAAAGTCGTACGTTATCATATAAAAAACTCAGCGTTGATTTCCAATAATATCTATTGCATTTTGCCGGCTTCGGAAACGGATCTGGTTATCAGTACCGAAAATGAATTAACTCGTTTCAAAGTAAAAGAAAGAATATTCTCCAATTGGACAAAAGAACAAGGATTGATGGCTGTGAACTTCAATCCCTCATCGGGCATACACACCCGATCAGGATATTTTATATTCGGAACAGGAAACGGAGCCATTGAAATAGCAGACACCGTAAGTCTGCCCAATCGTTTCAAGTCTAAAATGATATTCAGTGATTTCAGCATCTTATATCAAAAGGTTTTCCCCGGTGAAAAGAATTCCCCTTTAACCCAAGATATAGACGATACAGAACACATCACTTTGGATTATAATCAAAATATATTCTCGTTAAATGTATCTTCCATTAATTACGACAATCCGTCTAATATTCTATACACTTGGAAATTAGAAGGATTTTACGATGAATGGACAAGTCCCACAGCAGATAATCTGATACGTTATACCAACATCAATCCCGGGCATTATAAACTGAGGGTGAGAGCCATTCTGATGGATGACGAGCATGTATTGGAAGAAAGAGCTATAAAAATAACCATAACTCCCCCTTTTTGGGCAACTTTTTGGGCCGGAATCATTTATCTTATTATCATAATATTAATTACAGTAAGTATTTTACGTTTCTTATGGTTAAGGAAAGACAGGAACAATTCTAAAGAGAAAATCCAATTCTTTATCAACACCGCCCATGACATACGTACGCCGCTGACCTTGATAAAGGCTCCGTTGGGAGAAATTCTAAAGAATGAACAACTGACAGAACAAGGGAAAATTAATATCAACCTTGCTATTCAGAATACAGACAATTTATCTGATTTGGCAAGTAATCTGATTAATTTCGAAAAAGAGGAACTTTATACGCCCAACGTTTATGTATCCAGATACGAATTAAATTCATATATTAAGTCTTACATTGAGCAATTCAAGCTATACGCAGAGAAAAAACAAATTGAAATTCATTTTGAATCCAATTTTACTTCTCAAGAAGTATGGTTGGATAGAAACAAGATGGATTCCATCATCAGAAACCTGATGACTAATGCACTGAAATACACTCAACAAGGAGGAAGTATCAAAATTCAGACTTCCAAAAGTAAAAGCCATTGGTTTCTGTTCATCACAGATACCGGAATCGGAATTTCATCCAATGACCAGAAAAAAATGTTCAAAGAACTGTTCAGAGGGAAAAATGCCACTAATTTACAAATTACCGGCAGCGGTATCGGCATGATGCTTACTTACAAGCTCATCAAGAACCACTGTGGCAAAATTAGTATGAGCAGCATAGAGAATATGGGTACTACCTTTAAACTATCATTCCCTATAAAAAGCAGAAAATATAATAACAAACTCTTCCCCAAAGCTGATGTCATCGATCCGCTTCCTATCGTGAGAGAAGAAAACAAAGAGGAGGTCACCATTCCCCCTATTCCGCAACTTAAACAGGCAGATAAAGAAGCTCCTTATATTCTGGTAGCCGAAGACAATGTGGAGTTACGTACTTTCTTATTACAGATATTATCCGATGAATATCAAGTAACAGGAGTCAGCAACGGACAAGAAGTGATTAATTCTATCAAAACCAAACAGCCCGACCTCATTCTTTCAGACATTATGATGCCGGAACTGAATGGAGAACAAATGTGCCGTATTGTGAAAAATGATGTAGAAACAAGTCATATTCCTGTCATTCTGCTAACTGCATTGAATGATAAAGAAAGTATTATCAAAGGATTACAGAGCAAAGCAGACAGATACATCATTAAACCGTTTGATGTCGGTGTCTTAAAAGCCAACATAACCAACGTACTTGCTATCAGGGAGCTTATACGCAAACGTTACAGTCAATTCCAGTTCACCACGGAAGAGGAAAATGTGCCTCACCCACCATTGGACTTAGATCAGGAATTTATTATAAAAGTAACCGAAACCATTAAAAAAAATCTGAGCAAAGAACTAAATGTAGACACTTTATGTGCTGCTTTCAATATGAGTAGAAGTAGTTTTTATAATAAAATAAAAGCATTAACAAATTATTCACCCAGCGAGTTTATCCGTAAAGTGCGTATGAATGAAGCTGCCATACTATTGAAAAGCAAGAAATACACGGTATCCGAAGTTTCAGATATGCTGGGCTTTGGCGACCCGAAATATTTTACAGATAGCTTTAAGAAATACTTTGATGTACCGCCAAGCGTTTATATGAAACAAAATTAAGACATGAATTTCTATTTAAAATCATTCGCCATCTTTTTAAAGATTGGCCTGTTTACCATCGGAGGAGGTTATGCAATGGTTCCACTCATACAAGATGAAATAGTGGAGAAAAGAAAATGGATTGATAAAGAAGACTTTATCGACTTATTGGCACTTACTCAGTCTGTTCCAGGCATATTTGCCGTAAACATAGCTATCTTTATAGGATATAAGTTACGCAAATTCAAAGGAGCTCTAGCCATGGCGCTCGGAACCATACTTCCCTCCTTCTTCATTATTTTAGCCATAGCCTTGTTTTTCCAACAATTCAAGAATTATGAAGTAGTAGAAAATATATTCAAAGGAATCCGCCCGGCAGTGGTCGCATTGATTGCCGCTCCTACTTTCTCAATGGCAACATCAGCAAAGATAAACCGCTATACAATATGGATACCTATAGTATCGGCACTTCTTATCTGGTTATTGGGTATATCCCCTGTGTATATTATCATCATTGCCGGAGTAGGAGGCTTTTTCTATGGTAAGTACAAACATAAACATGCATCAAAATGATATTCCTTTATTTATTCTATACATTCTTTAAGATAGGTCTCTTCGGTTTTGGAGGCGGTTATGCCATGCTTTCCTTGATTCAGGGAGAAGTAGTGACGCGTTATCATTGGATTAATGCCGGTGAATTTACTGATATCGTAGCTATCAGCCAGATGACTCCGGGTCCTATTGGCATTAATTCCGCCACTTATGTAGGATATACTGCCGTACTGAACGCGGGATACAGCGAAGCTTTCGCCGTCATCGGCTCCATTGTGGCAACATTTGCTGTTGTCTTTCCTTCCTTCATCTTAATGATTGCCATCAGCAAATTCTTTCTGAAATATCAAAAACACCCGGCTGTTGAAGCCGTATTCAGTGGATTGCGCCCCGCAGTGGTAGGCTTGCTGGCTGCGGCAGCCCTCGTTTTAATGAATAAAGAAAACTTCGGCAGCTATAAAGTAGATTGGTATCAATTCATTATCAGTATCATCATCTTCCTTGCAGCTTTCTTCGGAACACGCAAATATAAGATAAACCCTATATTAATGATTATCCTCTGCGGATTGGCAGGATTCTTGCTTTATTAGTCTATAAAGAAAGGGACGTGTCAAAACGTCGATAATGCTGTCATTTAACCGGTAGGGCGAGGTTCGCTCGCCCGAAAGCAGTTTATTTGTGCATTCGGGCAGGCAAACCCTGCCCCTACAGTTGATGATTTAATGTGCTACTTTAGTTATGACACATTCATGTGCTATCAAGCATCTTCTCGGTTTTCAGAGCACTCTCCAAGCTCCTAGATACTCATATTTTTATTTGTCAGAGTCTGTCCTTTATACTGTCCGGTCAAAGTACGGAGAAAAGATACAATCTTATCCACTTCCTGCTGCGGAAGGTCAATGCCCAACTGATATTTAGCCATCGCACGCACGGCGTCATCCATTGTCTTCATGCTTCCATCGTGGAAATAAGGATAAGTCAATTCCACATTTCTCAATCCAGGCACTTTAAAACGATGACGGTCACGCTCTATCTTTGTTTGCTTAAACCGACCGTTGTCTTCTTCTGTCATTTCAGCCGCACGGTCTGCAAAATAATCATGTTGTACGCCAATTAACTCATATGACTGTCCTCCAAGGATTTCACCTACATGGCAAGTTGCACAATCATATTTCTTGAAAAGCTCATATCCGGCAAGTTCATCGGCAGTGATAGCATTCTTGTCACCTTTCAGATAAAGGTCGAAACGTGAATTGGGAGTCAGCAACGTCTTTTCAAATTCCTGAATCGCATCGGTAATATTCTTTTCATTCAGTCCGTCTGAATATACCTCTGTAAAAGCTTTTACAAAGTCCTTGTCTTCGGCTAGTTTTGCTGTTATCTGGTCAAAGGATTCACAAGCCATTTCAACCGGATTCAAGGGAGGACCTGCAGCCTGTTCTGCCAATGTGCCGGCACGACCGTCCCAAAACTGAACAAAATTATAAGCTGCATTATAAACAGTCGGAGCATTTACTCCGCCAAGCTGACCGCCCACTCCTTCCGAATACTGCTTATTGTCCACGCCGCCCATATCCAAACCGTGACAAGAGGCACAAGACACCGTATTATCAGCCGACAAACGAGTGTCGTGATAAAGCATATCACCCAATAGCACCTTGCGCACATCTACCGAAATAGAATCGGCAATCGGGCGAATAGGTTCATTGATGAATTCAGGAGCCACATTCGCATCGCCCATCAGCCTCATACGATGATTCTTCACCCAATTAAGAACCAATTCCTTTTTCGTATCGCTGATGGAAGCTCCCCAATGCACCAAATAGTATTTGGGCTGAGGCATCTTGCCATCCAGAATCACTTTTTCTACTTTTGCCAAAGCCACCTGATCGACCGGCTTTCAAGTCTGCCGCCATCCGAGTCATGTCAAAAGCACGATAAGCCTTGCTCACGTCCTCCATCACAATCTTTCCTGCCACGGGCATATTGGCATAGAACGGCAAATCGGGGTTTGAGGTGTGACATCTCAAACATCCGGCATCCGTAATGATTTGCTGCATCTGCGCATTTGCCTCCAAATCGGCAGAAGGCACACGGTTCATCAGCCGGTAAGTAACTGCTAATGCCGCCACTATAACCAACAGTGCCACCATTAATTTTGTACTTTTCTTCATGTTACGCTTGTTTTTTTTGATTAGTTATTACGATTATATAAATGTATACTTTGCTGTGCCGCCGGAAGATAATTCACTCCATACCAACACATTTGCAACGCCAAAAAGGAAAAAATGAGCAACACATACAGTGATTTGCTGCCCACATGTCCGAACAGACGAAGGTGAATATATATCAAATACCCCATCCAAGTGATGACTGCCCATGTTTCCTTCGGGTCCCAACTCCAATAATTTCCCCATGCCTCTTTCGCCCAAAGAGAACCGAGCAACATACCGATTGACAGGAAAGCGACTCCTGCATAGACCAAATTATCGGCTGTCTGCAAATACTCCTCCTTGTGGCAGAACAATCCGGTGACGGCAATAATGAATGCGCACCCCAACACCGAATAAGAAAACATATATACAGTAACATGAGGAATGAACCATACACTTTGCAAAGCCGGCATCAGCGACTGGTCATGTATCTCCGGCTTTAACAAATTAATCACGACAAATACAGTAGACAATAAAGTAGAAAACGACAATATCCAACGATACTTCCATCGTATATATGTCAGAAGTCCGGCTATTCCCATGAAGAATGAATACCATAAACGCGTTTCTCCCATTGTCCGCAAAGGTGGGCGTTGCAGGTATTCCCATAATCCGGCAATAAAAATGCCCAATATCATAATTCCGGCAATGGTGAAACCAACAGCCATTCTGCTCCTCGTTGAAGAACGAAGTGCAAACACTGCCCCTGCCAGCCATAAACCAACAGACAGTGTCGCAAATACATAGAAGTTATCCCAATTTATCATACCTTTTTCAGATTAACACACTTTTTCGGACCATTAATAAATAAGAGAACAGCTCCCGCCAACATCATCAATATGCCGACCACCATTATATATTTCCACGGTTGTATCACAATTTGTAAAACACAATATTTACTTTCATTGCCACTTGCCATGTCATAGCTTGTGAGATACACATCTTCTCCCAACCGATAACTGTATGGATGATTCACTTCCAACAGTGCCTCATCATCACCCAAGCGCACCTCGGCAGCAAAACGGGAAGGGCTTCCATTAGGATAGTATTCCACGGAAAAGGAACGCAGTTCCATCTCATAATCCAAATGATAGGAAACACCATTCATGTCAAAAGCCTCACGTGCCGGTTCTCCTTTATAAAGAGGAATACGCAATGTCCGGGTATCACTGCTTCCAAAGAATCCGGCGAAAAGTGCCAGCCATAATCCTGCATGGTTCAGCAGGAAACGCCAACGGGCAGTCTTTCGATGGTAATAAGCATGAAAAGTAATCATTGCCAAATTGCTTAACAGCAAAAAGAGAATGGCAATGAATATCCAAGAAGTCATAAAATTATAACAGCCCAACAAGGCCCAAACACCGGTGCGCATAGCAGCTTCCACATCAGACAACTGAGGAAATAATCCAATAATCAGACTACCTGCTATGAGCAGGAAAATAGATAAAATACTTGTTTGAGGGGAGTAAAGGAAGCGTGTAAAAGCCGATTTTCTACTTTCCTTATATAATTTCCACAATAAGAACAGCCAAATAACCGCAAAAACAATATTCAGCGGAAATGCCACAAACGACAATGGAAAATTTCCCATTAACAGTTGTATGATAGCAGCCAGTGATAGATAGCCCGTTACGTACACATATCGCATATTCGTGTTCCTTTTTGTTATCCGGCTACAAAGTAACGAAATAAAAATGAATTAACATATAAATTTCTTATGAATTTGTAACAGTTACAAGATAATAATCGGACAAAAGGAGGGATTTACTTCAAAAAGCCGAAGAGGTGCTTCAAAAAAAGAACTTGATTCTGTCACCGTGTGTTGTCTCCTCCGGTTTTCAACCTCTGCATACGTTTTAAACTCCCTAAGTCGTTTCATTAGCCGGGCTAAGCGTTTTCATCCTTTCTATTATGCCTGTCTGTCCGTCGGATTACTACAGTCTTCGGCAGCGGACTGTATAGTCCGTTGCAGTGGACCGTACAGT
>OLZQ01000980.1_pt1 | contig 12584 bp, 18 predicted proteins | sample 1644511 | NCBI WGS metagenome assembly OLZQ01 (sample SAMEA103958132, study PRJEB25191) | human gut metagenome | biome: human-associated habitat [ENVO:00009003]; feature: intestine environment [ENVO:2100002]; material: feces | place: Germany | collected 2013/2015 | reverse complement strand
TTGGAGACGGAACTCTGAACGCAGTGAATTATCTATTAGGGCAATGGGGTTATAAACAAAACGGGATTGCCGGACAGAATTTTATAAAAAGACTGCATACGGAGCTTGAAAAGAAGATGTAATAAGTTAAATCCCCTCGGACTTAATTGTCTGAGGGGATTAAAAAAATAGAAAAGAGGAGCCCGACTTGTCAAACTCCTCCAAGCGCAGTCCGCAAACATACGCTGCTATCCACAACTATATTATATACTTATTTTAGATTTTGTCAATTAATAAAATATTATGGAAAATTTGGAGTGATCCTTGCCGTTTAATTTTGTCGGTGGGTTTTGTACATAATGCTAAGATAAAAAACAATACAAATTTATATAATATAGAGATGCAATTGAGAGAAGGTAATATATATGTTAAGCACACAAATTATTGCTAATACTATTTTAATGTTAGCTTTTGAAGAAAAAATCAGTGTTACCCCTATGAAATTACAGAGATTAATTTACTTTATTTATAAAGATTTTCTGAAAACAACGGAGACAAAACTTTTCAATGAAAAATTTGAAACATGGAAATACGGTCCTGTTTTGCTATCTATATATTATGAATTTGGTGGATTTAAGTCGAAACCAATTGATAAGTTTGCTCGTGACGCAAATGGTAACGTTATCGTAATCGATTTGAATTACGATAGTCAAATTAATGAAAGTATCTTAAAAAATTGGAACAAATATAAACGACTCAATGGAATAGAACTTTCAAAATTAACGAGAATATTGTATTCGGCAAATCAAGTAACTGACTAAGAGATAATAAAAAGAAATATAAATAGGCTTTATTTAAAAAACTAAATTTAATTGAAATATATGGAGGTATAATTTTGAAACAAATTCGACGTGATTTTATGATAGAAATCATTTGGTAATATCAGAATTTTCATAAACAGTTTTTATAATTAGATAATTAGATAAAATATTATCCTTATAATATTCCGCAAGATCAATTGCCTTTTGCACTTTTTCAATCTCATTTTTTGATATTTCACTTTTACATGATAAACAAAATTGCCAAACCGCTATTACAGTAGCAGTAATTACGAAGATGAATGAAACTATTTGTGTGCTTATTTCAAATCTCTCTATATTGCTTAAAGTTTCTGTTTCTTGATTTAGAAACTTAATGTATAATGCGATTAAAAGAGTCGATATAATAAACAGAAAAGATATTAAATTCCTAAAATGCTTCGATAAAAAATTTTCATATTTTTGCACTTCCTTTACTATATTTTACCACATATCTACAAATAATTCAGCATATAATTTAAATTCGTTATGTTTCTTTTATTATAGAATATTCTAAATGCTTTTAATTGATAGATACGGCTTTTGTTGTTAATAAACTGTGTAGTTATATATTGGGTTTCTAAATTTCACTAAATGCTTCAGTCAATGATAGAAACGGATATATGAAACCTCGAAATTAATGTTGCTTGTTGTTTTTTCTACATATTTCTATTGGAGAAACATATATTATAGAATGAGCGATGATATTCCATCAAGTGAACAAATTACGAACAATCCGTGCTTTTAATGATACAAAAATAGTACCTTGATGATAATTGAAATATAGAAATCATGATTTCTCATCCTGTATTTCTGATTAAAACCGAAATTTTGCTTAACTTATTGTTCATACAAAATTTTTCTGCGAAACACTATACAGAATAAAAATCACATTGACAAATCAGAAGTTTTGTGTTATAATTTTACTGATATTACAGTACCGAAGACAACAGGTGGGGAATCATAATATCCTGTCGAGGGAAGTCAGATTATTCATCTACAAAATGGTGCATATGAATTTGCAGTTGGATTCGTTTGACGGTTCTTCACAAATTCTTGTGCACCTTTATTATTTGTTAAAAGCAGGAAATCATATGAGTACAACAAGTGGAACCGTAAAAACAATATCTAACAGTCTTGTTGGCTGTATTATAAAATTAGCAGTTGCGTCAATAGCAGTGGTAATTGGTGTATTGTGTGGATTAGATCAAGGTGAGTCTTCTGCAAAAGCATTCCACATAGCAATTATTTTGCAATCGATTGACACAATAGCTGAGTATTTGTCGGCTTTGCATGAATATGACGGAAGACTAACAAAATTTCTTCGCAATTCACTTGCCGTTATCACACTCTTGCAGGTAGCGGCACTTATCATAAGTTTCGTATGTATAAGTAAGGATTGGAGTTCAACGTTTAGCTTGCGAATTTTTTTGTTCATTTTAATTTCAACTCCATGCGTTCATTGGTGTGTGGAAATCGCTTATTATATGAAATGATTTTTGAGGTGAATTATGAAAGATATTATTTTAGTATTGTTAATTGCCGTTGTGATTGATTCTTTGGTTGTTTTTTTATCATATTATTGGAGAAATTTGCAAAGAGCGAAGCAAGTGAAACGAAATCGCCAGCTTTTGCTTAATATAAGTGAAAGTGATGTTAAAGATTATCTAACTCAGGAAAACGGAGATTTAGATTTGAATGTTGAAACTCCGATGGATGAAGTAATGACACTATCAATTGTAACTGGTCGAGAATTTATTAAAAGGCGTGGATCGTGGAGAGCAACAATAGGTCTTTTTTATTCGATCTCAATGCTAAAAGAGGATATTGACGATGAGTTTAATAAAAAGCTTTAATTCTTATGAAGAGCAGTGCTTCCAGCTAATGGTTTCTTTGCATATATATACAAAGAAATATTTGTTGATTGCAGAGGAAATTGCAGAAAAGGGTGAAATTTTTATTCAACCGTTAAAGGAACAGCGTGATGCTTTTGATCATTTAATGCGATGCTATGGTGTATATTTTAGTCACCAAGAGACTGTTGGCGGAGAAAATCTGGAGAAGTATGTATTAATAAACTTAGATAAAGCTTGTGGTCATATATACAGAGCATTCTTTGATACAGCCGATTGGTTGACGTATATGTTACGCAAGTGGATTCGTGAAAAATTACAAAATGCTGGAGACGCTTTATGTAATCAAAAGCTTCCTGACTATCAGGATATAAAAATAATGCTTAACGAAATTCCTATTTTGGTTGCATCATTGAGAGAATCGAAAGATGTTGCCAAGATAGAAAGAGCCGATGGACAATCTCAAACTATCCAAGAAGTAAAAGAGTATATTTCAATTTTAGACAATCTTATTGAAATTAGGCAAAAAGTTATATTGGCATTTGGACCGTAATTAATGAATAGAGTCCGTAATCTGGACTTTTTCTATTATGATTTTCTATGTTCTCTTTTAATTTAAAGTTCGATAGGAAGCGGATCGTTGTGGTTCAATCTAAAGCTTCTTATTCGGCTAAATAATTCTTATCCTATTTGTAGTCTGCAATTCATAAATGTTGTCTTGATGACGACTGAAAATCAGATTAAGAAAAGCACCAACAGTTCAGTTTACTGTTGGTGCTATCTTCTTTACCAAGAAAAATTAAAAGTATGGTATAATTAAATTATGAGTTATATTTACTGATGAAACAATTTTTAATACAAAGCAAAACTCGTCAGGACATTTCTGATAATTTTTTAATAAATAATGCATTGACAAAAAACTTACATATGATATACTATTGATGCATTATAAATAAGTTAACTCGTGAAGGATTAAGGCTGGGTTCCCGAATGGGAGTAGACGACTACGTTTAGAATTCCTTTGCCCCTGGGGGTTGACTTATTTTTTTTATTTTGTCTTAGCGTCAATCGGCAAGGATCACTCCTTGCCGATTTTTGTTTGTATTAAGATATAAAAAATGAAAGTCGTTATAAATAACGACTTTCTTTAACCCTATTACGAACATAAGAGTAAACCCTAATGCCTTTTAACCTATTACTAACACTTCCGCATTTACTATTAAAATCTATTCTTTGTATACTTTTCGGTTGCATTCTTAAAATGTATGTTCAACGTTTCTTTAACGGGAAATTATATACCTTATCCACTTGGACGTTAAACATTTCTGTAACAACCACGTCTAAAACTGAGCGGGGTTATGAAAAAGTAAGGTGAGCCTACCTAAATTTCGCAGACCGCTAAAGTTATACTATTAATCATGATGTCGTTCTCCTTTGCTGTCATAAATTTAATTTACATTTTTATTTTAGCACTTGTTTCGACTGATTTCAACAGTTTATTTAATTGTCTACAAAAGTTTACAATTATCTCTTGCAAACATCATTAGCGCAGCTTAAAAAAACTGTAGCGGTAAACTTATTATCTTTTAATTTATAATCCGTTTCACCATCATACATGATTGCCAGATCGTTAATAATTTGAGTTCCGATGCCATGTCTTACTTTATCTTTTTTAGATGTTTTCAACGCTTTGCCATTGTACGCCAAATTTGTTGTCTCCGCACTGTTTATCGTCTTAATCTTTATGTAGTCAATTTCTTTGGTTATAATTAAGCTGATACTTTTTTCCCCTTTACATTTCTTACACGCTTCTATAGCGTTGTTAAGAAGATTGCTAATGATAGTACACATATCGTACTCGCTGATACCATATAAATTTTGTTCTATATCTAAAAGGTCAATTTTGTCTATCAATATACTTTCTTTAGAACACATTGTTAATTCATTATTAATAATTGTTTCGAGCATGCTATGTTTTAAACTAACATATTGTTTGTCCTCGCCAAAGTCCACGTCGGACCAGTCGGAAAGTATGTTTTTGGCTTCAGATAATTTATTTTGATCTATTAATTTTTGCATTAACAAGCTATTTTTATTAAATTCATGCTTTATATTATAGACTTCCTTATTCTTACTGTTTATTTCGCTAACCTTCTTATCTATCTCGTTTTGATATTGTTCTAATACTGCAATTCTATTTTTTGTTTCATTGTATTTAGATAGTACTATCATTATTATATAAGCTGTGGTATTCACAACAATAATTAAAACGGTAGTGATTACTATGTATACTGCGTTGAATGTTGTATACAAATTTATTCCGAATACAATAAGACCGATTGCAAGACTTAACAGTAAAAGACTTATTATAATATACCAATTATGAGGAGTTAAAGGGTACTTTTCCTTTTTAAATATTTTCAGCATTAACCTTGTAAACAGAAAATAAATAAATTTTGTTATGAAGAGTAACAAAATCCTTGTAGATGTTTGATTAGCGATAAGCGAATTAAAATCCATTTGGGTAAACAAACTGAATATACTCATAACCGCGATATTAATTACAAGTATAGATACATTGCTCAATACTGAAATAAACAACTTAAATAAAATAGAGCCTTTCAAAAACAAGAAGGCAAACCCGAATGTAAGAACTAAATGGGATATACCCGGAACAATATCTGATTCTACAAACAGCGGAAGGATAATTATGTCTAACAGTGAAAAAAGCAAGTATGATATGTATTTAATTATTTTATGTCTTGTACTCTTAAACCCCATAATTCTGGTAGTAAATTCTGTTATGATAATGCTTTCAATTACGGAAGCCGGTAATTCAATAAAATTAATCATCTTTTCTCCTTATTATCTCGTAGGCACGTTGTTTGAATTTTTCTCTTTCAGATCTGGAGAATTCAATAATACTTCCATCATCCAATTTGACAAAGTTATCTTCTATGCTTGCAATATAATCGAAATTTATATAAAGCCCTCTCCTGACTCTTATAAAATCTGTGAATTTTACTGAAGATACAAAACTCTTTAAACTTTGTTTTGCTGTTATTCTTTTGTCGTTATTTAAAATAATATTTGTACTTTTTCCGTCCGCAATTATACTAACAATATCCTTAATACAAATATCGTTGCTATCTATATTAATAATCTCATTTTCAGGCATGCCCATTAATTCTTTTACAGAATCATCTAACACTCCCTTTAGTTCTTCATCTAATTCCGCTTTGTCTATAAACCTGAAAGCACGATACATATATCCATACTTTGCAAATTCAGTATGACTGGTTGTGAAAACAATTAAAGTATTTTTCTTATTATCTTTTAATAATTCCCCCGCCACATACTCACCTGAGGCGCAAGGCATTTCTACGTCAAGAAAAATCAAATCATATTGATTTATATATTTGTTACTTGATATTAGTTTAAGCCCGGAATCGAATACATCAATCTGATAATTATAATTTTGGGAATCTAAATGTTCTTTGATTTTTTCAGAAATTTCATTAACAAATAATTCTTGATCGTCACAAACAGCGATTCTCATAATATCAACCTCCTGCATAAAATTATAACAAGAGTGTCGATTTATGTCTATATGTAAATGTTTACAGTATTTTAATTAAAAAATTATAGGGACTAACTATATAAGTTAGTCCCTATTTTTTACGACTTCACTAGCATTTCTAATCACATTTCACTTATACAATACACTGTAACTCATCATTTAATGCTTTTTATTAATCAGATGAAATTGACAATATAAATAAAGAATGATATAATTCATTTAAAATATTAGATTTACATTTCGTTGAACTAAAAGGAGGGTAATATTATGGGACGTCCTAAAAAAGAAAAACCGAATCACGCCACTGGAATGTATGAGGTAAAAGTAACAATAGGGCATACTTTTGATGGTAAGCCAATAAGAAAAAGCTTTTACAGTTCGACCAGTAAGGCCGCCGCGAAAGCCAAGGCGGAAGACTATAAAATTAATCAAGCTGTTTCTAAGCAAACGGGAGAAGCAATTATTTCAAAAGAAATAAGCTTTGATATCTGTGCTAAAAAATGGCTTGCTTCAATTAAACCTACGTTATCCGATAATGCATACAGCAATTACGAAGTGGCTATAAGATTACATTTAAATCCGTATTTCAAAAATGCTATATTATCAAATATAAAAGCTATTGATATTCAGAATTTTTTTAATTCTATCTCAAAAAAATCTTCATTGGAATCAATGAAAAAATATAAAAATTGTCTTAACGGCATATTTAAAATGGCAGTCGACAACGACTATTGTACTAAAAATCCATGTTTAAATATAAAGTTAGTATCGGAAATAGAAGATAAAATAAAAAGAACTTATACTAAAAGACAAGCTTATTTAGTATCGAGATTTGCAAGAGAACATAAAGATGGACTAGGGATAATTCTTATGCTTGATTACGGATTACGAAAAGGTGAACTGTTGGGTTTAAAGCTCAGCGATATAAATTTTAAAAACAAAACACTGCATATTCAAAGATCTGTCGTTGACGTTAAGAATAAAAATACAGGGAAAGTTGAAGTTAAAATTAAACCGCCGAAGAATAAACAAAGTAACAGAGAAATTCCATTAAAAAATACGACTATAAACAGGCTTAGTCAGTTGTCCACCGAATTTATTATTTCCAACACAAAAGGTAGTGTATATTCCCCACACAATTGGTCTATGAGAAATTATAAAAAATTTATGAATGATATGCACAAGCACTATCTTAAATACAATATTGATATTCCAATATTAAGTCCTCATGAATTGCGTCACACAAGGGCGACACTGTGGGTAAATAGCGGTAAAAATTTATTTGCAATCGCTTCCGTTTTAGGTCATTCCGATTTAAAAATGTTACAACAAAGGTACGCCCATAAAGACACGGAATCTTTACGAAATCTTCTTGATTTATAATGTTTACTACGACACTACTACGACATTTTATATCGTTTTTATCATATTATTTAAATATGGTCTTACGCGTAAATGCCGAATCTACGCAATTTACTAAGGTTTTTCCTACTCATAAGTTGCTTTTCTCTTTCCTTGGGGTGGTAGAGGCCGTGGGTTCAAGTCCCGTCACTCAGACCATATTAAAATCCCCATTTTACGCCGTTTGCAAGCGATTGCAGGCGGTGTATTTTTATGCCTAAATAGGTTTTAGTGCGCCATTAGTGCGCTATTTTTATAAAAAGCTATTGAAAACGGCTGAAAGTTACAGCCTATATTAAAAAAATCGGAGCAGGAAAGCTATTAATTTAGCAATCCTGCTCCTTATTTTTTTATCCTGTTTTTTGTTCTTTTGTCTTATGCGTTATCAGCATATCTTGTAAAACGTTTGCCGCCTGTTCGTCAGCTTCGGAAATATAATGCAGATATTTATTTGTGGTTGTTATATCGCCGTGACCTAAACGCTCTTGTACCTGCTTTATATTAACGCCGCCATATAAAAGCAGCGTTGCCGAGGTGTGGCGCAGGCTGTGCAGCTTTCTGTGCTTTAAATGATTCCTCGCAAGGAATTTTGAAAATTGTTTAGTTGGCGTTTGGGGATTCATAATTTCACCGTTATCCTGAGTAAATAACCAATCGTGCTCGTTCCACTGATTTCCTAACGCTTCGGCCTGCTTATCCTTTTGAACTCTTAATAGCTTAACAAGGTCAATGCAGTACGGATTAACTGCAAGCGTCCTGACTTCGTAGTCTTTTGGCGGTTTTATCTGTGTTGGCTGGCCTTTAAGCTTTACCGCCGCACGTTCAATGGTTACTTTATTATTAACATAGTCAAAATCGCTGAATTTAAGGGCCGTTAGCTCTCCTCGGCGCGCTCCGGTCATTATAGCTAATTGTATAAACACTTGAAATTGCAGGTCTTCCAGCTCCAAATATGAAAGCATTTCCGCCGCTTCCTGCTTGGTAAAGATTTCTATTTTGGGGGCTACTACTTTGGGAATAGTTAATTTTTCAGCTTTTGCAGGAGATTCAGAAATTAAGTCGATTTTTACTGCTTGCTTAAAAATTGACTGGAGTACAGTAATATATCTTTTTATAGTAGCCGGGGATAGCTTTTCCCCCGCAGATGTTTGGTCTCTTTTTTGCTTTATATCATTTTCAGTTAATTGTTTTATAAAGGATTGTATATGCACTGATTTAATATTTTTGATTTTCAGGTGTCCGAGAGCCGGCTTAAACAATTTTCTGATGGCTCTTTCGTACATCTCTATTGTGGACGGAGATAAGCTGTCTTTCATTATTTCCAAATACTGATCGCAGAAATCTGAAAACGTTATATTTGTTGCGTCGCCCAGCATACCGGACTTGCATTTTTCCTCAAACATTACAGCTTGCTTGTTAAGTTCTTTTTCAATCTGCTTATCTGTCATACCCGGAGCCGGCTTATATGTCATTTCATAAGGTTTTATTTTATTTCCTTTGATGTCGTAACCTCTTGATACTCTTATCCGGTAAGATATAATCTCGCCGTTCTTATTTTTCCTTGTGCTAATACTTGCCATAATTACTCCTTTTTGTTTGTTATGCACAGAAATCATATGTTGAATTTTGTTTTCAAAAAATCACTTACGACAAATTTCGACCCACTCACGACAAAACTATTGCAATCCTGAAATTCATGAGTATAATAAAAAATGTAATCATGATTCGACAATAAATCGAAAGGAGTGCAAAGTTATGATTGCCGGTTTTACTTAATAAAATTCCCCGATGTTAGTCGGGGAGGGTTAATTATTCTAAATGATCAATGGCGTATTGCGCTTCTTCTTCGGTAAACTGCTCGCCATATTCTGAAATTAACTGGTCATAAATAGCGTTTTTAGACATCGCCATGCTATCTTGATATGTTTTTGCTTTTTCTAACGCGTTATTTTTGTAGTCTGCTTTCAAATTTTCAACTGCATAATTTGCGGCATCTTCTGAAAAGCCCTCGCCATATTCAGATGTTAATTGATCGAATATACCAGCTTTTGACATATGCATCGTATCGCTGTATAATTCAGCTTTTTTTAACGCATTTGAAAATTCTTTTGATACTTTTTCTTTTTCTTCTTCAGTTGGCTTTTCCTTTTCTGATTCTTCAACCTTTGGTGTCTTTTCTTCCGCTTCGGTTTCCATTGATTTTTCAGATAATGAAATACTACTGGATGTATCTTTGTCTTTATCTTCTTTCTTTTCTCCAAAAATCCCAGCCAATACCAAAATACCTATTACAATAGCTACAATAATGATTAATATTTTTTTAATTTTCACTTATATCACCTCTGTAATAATTATACACAAAATTAAACCGTCCACTTATTTCCGCACTGCTGACACAAAGCCATAGTTTCATTTTTAAATGTGGTTTTTCCTGTACCTTTATGTTTGCCGATTAGTAGCCATAAACCGCAAGTGCAAATAATAAGCGTCCATCTGCCGATTGACCACAAGCAACCTCCGCCCTTATTTTGTGTTTTACCCCCTGTTTGGACAATTTGAAGGGTGACATTTTCGCTTCCGCATTTAGAACACTTCATACCTTTTCCTTCATAAACAAGCTTATTATAAGCAAAACTGCAAAGATAGCTGAAACAACGCCCCACACAATTAAATCTTTATAGCTTCCTGCACTTGCAAAAGCTATAACAGCACCGACTGCGTAAAATACAGTTGATGTTATTGTTCCGCCTTTGGATTTTCTTGCGGCGATAGCAATTATACCGGAAATAAGCATGAAAATACTTAAAATTAATCCTCCGGTTCCTCCCGCTTCCCCATTGTCGGCGATTGCGTTTCCTATTCCCGCAGCACAAGATTGAATTAAAATAATGAGACACAATACTATTGAAATTATACCAATTATAAGTCTCATCGTATGTGATCCTTTACTATACATAAACGATCTCCTCCTTATTTATTATATAAAAATAATAACATGTATAGCGAGGTAATTCAATTCGCAATATCGACAATAAAAATTGAATTTTTTGTCAATAAGTGACAAATTGTGGCTAAATTATTAACAAGTTAGAAAAGTAAAATATTTCCAGGAATTAAATTTCCTATTGACATATTAGAACAACTGTTCTATAATATAGACATAAAACAAATGTTTGTTACTCTTTTCGATACTTAGGAAGTTCCAGAAGTTCATCAAGACGTTCCATAAGTTTTGACTGGCCATCGTCATTTAATTGTTCAAACTTATTTAAAACGTTATCTTCTAAAGTCGAAATGGATCTTTCAATTAATTCTGTGTTATCGTTCCACCCCATTAAATAAGCTGGAGTAGTGTTTAAGGCTTTAGCTAAGGGTTCCAATACGGTAGTGGGGAGTTTTTCAATTTCATTACTTTCATATCTATAAATAGTGGCGCGATTCTTATTTAACCTGACAGCTAAGTCATCAACAGTGATCCCCAGTTCTTTACGCTTTAATTTTATTCTCTCACCTATTGTCATAATAATCTTCCTCCGTGATGATTATTATAGCATGCTTATTGCAAAAATGCAATACAAAAATGAAAAATAAAAAAATAATTCGCAAATTTGCGAAAAAATACTTGACAATCATAAAACTATATGCTATTATTAATACACAATAAGTCGCAGATATGCGACACAAAAAGGAGGTGAATTTTCTGTGGTTAATATGAATAAACTAAATGGAGCTATTGCAGAACGTGATTTTAATAAGAAAATTTTATCTGAAAAAACCGGCATAGCATATGATACCTTATGTAAGAAATTTAGAAATAAGCCTAACAACAGGTACTATGGTTTATTTTCTATAGAAGAGGCTGATTTGATTGCAAACGCTCTTGGACTTAGTGCGAATGAGGCTACAAATATATTTTTTAGTCAATATGTCGCATAACCGCAACAAGAAAGGTTAAACCAAATCAGCGTGAGGAGGATAAGAAACATGCAGATTAAAGTTTTAATAACCGAAAACGAGTTTTTAACTGGTGATTTACTGAAGGAAAAGAAACCACCCGTCATAGAGTTTAATAGCAACGACGGGTGGACAAAAAGAGTCAATTTGACCGATATCGATAAATGCAAGCAGTTTACAGAAGCTAGCAAAAAATTTCTTTTGGCATTGAGTGGTATAACGGACAATCTCTCTGAATAGGACATTCAACACCAAAAACATCTGCACAATAATCACAGGTTGCGCCAACTTTTAAGTACCTGTTGTCTGCTATGTGCGAGTATTTAACATCAATCGTGTATTCACAATTTTGAGTAGGGCAAAACCCCGATGCAATTTCAAGCAATTTATTCACCACCTTCCTGTATAAATTATATCATAATTTGACATTAGGGGCAAGGAATCAAATTAGCGTAGGAGGAAAATATGGATATTAAAAATGCTCAAGAGGTTGCTTTTAATCAATTAGACGGTAAAAAAATAATGCGAGACATTTTCGAAAATGAGAGCGAAAAAGAGCGAGCCTCGAAAATTGCAGACCAGCTCAAAGGTATGACAATTCGCGAGGCGCAGGAACTGCTTTCAAAAATTTCTGAAGCTCTTGTTAATTCGATAACGTTTTAAGTATTTCTACTGAAATTTCATTAAACTTTTTGATGTATTCTTCGACGGTCATTGAAGAAATATCACAAGTCTTTTCCATATAAACAAGTGACAGCTTGTCTATACGGTCTTGAAATTGATTGAATTCAGACATAATCGTTCCCCCTCTCTCGAATTAATGTATTAATTATACCATAATTTGACGTAAGGGGCAAGAAATCAAGTCAACGTAATAAGAAAGGAAAAGTTATGGAGTTTATATTAACTGTTTTTTTATCGATTGGGCTTTCTTTGATTGTAACATTAATCGGAGCAATA
>OLZQ01000974.1_pt1 | contig 12654 bp, 20 predicted proteins | sample 1644511 | NCBI WGS metagenome assembly OLZQ01 (sample SAMEA103958132, study PRJEB25191) | human gut metagenome | biome: human-associated habitat [ENVO:00009003]; feature: intestine environment [ENVO:2100002]; material: feces | place: Germany | collected 2013/2015 | reverse complement strand
AGGCCGCGCCACGGTCGTCCGTCAAAGGTGCGTACGTCATCCCAAACCGGGAAAGTCGGGAGTAGTCCGTCATTCTGTCGGGCGAGCAGTACGCTTGCGGACCAGGGTTCGAGCTCGACGGCGCAGACGGTGCGGAATCCGAGCAGCTCGCTTCCAAGTATTCCTCCACCAGCGCCCGCGAAAAGATGTAGCTCATTCACTCCCCCTCCTTTCTAAGATGTCTGCTTGCTCGTCAGTAAGGTACTGCCAAGACTGCGGCGGGCGGGTCATGCCGATGTCAGAGAGCGGCACTGTGGAAATCCTCACGGGGTCTTGGATGCCCCAGACATAGCAAGGCAGGTAATTCCGCAGGTGCTCTTCCGTCACGCAAGCTTGCTTCATGGTCCATTCTAAAATTCCCTTTGGGGGATATGGTCGAAGTCCAGCAGTGACAACTAAACGGCACTTGCCGATGATGCCCCGTGTCCCATCCATGCCGGATTCGTAAAGCCACAGTGTGACGGAGTCGCCTTTGTTGAGGCGTGGCGCATTTTTACGCAGTTCCCATTTCTTTTCCCCGGACAAAATTTTCTCGGAGAAAGGCCGCCTGACGGATAAGAGGATGTTAATCATTGCTAGCCTCCTTTCTTGGCTCCCAGTTGTCTTGTAGGAACAGGAACTGATAATGTTCCGCGGCGGCGTTGCGCAAGCATTTCCAGCATGGAGAAGAGCGGTGATAATTGTATCCGTTTTCGCAATTTCCGCATGTCCTGCCTTCCGGAGGATTCCACGCCCGGCGTGCGGCCCGCTTCTGCCATGCGTCACGGATGGCTTCTTCAACGCCGTACATCATCCGTGGCTCTCCGTGATAATCGCTGCATTCCCCGGAGCCTTCCGTGAAACGCATTAAGCTTTTCCGCTCTTTCAGGATGCCGCGGGTTTCTCCATAGGCCAGGATCGATTTCTGTTCAGGTGTCAGCTTCATTTTTCCCGTCTTTTCCGGTTGAGTATTTTTCTTTTAATTTCCTTCCAGTTGTTGCCGATGGAGCCGGTGCATATATCCTTGACTATGGAGCCGTCATACATTGCTTCAATGTGCATGGCGTCAATTTTCAAGTGGGCTTTCCATACGTTAAGGCCGTATTTCCTTCTTTTGGCTGGAGCTTTCATTCAAAAAGGTATTTCTGAATCTTCTTCGGTTAGTACTGCTGCATCCCTGATTTTCGTCCAAAGGTTCAACTGCTTTTGTTTTAATTTGTATTGTTCCTTAACGATATTTTTGTATTCCTGAATCAAAGGGCTTTGCTCTTCTTCCGGGGTAAGAAAGAAAACGATTTGGGGGGCGTCTTTGTTTCCGTCCGCGCGGCCGTCATAGCGGAATCTTTCTTCCGCGAGATACGGAAAGCCTATAGGACGAACTACAAAGTGATGTGTCTGGCGGCGATGCACAACACCAAAGGTCCATAATCCACATTCTTTTAATGAGTTGTCGAATAGAAAAAAACGGACGATTATTCCGTCTGTAATATTGCTAAATAATTTTTGTTTATTCATAGTGATATTTGATTAAGCGGTTTTCTGGTTGAGGGTGTATTGATTCTTCAGGGCGTTGTGCAGGGACAGAGCCATTTCATAGGCCATGTGGACTTCTACGGCGTTCCCTATGAATTTCCTTTGCTGGGTTTGCGTGCCGCAAAGTTTGTAATCTTCAGGGAATCCCATGACGCGGAGGCATTCACGGATGGAGAGCGGGCGCATGCAAATATCCGCAATGCCCCTTTCCCGCATGGCCCGTTTGAGGGTCAGCATGGCTTCCGTGTCTCCTGGGGCGTCCTGGCTGTAATTGGGGCATCCGGTGTAACGGCATGTGTCCAGGTAAAAATAATCCCTTGTGAGCAGGGTTTTCATGGGCTTGTCCAGCGGGTACACAAGCCCTTTAACTCCGGGGCGCATCATGGCGCGGATGAAGGATGCCGTGGCGACGGAGTAATGCGAATTGGTCATGATGGCCGGGCTGGGCCGGTTTAATGATGCCGGTTTGCTTTTGCCGAATTGCTGATCCAGAAATTGGCATTGAACAACGCGCGGTTTAGGAACCGTGGTGAGAGCAGGGCATGGAGTTTCCGTTGCGGAGATCTGGCCGCCTCCGGAATAGTAGGAAGCCATGAAGATGGCCGTGACCGGATATTTCTGCTGTTTGGTGCAAAGGGTTCCCACGGGCGCATGAATGGAAGTGGCGTAACCCTGGCCGTAATAGTTATCCATGAATTTTCCGGCCGCAAGATACAGGTTTTTCTGTGTGCAGACGGTAACGCAGGGAGCTTCCAGCGGATGCACATGACCGGGGCCTGACATGTACCGGAAGATGAATTGAGGCCGGGCAAATTTTTTGATTCCTTCCGTCAGGCGGCGCAAGGTGGCATCACAGAGGGGTTTTTTCCGCGTGAAAATGGATTGGCCGAAGTCATCAAGGTCAAGAACGTCCCTGCACGGTTTCCAGTTTTCGCGGGAATGGGTGGGAACCGGCCATGCCAGGGGAAGGCCGTAGCGTCCGAACTGGACAAACAGGCGTTTCCGGGAGGTGTAGGCACCAAAATCCGCAGCGTTAAAGATGCGCCAGTCCCCGGAATATCCCATGTCTAAAATATGGGAAAACCATAACTTAAAGGATTCTCCTTTGCGGGCCTTGTCTGGCACCAGTTTTCCGTCCTTTTCCAGCATGGGGCCCCATTCAAGGAATTCCGTTACGTTTTCAATCTGAATATAGTCCGGTTGCAGGGCTTTAATGTAACGGTAAAGGTGCTCCGCAAGGCTGCGGCTGTCCGGATCGCGCGTCTTGCCGCCTTTCGCGCGGCTGAAATTAGTACATTCACAGGATGCCCATAATACTACTTTAGTATCGGGGTAACGCAGGCGGAGCATGGCAACGCGTGCGGCAATGGGCGAGATGTCCAAGGTTCTGATGTCTTCCGTGTAATGGAGGGCGGCCGGGTGATTGGCCGCGTGGGACGCTATGGCCGTTGCGTCATGGTTGACGCAGGCCACTACCTGCACGCCGGGCACCCGGCTTACTCCGGTAGTGACGCCGCCCGCGCCGCAGAACAGGTCTATATATAAGAGCCGGGGTTGATATGTAGGAAAGGAAGCGGACATGTTTTGATTAAAGGTAGTTGTTTTCTGGAAGCGGGTAGTTGCTGAAAAGGCTGGAAGTTCCGTTTTCCAGATTTTGCTGAAGTTCAGAAAGTTGTTGGTTCAGTTGCTTAATGGTTTCCGTTTTTTGCAGATACTCCTGAATGTCGGGATGATTCATTTCTGCCGGCGTCAACCGGAAAGCAATTTGAACGGCGTCTTTCGCCGGTCCGTTCATTCCGTCGTACCGGATAGTGATGCCTTTTGAATATGAGGGTCTTCCGACAGGGTAAACGCAAAAAGTGGTTTTAAGGCGATAAGCCACAATACCGAATGACCAGTTATTTCTAGGGCTGTTCCCTCGCATGGGATTTTTCAGGAAGCGAATAAGTTCGCCTGCTTTGATGTCGTCAAATTGGTTTGTCTTTTTCATGGGATTACTCAATTTCTTCGAGAGTGTTTATGGCACTTGTTATGCATTCCCAGGCTTCCTGCATGGAGTAAATGGCATTTTCAGATTGCTCTATGCGATTGAGCATGTTTTCCGGGAGGTTATCTTTATACTCTTCTTCTTCCTCCATGATCGTTTCCAGCGTTTCGAGAAGGTTTTGGAGGTTGTCATGCAGGTCTTCTATTTCTTTGCGGCGTTGTTTATTTATGGTGTCAGGCGGCGGGGCGGTTGAGGGTGGTGGTTTTTGATTTTGAATATTGATCCAGGGCGTATGAGATGATTCCGTGAACCAGGTCTTTCACCGGGATGTGGATGTGTTCAGCGATGCCTTCCAATGCCTGGAAGTCTTCTTCCTTCAGCCGGATGATGAGGTTGGTTTGTAATGATGTCGTAGCCATGGTTTTTGATTACAACAAAGTTGCTCGTCAGTCAAAATATTTTTACTCAAAAGTTGTCATTCGGGAAAATTGTTTGACCTGCCGTGCAATTTTGTTGTAGTGTCCGGGCATGGAAAAATTTAGAGATGAGCTGAAAAGTTGGATGAAAGAATCAGGAAAAAGCCGTGACTGGGTGGCTGAAAAATTGGGTGTTGGTAAAAGAACAGTAGATTCTTGGTTTTCCTATAAGCAGATTCCAGAAAAAAAGCAAAAGTTGCTCCGGGAATTGATGGAGAAAGAGCAACAACCGAAGCAGGTTGAGATCAGTATGGATTTTACGCCGGAACAACTGGAAATGATCCGTCAGGCTGCGGCGTTGAGGGGGGAAACTCCCGGAGAATGGTGTGAGCGGGCGATTAAGGCCTTAACTGCTGTGTCCGTAGCCCTGAATGATTATCACCGGTTAGGCGGGAAGGGAGGATAAAAAAGCCGTGCCTGGTGAGAGGCACGGCGGGAGAGGGTGAACAATGTTGCTATTTTTTGACGATGCAAACAAGAAGCTTGATGATGCTGGCAGCAACAAGCCACCCCATGGAAAGAAGAAGGGCAAGCAGGATAATAAGGCCAAATCCGGCCAGAGGTATGCGGGATATTTCCGGTACCGGATAAGTGCGGATGCCGGTGATGAGAGTTCCGATAAAGGTTAGTACCGCAAAAAAGATGCAGACATTAGCTGTTCCGGTGGCAAGGGAAAGGGCGGATTCCTGTTCAGAGGCTTTCTCCTTCCCCTTTTTGGAATTGGGGGCTGTCTGGCTGATGACGGTGGGAATAGCCGTGAAACTGTGCTGGCAGTGCGGGCAAATGCAGGGCTTGCCGACATAGTGATCCGGGCAGGTGATATTATTGTTGCAGTTTGGACAAATAGTGTTCATTTGCGGAATAGAAGATACTCCTATATTAGGATTGATTATGACTGATTAGGCAAGTTTTTTCTGGATGTTGAAAGGAATTGACAAGCCATTGATATAATAGTTTCATTGGTTCGTTATGCGTACTTTTATCTCTATCATGTTTTTGTGCCTTCTTTGTTCCTTAAGCGGATATGCCGCCAGAGAAAAGGGTGAGATTATGCTTTTCCCTAAATCTGAAAGAGCGGTAGCAAAATCAGAGAAGAAGTATCTGGAATTTTACCGGAATTTGAATAAGGGGGTGTTAATGTATGAGGTGAAATTCGAAGAGAAAAAGCAATGGATTGAAAGGCCGGCTTCAGAGATGGGGAAATTGGGTGAAAGAAGCCGGAAAGCGGGGAATGGAAAGATTGAGGTCTTAAAAAAGGTGAGAGTTAAGACGAGAGGGAAAAAGGTTGTGCTGGTAGGCTTTAAGAAGCCGCTCGCCACAGGGGAAATCATTAAAGTTACGGTCAAGAAAATAGGCGTTTATGAGCGGACGGAAAGAGGGGATGGCGATACTTGGGCCGTATATCAGTATGAGGAATAATGAGGGCCGAGAGAGTTTTTTTGCCGTTCTGCGTAAATAGTTCTTGCCTTTTGGCCTCCGGTAGTATTTACTCCTTCGCGCAGTCCCTGCAAACCTAAAAGTCGCGTTCGTCTAGCGGTCCAGGACTCCCGCCTTTCACGCGGGCAACACGGGTTCGAGTCCCGTACGCGATGCCACTTTCTCTATTCCTTCCGGCATCATGAGCAGTTCATGATGCCTTTTTTGTGTCTTTGCGTCGCGATCAATAAAAAACCCATGGTGGAAACCATGGGTTTTTTATTCTATATTATTTTTTGCGTTACAGGTAATAATGATGGGATTATGAACTCTTTTGAGAAGATAATTCCTTTTGCTTTTCTCTCGCTTGTTCAATAACGTCTTTCATCATAATCATGGGTAGCATCGTAAGACCGAGAGGAGATGATGCCGTAAGAGAACCAACATAGCCACGGAGCAAGCTATAGAGAGTTGTCAGACCTTGAAGGGTAATCATTCTTTCTCTTTCTTCCTCAGGGCATTCTTCTTCAAATCTGAAAAAGCCTGTAATTTTAGCAGAAACTTTTGTGGAAGGGTGATAATCGGGGGTTGTTTTTATTAAAAGAGCAAGTTTGTAATCTGTGGGAGTATCTTCATTTTTTCCAAGCTCAAAACCTATTGAAAGCTCTCCCGAATTATTGTGTTTTTTTTCTTCATGCTCTACAGGTTCTTCACTATCAAAGGAAATGTTATTAATATAATAGTGGACTAGAACTGGGATATTTTTAGGAAGGCTCATAATGTTTCTTTTTAGGTTATGCCGCTAGCAATAATTCTTCATCATTAGGTGATGTTGTATAGTCTTTGATTGGAATAATAACGGAAGATTTATCCTGTTGTTTTAAGGGGATAAGAATATCTGTATTTTCAAATGTATTATAAGGGATATAATCATTTGATAAATGTTGAATAGATTTAAATATAATTTTATCAAAATTATATATGTTGTTCTTCTTGTTATAATCCTCTATATTTTTGTTTATTTTTATTTCAAAGTGTTTGAGGGTTTTATTAAAATGAAAATACGATTTCTGAATATTTTCGGAAGAATAGATATTTTCTTGACTAATATATGAATAAAATTTTTCTATCAAATGCTTATGTTGTTCTATATATTTTTGTATCCATAGAACAGTTTTGTAAGAAATACTAATATCTCCGCACTGGTTACAACGTTGAACAGGAACATTTGGGACTAAAATTATAAAACCGTCTGGGAGAGTATATTCCTGATCCATGAAGGTTTTTTCATAATATCCTTCATTGCATTCATAGCACGGTCTGTTGGTGGTTTTGCTCATGATGGTAAAATGGGTAGAATGGCAGATTTATATCCTGTGGAATGCTGGTGGATACGAATTTGGAATGGAATTTCGGTAGGGAGAGTGCGCCCTTTCATCTCTAAGTATACAGTAAGAGTCAAATCCTTTAGAGCTTGTTGAATGTCTATGCCATGGCAAAGGGAGCAATCATAGCCGAAACGGGGGCGAGCATGTGGGGTGTTGTAAGGTTTGATGTAAACATTGTAGCCAGATTTTAGGTGTTTGTGTATGCTGGTAAGAACTTCATCCACTTTCCAATCCCGCCTAATGATGAAGTCTACTGCGGATCTACTGAACTCCATGCCGGGAGTATCCATGTCAGGGTTATCAATAGTCATTTTACAGGCGTTGGTAAGAATACTTCGTTGTTTATCGGAAATGAGAAGCCTGTGGCACATGTCTTAAAAGGTATGATGAAAAGACCAGTAGCATGCCGGGCGATATCGTCAAGTTTTATATCTTTTTACTGACGAAGTACAGTGAAGTTTCAATAGGAGAAAACCTGCCAGTATGTGATTTTTAGTAGTAAACATGTTTTCATACTTTCATTCATGGGTTGATAAGCGTTGTTCCTGTCCGTGAACGGCGCGCTTTTGTGCGGATTGAAAGGGGGCGTGGGGTTTTGAAGAGTGCTTCGCAAGGTGGAACAGGCCGGAGCGGGGGCAGATAACGGCGCGTTTTTGAAACGTGGGGCAGGATGACGGCGCAGGGAATAAGCGTTTGATGATAAGGTGAATATGTATCTTATAGCGTACTTGCGTACTTATTACCGGATAATAACGGATAGAAGAATGATATATAAAAAAGATTCCGAAAAGAAAACACGGGGCAAAGGCGCAAACGGCGCGCAGAGCAGGGCCGGCATGGGGAAGGCAGGGCCGCCATGCGGGCGCATGATGGCAGGTGCCGGTGGGGGCGGCAAGGAATCTTTTAATTGAGGGGCCCTGATCGCGGAGTTCGGCGGACACAGGGAAAAGCGGGAGTGTTCATGAAGGGATTTTTTTAGCGCACCATGAAGGGGGATGGCCGTGTTTTTGTTCGCGTGGGTCTGCGGTTTTTTCGCAAAAGCGGACGGATGGCGGCGTTTTTTTCGTCTTCCGGGCGGCGGACGGGGGAAAGCGGCTGATTTGGAGGGCATTTTTTCGTTTTTGAAAATTTCGCTTAATAGTAGAGAGAGCGAACGCCCGCCGTCGTGAATAGGTGCACGGCGGAGAAGAGTAGCGCGGCGCGGGAGGCTTCCCCCGGTGAATGAGACGAGCATTTGCCGGGTCGCTGGGGCTCCGGGAGCATGCAGGCTCCAGCTGGGGCTTGTCCGGCTTTCCGGGCGTTCGCTTTCTCATGTATTCGTGATATGGGACAGAAGAGAGACAGAGTAAACGGCGCGTTGAAGAAGGCTTTCGCGGAGAAGAATGGAAAGTCTTTGCGTTGGGCGCAGATAGAAGCGGCCAAGGATTCCCCTGCATGGAGGGGTTTTCTGGCAGAGCAGTTTCCGCCGTCACCTGCGAAAGCGGACGGAGGCGGCGGAGAGGGCGCGCCCATGGGCGGCGCGTCCGATTTGGCGCGGGCAGGGGAGGCGAAGGAAAGCGCATGGCAGATTTTGAAGAGGATGGAAGAGCAACTGGAAACGGCCGCCCGGTCCGGTGACGTGGGGCTGATTGCGTCGTTCACCCGTGCCGTGCGCGAAGCGCGCGCGAATTGGGAGCGGGCCGGCCTGCATGAGCAGAGGCTTCAGGAGGCGGCCGGAAGTCTGGTGCCGGTCCATGTGTTTCACGAGATGCGGACGCGGGGCGTTGCGCCGCTGGCGGAGCTGATGGCGCAGCAGAGGGATTTTATCGGTTCCCGGCTGGAGGCGGCCGGGCGGCCGCGTTTTTATGAAGCCTGGGACGAATGGGCGCGGGAGTGGAACAGGAAGATTGATGATCTGAACGCGGAAATAAATGGATTGTTGAATCATGTTTAGCAAGTTGAAGATTCATGAGAAGCCGGGCGTGGTGGAGTGGGCGGAAAGATGCCTGGTCTTGCCGCGGGAGACTTCACCGAACGCGCCGGGGCGGTTTTCCACGGCGCGCATGCCGTATATGAGGGAGCCGCTGGAAAGTATCAGGGAAGAGGGGTTGCAGCATATTTACTGGTGCTTCGGCACGCAGTCCGGCAAGACGGTTTCGCTGTTGATTGCGGCAGCGTATTTTATTGACAATGACCCCGCGCCCATGTTGTGGGCGTTGCCTACGGAAATTCTTGCCAGGTCGTTTTCACGGGCGCGGCTCCAGCCGCTTATATCCAAGAATGATGTGCTGGCGCGGCATAAGCGGCGTGACCCTGACGCCTTCACGGCGGCGGAAATGCGCCTGGATTCCATGGAGCTTTACATGGTTGGGGTGTCGGAGCCGGGCAATTTGTCCAGCAGGCCCATTATGCGCTGCGTGATGGACGAGGAAGCGAAGTATAAGCATGAGAATAAGGAAGAAGCGCACCCGGTGGACCTGATTGAAGAGCGCGCGAAGGGCTTTCACCGGTATCAGATTCTGCATGCGTCCACGCCTTCTTCCGAAGATTCTTATTTTTGGCAGAATTTTATTACCACGGACATGAGGAAGTTTTATGTGCCGTGTCCGCGCTGCGGGGAAATGATGCCCCTGGAGTTTAGCCGGAATACGGTGCAATGGGAAAGGCGGGAGGATCTGGAAGGGGATGCGCTGGCGGATTGGGTGCAGGATCATACGTTTTACGTGTGCCCGCATTGCGAGGGCCGGCGAATCCGAACGCCTCCCGCGCGCGGCGGGGGTATCACCTGAATTCCCTTTATTCTCCGTTTGTGACATGGGGGCAGATGGCGCGGAAGTTCATCGTGGCTCAAAATGACCTGTTCCGGCAGGTGGCCCTGCACAATTTCCGGAACGGCTGGGAGGCGTTGCCGTTTACGCAGTATGAAATCAAGGTGGGGGATGACAGTGTGCGGGGGCTGCGCGGTGTGTGCCGGCGCGGAGAGTTGCCGCGGCATTATTATTATCTGGCCGTGTCCTATGACCCCGGCCAGAATCAAACTCATTGGGTGGCGCAGGCGATAGGGCGCGGCGGGGAAACATGGGTGGTTGATTGGGGAACCCTGCTGGGCATCAGCACGACGGACGCGACGCCGGGCATAGGGGCCCATTTTGAAAGCCTGGAGTGGGGCGGGGTGCGTCCGGATTTTGGGCTGATTGATTCCGGGGATTGGGCGCAGAAGGTTTATGACGAGTGCTATAAGTATTACGGCAAGCTATGGCCTACGAAGGGGAGCGGCGCAAATTTCGGGAGTTGGAATGTGAGTGAAGTGAAGTCGCATCCGGGGCTGGAGCTTTATTTGTACGTGGACCGCACCGCCAAAATGGAGCTTTACGCGGGGCGCATCCAGAAAGGGGCGGCTCCGGCCCTGCATTTGCCGGAAGATGCGGATCAGGATTTGCTGGCCGGATTGTCCGGGCAGCAGCTTGAGAAGCCAAGGGGCGGCGGCCTGGCGCAATGGCGGAAGCTGCCGAATGACCATTATGGAGACTGCGTAAAAATCGGGCAGGTGTCCTGGTGGGTGCGGCGCGGGGATTTTTACGCGGAAGAAATGAACGCGATTGAAGAAAGGAAGCAGAATGAAGGAGTACCGGAAGAATGACGTGCTGGAGAGGCTGAAGGCGGCCGGGTGCGAATGATAGCGGGTTTTTGAAAAAGCTCCTGAAGGGTATGAACCCCATTGTACAGGCTTATGTGGAAAATTATGATTTGCCGGATTTGCAGGGAATGCTGCGGGAAAAGCTGGCGATTCTGGAAGGGCGCAAGGAAATAACCGGGGCCTCCACAGGCGGCGGAACGTCCTACACCGCGCAGGAGACCATGAATTTAAAGGACCATATAGCCTGCTTGCAGGAGGCAATCACGGTCAAGAAGATGGAGGAAGGGGATTTTTCCGGCCTGGCCGCCGCGGATGACGGCGTGCGGGAAGTGCGGTTTGACCATACCATAACACGCTTTTGACCATGGGCAGGAACAGAAGGAAGGTGTATGCCGGGGCGCGCCGCGGTCATGGCGCGCGGGTGAAGATGAACCGGGAACCGGAAACGGCGCGGAGGGAGATGTGGGGAGGGTATGCGGCCGCGTTGCAGTTCGGAGGCTCCAGCGTGTTATACTGGCCTACGCTGGACAGCCGGTTTGAAGTGGATTCCTGGACGCTGGACCGGGTTTGGCGGAATGCGCGGAATCTGGAAGCGAATTCCGGGCTTGCCGGGAAGGCCGTGGCGGATGTGGTGGAGTTGCTGGGCTGGCTGGTGCCCCATGCCTGCACGGCGGATGAAGACTGGAATCATGAGGCGGACCAGATTTTTATGAATCGGGCCGTGAATCCGGAATTGTTTGACGCCCGCGGAGAGCTGAATTTTTTTACGGCGCAGATATGGAGCGAGCGGCAGCGCGTGATTGACGGCGATATGCTGACGGTACTGACCAGCGGGCCGGATGACGGCGGGGCGTTCGCGTTTTACGAGGCTCCGCAAGTGCAATCTCCGGCTGATGGGGGGCAGGCGTGGAATTGCGGCGTGATGCGGGATAAAAACGGGAGGACGGCGGCTTACGGGCTGCGGCATCCGGACAAGGGGGAGGTGACGGTGATTCCGGCCCGTGATGCTATTTTGTACCGGCACAACATGGGCGGAGGGAAGCCGCGCGGCCTGTCCGATTTGCACCGCGCTATCCGGAATTTGCATGATGAGGCGGATATTGTGGGGTATGTCAAGCAGTCTGCCAAGCTGGCCGCCTCCGTTGGGCTGGTAGAAACGGGGGACGCGGAGAAACGGCCGGGCATGGGGACCGTGGGCAAGGTGTCCGTGGGGCCGGACGGGCGCAGGGTGGAGCAGGTGTTAGGGGGGCCTACTGTCCACCAGCTTCCGCCCGGCCGGGATTTGAAGGTGCTGACGGATAACAGGCCGTCTCCTAATGTGATGGCGTTGCTGAAGCATTTGATGGATGAGGTGGCTTATGGCATCGGGCTTTCTCCGGCGTTGCTGTGGGAGCCTGACAAGTTGGGAAGCGGCGGCATCCGGTTTGTGATGCAGAAGCTGAAGCGTTGGCTGAAAATCAGGCATGCCTACAGGCAAATGTGGTGCGTGCGGGTGTGGCGTTTCATGCTGGCGCGGGAAATGGCCCTGGGACGGCTGCGCTTGTGCCGGGATCCGCATTGGGTGCGGTGCCTGTGGACGCCCATGAGCGACATGACTATTGACCTGGGCCGGGAAGGGAATCTGATGATTAACCTGGTGGATTCCGCGCTGGCGGATCAGGATGGCTGGTGCCTTGCCAATTACGGATGCACGTTTGAGGAAATCGTGAATAACAAGATACGGAATTTGAAGATGGCTAAAGAAGCCTGCGCCCGGAACGGACTGACCCTGCAAGAGGTGATTCCGGGAGCGAACCGCGGCGGGGTAGCCGCGGCGGCGGAGAAACCGGAAGATGAAGAGCCGGGAACGGGCGGCGGGGAAGAGGAAGATGGCTTGCATCCCCATGAATAGCAATTTTGAAAAAGCTCCTGAAGGGTACAGAACAGTAATAAGTGATGAATAAGATTGTTTTTGCGCAGATGGCGGCACGGCTGGAAGGCGGTGCCGGTGAACAGAAAAAAACGGGCATGCTTGCCTTTTCCCGCATCATGGAGGCGGAAGAGAAGGTAGGGGTGGCTACCATTTCCGGTTATATCGGTTACGGCAATGCCACGGTTGACGAATTTACGAAGCACCTTGAAGAGCTGAAGGCGGAGGGGTGCACGAAGTTTGAAGTCATCCTGAATTCCATGGGCGGCAATTTGTTTGAGGCGTCCGGGATTTACGACATTATCAAGGGG
>OLZQ01000965.1_pt1 | contig 12808 bp, 11 predicted proteins | sample 1644511 | NCBI WGS metagenome assembly OLZQ01 (sample SAMEA103958132, study PRJEB25191) | human gut metagenome | biome: human-associated habitat [ENVO:00009003]; feature: intestine environment [ENVO:2100002]; material: feces | place: Germany | collected 2013/2015 | reverse complement strand
CAATGGGTACCATCACTCTCACCGCAAGCCAGCTCGCACATGCTGACCTCGACGGTGACGGCACCGTTACCGCATCCGACGCTCTTGCTATCATGCGCATGGCAATGAACGGCTGAAAAAGCTAAACAGTCATGATGCATAAGCAAGCGCCTGTGCAGCATGACAAAACTTAAAGTCAGGCACCGCAGCCCGGTTCGGACTGCGGTGCCTGTTTATATGCTTCCAAAAAATCCTTATTGGCACCGGCACCGAATCGTTATTAAATCCGGTTATCGGTCTCTCTGCGGCGGCTGTTCTCATTAAAACTCACGGCATTATTCCCGTAAACAAACGAACAAGCACCACTCAAAAAAGCGGTGCCCGTAAACTGCATATGAACTGCGTATTTTGATTAAAAGCTCACCTTCATGCGCCGTTTATCTCTCCGAGCAGCGGCAATCACCGCAGAAAATCAGCCTGCATTAAGCAAACTGATTCACCGGTGCATTGGCTCAATCTTCAATTTCGGCCTCATTGCCGTTAACCGCTTTTTTCAGCGTGTGCGTACGGTCACGCTTTTCGAGAGTTTCCGTTTCCGACTTCTCAGACTTGCCGCGCAGATCATCAAGGCTGCGCGTGCATTCATGAACCGTCGGAACCCAGCTTGCCTTGCTGAATATCGCAACAACGGAAATGGGCAGATAGGTCATCATGTAAATCGGAAATGTGAATATGTAAAGTATTTTCTTGGCAGTTTTAGCCGGAATAATCTTCCACATGTCGATCGTTGCAATAAGTCCGACAACAAATGCAATTATATAGCTGTTGAAGAGAATCTGCAAGATTGAAAGCAGAACCGTTGTTATCCCGCTGCCGATGCAAACGGAAACAATAATGCCGACAATATTTACAATTTGGGCAACAATTCCGAGCAGATATGCCGGAAAAATGTTCATTCCGATATCGAAACATGTAAAATCGCCTTTTTTAAAAATCCCGCGGAATATGCCTTTGAACAAATCCCCCCCGTGAGCCTGTATCAGCTGAAGGTAGCCTTTTGACCAACGCAGCCGCTGTTTCCATGATGCTTTCATGGTTGCGGGCTGTTCGTCATAAATAACTGCATTTTTGCAATAGCCGATATGCTCACCCGCTACGGCGCAGCAAACGGTAAATTCAATGTCTTCAATCAAAAGAAAATAATTCCAGCCGCCGATTTTTTTGAGATATTCGCTGCTCACCATGAAGCCCGTTCCCGAAACAGCGCAGCCGGAACCGAGAAGATAACGCGATTCGTTAAGGTAGCGGCTCTCGCGCACATACCAGAGTCCGCTTCCCGCCGAAATCCAGCTGTCATCGTAGTTTTTCGAATTACGAAAACACGTTGCAACATCATAACCCGCATTGAGCATTTTGTTCATCTCCGCTGTGTAATGCTCATCCACAAGATTATCGGCATCGAAGATGAAAAAGGCATCAAAGGCATTCGGATAATCCTTTTCAATGTGCTTAAATATGAAATTAAGTGCGTATCCTTTGCCGATTTTTGTCAAGTCGTTTCGTTCGTAAACGATTGCTCCCGCATGTCGTGCAATTTCGGCGGTTTTGTCCGTGCAGTTATCCGCCGCAACGAAAACGCGAATTCCGCCCGGGTAATCCTGCGCAAGCAAAGTCCTGATGCAGTTCTCAAGCGTTTTTTCTTCGTTGCGCGCACAAATAACGGCAGCAAAACGGTTTTGCTTCCGATTCAAATCCGCATCGGCAATCGTTGCTTTACCCGCATTCCCGCTGTTTTTCGGAACAATGCGATATTTTTTAAAATAAGGGACTAAAACATAAATATATTGATAAAAATAGCAAATAGCGAAAAGCAAAGCTATAATACGATTGATTGTTTCAATAGAGTGCATTGAGCCACCTCTGTTTGCTGCAGATTATTGCGCAAAACCCGACACAGGGCAATTACGCTTATACCGTTGAGAGCTAACACCTTCCGAAGCGATGCAGGTTACGGCGAACCAAGCCTTCGGATAATACGGAAAACAGCTTTTGACCGCAAAAAAGCGCACCATTTTTCTCTGTTTACACAAAAATCGGATGCACGGCGCATTAAGTTTTCCACAACGCAGACAACAGTTTGTCAACAGTCGTTCAAAAGGAACGAATCCCTGCAAAAAATTGCAGTTGTTTGTTGTTTTTTATATTTTATCATTCCGAACCCTGATTGTCAACCCTTTGGGACATATGCATTTTTTGCGTCAAAGATTTTGACCCTTTTGACCGTCAAATTTATGCTCGTGTTTCATGCCGAGGTTGAGAAAGAGCTGAGTTTGTGATATAATGAATGTATAAAATATTCGATCGGGAGGATTCTGACTTGTTACACATCCTTTACGGCAAAAAGGGAACGGGCAAATCGCGCAGACTTATTGCCGAAGCGAACAGAAACCATGTTGAATGCGGTGAAAACAGCGTTTTCATCGATAAGGACGGAGACAGAATGTACGAATTGAACCGCGGCATCCGCTTCATCAACGCATCCGATTTTTGTATTGACGGGCCGAAAATGTTCACGGGTTTTGTCTGCGGAATTGCGGCGCAGGATTATGACCTGCGTGCAATTTATATCAACAGCTTTATGAAGGTCGTTAAGCATTCCCCCGAAGGGCTGTTCGGCATGTTCGACTTTTTGCGCGAATTTTCCGAAAAAACCAATATTGAACTCTATATAAGCATCAGCAGTGAGAATGAGGCCCCCGATTATCTTAAAGCATTCATCAATCAATGAACCCGCTGTCGGGCAGCTGACAGAGGAATCAAAGGCTGATTTTTTCGGCGCGATGCCGCTCATGCAAATTTTTCTGTTGAAATACAGCGAAAAATACACTATAATATTGCAGGCGCGGCAATGCCGTGCCTTGCGGGCATTTGCCCGAACTGACGAAAGGACAACCCGATAACCATGAAATTTGCAATCGACGCTTTCGGCGGCGACAATGCTCCCGAAGCCGTGATCCGCGGCAGCATTGACGCAATGCAGCTCAACGATGACTTCAGCATAATCTTCACCGGAGATGAATCCGCAATTTATGCCTTGCTCAACAACTATGAATACGACAAGTCCCGTGTTGAAGTTGTTCATGCACCGGACATAATTACATGCGAAGATCAACCCACGCTTGCAGTTCGGCGAAAAAAAGAAAGCTCAATTGTTAAGGCTCTTCATCTTGTTGCGGACGGAAAAGCCGATTGCTTTATCTCTGCGGGAAGCACCGGTGCTGTTCTTGCCGGTGCAACGCTTATCGTACACCGCATTCCCGGTGTTAAGCGTCCCGCTCTCGCACCCGTGCTTCCGACGCTCAAAGGGCCGATGATGCTTATTGACTGCGGCGCAAATGTTGACTGCACTCCGGAATACCTGCTCCAATTCGCATACATGGGTTCGGCGTATATGAGCGGTGTTCTCGGCATTGAACGTCCGCGTGTCGGTCTTATAAATAACGGCACCGAAGAGGGCAAGGGGAACGCACTCACAAAGGAAGCATATTCCCTGCTTAAGGCTGCGAAGGGCATCAATTTCGTCGGCAACTGCGAAGCACGTGAGCTCATGAGCGGAGACTACGATGTTATCGTTTGCGATGGTTTTGTCGGCAATGCTGTTTTGAAAACACTTGAAGGAGCCGTGGCTTCAATCATGACGATGCTCAAGACGGAAATCAAAAGCAGCAAACGCGCAAGCGTCGGCGCAATGCTCTCCAAAAATGCTTTTAAAGCACTCAAAACCCGCATGGACTACACGGAGTACGGCGGCGCGCCCCTGCTCGGCATCAACGGCGGCATTATAAAAGCGCACGGCAGCAGTGACGAACGTGCCGTTTGCTCCGCCATCGGTCAGGCGCGCAAGCTCATCCTCGGCAATGTTACAAACACGATTTCGGGGCTTATTTCCCGGGAAATGGAACCTCAAGCGGGAAAATGAGTCTTTTCGAGCCGAATCCGCACACACCGCTTTTTATCCGCATTCGGCATATTTAATTTGACATTGACATCAAACATGCCGTGCGGTAAAATATGATATGAACTTTATTAAACTTACGGAGGCTGATTATGCTTACTGAAATTCGCACCCGCATCGCGCAGCAGCTCAACATTCCCGTTGACAGCATCACTGCCGATTCAAAACTTGTTGACGACCTTAAGGCGGACTCACTGGACATTGTTGAGCTTGTAACAAGCCTTGAAGAAGAATACAACATCGAAATTTCCGACGAGGACATTAAAAACATCCGCACCGTCGGTGATGTTGTTCGTTTCATCGAATCCAAATAACCTGAACCGCACGGAAGACGGGCTTGAGCGGCAACTGAATTTCGGCTGATTTCATCCGAATCCGAATGCGCCGGATAACCTGTTTTCTGTCCGTTTTTTTTGCGGCACCCCGTTTCGCAGGCGGACGAATATCTGCCTGCGAAATTTGATTTAAGACATAAGAATCGGTTTTATCTCTGATTTTTGTTTGCTTAAACAAACATAACCCTACAGATTGGAGCGATTGATTTTTCGTGAATCCAAAACGAATCTCAGAGCTTGCTGAATTAATGACAAAGCTCAATTACAGCTTCACGGACGTTGAGCTGCTGAACACTGCACTCACCCACTCGTCATTCGTGCGCGGGGACAACCGCATTTATCCGAATAACGAGCGAATGGAATTTCTCGGTGACGCTGTACTTGAGCTTTGCGCAAGCGAATACCTATATTTGAATTACCCCAAAATGAACGAGGGCATGATGACCCGCACGCGCGCACGTACCGTTTGCGAATCCGCGCTGAACATCGTTGCAAAGGAGTTGGAACTGGGCAAGTATCTGCTTTTGAGCCACGGAGAGGAAAACACAGGCGGGCGCGAAAAGCCCTCCATACTTTCCGACGCACTCGAAGCTGTTATCGGCTCCATCTTTCTTGACGGCGGCATTGAATGCGCAAAGCGTTTTATTTTAAGCTTCATCAAAAACAGCGTTGAAGAAGCGGCGCGCAGCCTGTCCGCAAAGGATTATAAAACGCTGCTCCAGGAATATGTTCAGCATTATCACAGCGGTGAACTTGAATACAAGGTCATCGGCATGAGCGGCCCGGATCACAAGCGGGTTTTCACAATGTGCGTCAGCATTGACGGTGTTGTGTACGGGTTCGGCGACGGCGGAACAAAACAGGAGGCCGGCCAGAACGCAGCAAAAGCAACACTTGAACTGCTCAATCGGGACAATGTGTGAGTTTTGACCATGCGTTCATCACAGCTTTTCGGAACGGTTCATCCGATTTGCCATTTTGCTTAAGGAATCTTTTAAATGCAGCTTACAAAGCTTGAAATCAGTGGGTTCAAATCGTTTGCAAAAAAAACCGAACTGATTTTCAAAAACGGAATTACGGGTATTCTCGGTCCCAACGGTTGCGGAAAAAGCAACATTGCGGACGCTTTTCGCTTTGTTTTGGGTGAGCAGAATGCACGTGCGCTGCGCGGCAAAAGAATCGATGACTTTATTTTCGGCGGGACGGAAAAGCGCAAGCCGCTGTCCTACTGCGAAGTTTCCATGTATTTTGACAATTCGGACGGACTGCTTGCTTCTCCGTTTTCCGAGGTTGTTGTTACACGCCGCGCCTTCCGTTCGGGAGAAAGCGAATACAGCATCAACAAAACCCCTGCACGTCTGCGCGATATTCGCGAGCTTTTCCGTGACACAGGCATCGGCAAGGACGGATATTCCATCATCGGACAGGGCCGCGTAAGTGAAATTCTTTCCGACCGTTCCGACGACAGACGCGAGGTTTTTGAAGAAGCTGCGGGCGTTATGAAATACCGTGCACGCAAGGAGGAAGCCGAGCGCAAACTCCAAGCCACCGCAAAAAACATCCTTCGCCTTGAAGACATTCTCCGTGAGCTTGAAAGCAGGCTTGAGCCGCTCCGTTTACAGGGTGAAAAGGCCGCCGAGTACTTTCGGCTGCGCGAGGAACTCCGCGAGCTTGAAATCAACCTGTTTTTATATCAGTATGACAAATCAAATGAGCGGCTTCAACAGCTGCGCGGCGTTGCCCGTCAGCTTTCCGACGAAATTCCCGCTGCATTGGCGGAAGAAGAGGCTTACGCCGCAGGCTGTGCCAAAGAGGAAGAGCTTGAACGAAGCCTTTCCGCCGCAATCAGCGAAACATCGCGCACGCTTATCGAGCTTTCCGCCTCCGTTGAAGGCAGTGCCGGCAACGAAAAGCTGATTCATGAACGCATCGATGCGCTGACTGCGGATGTTGCGCGGAGGCAAGCAGAAATTACAAGGATTCGTGAGCGTGAAACGGCCGACGGCGAACGCAGTTCACAGCTTGCAGAAGAAATCAATCTGAAAAAAGCGAGCGAAGACGCGCTTGAAGCCGCGCTTGAAACCGCCGAAGCCGAATTTGCGGAGCTTTCAGGCTCTATTAATGCAGCCGAAGAAAAGCTTGAAGCGCAAAAACAATCCATGATGGATTACATGAATCGGCTTGCGGACACGAAAAGCCGCATTTCAAGGCTCGGTGCAATGCGTGAATCCATCAGGAAACAAACCGCTTCCCTTGCGCAGGAACTTATTGAAACCGAGGCCGAAGGCAGACATCTGGACGAAGAATATGCCGAAGCTCGGGCTGACAAAGAAGCACTTTTAAAACATAAAGCTGAGTTCGAAACTGCACGGCAGGCTGCAATTGATGAGATCAATGCGCTTAACGTTAATGCACTCTCCGCCGCAAAAGCAATACGCCGCGCCGAAGACGAAATCAGTGCGGGCAAGTCCCGGCTTAAGGTGCTTGAAGAGATGCGCCGCGCTCACGAGGGCTACTATGCAAGCGTTCGACGACTTTTGAACGACGCACAGCGCAGCGCGGAGCTGAAAAAAAGAATGCACGGAGTTGTTGCGGAGCTTTTATCCGTTCCGCAGGAATACGAACGTGCTGTTGAATCCGCACTCGGTTCGGCTCTTCAAAACATTGTTGTTCCCACCGAACACGATGCGAAATATCTTATTAACTATCTCCGCGAGCATGACTACGGCCGCGCCACGCTTCTTCCCGTCAGCGCAATGCGTGCGCGCCTGCTTACCGATGAGGAAAAAAACTGTTTTCGCGGCATTGACGGCTGTTTCGGCATTGCCTCCGAGCTTGTGCGCTTTTCGCCCGAATACGGCAGCGTTTTTGAAAACCTTCTCGGCAGAACGGTCATTGTTCGCGATATCGACACCGGAATTTTTATCAGCAGACGTGCGAAATCGGCATTTCGCATTGCAACGCTGAAAGGCGACATTCTTAACCCCGGCGGAAGCATGACCGGCGGAAGCCTCCAGAAACGCGAATTCAGCCTTTTGGGACGCGAACGGGAGATCGAAGAGCTTGCCGAAAGCAGAAAAGCAGCCGAAAGCAGGCTTGCCGAGCTGCGCAATGCCGAAGCAGAATGCAGCAAAGCATTGCAGGAAGCGAATGCAAAAGCAGCCGCTGATGCAGATGAATTACGAAAGCTTGATGTTCGGCTTGCATCCTTGACCGAAAAAGCGGATATTGTTCAAAAATACATTCAAAAAAACGTTGAACGAATAAAGCAGATCGCCGAAGAGCAGCAAAGACTTGCGGATGCCGAAACGGATATCAACGCCGAATGTGCCTCCGCAGAAGCTGCCGCAAACGGAATCGACCTCGGCAGCTCCGCAAACGGACAGGACATCAAAAACACACAGCTGGAACTTGCGAACCTCCGCTCCGCTCTCCAGGCGGCGAACGATGAAATTTCAGCTCTCCGCATTCGGCACACTGCCGCAAACAGAGAACGCATTTCGGCTGAAAACGAGCTTAAACGGCTCAATGCAGAGCTTGCGGATGCCGAAACAAGGCGCAATGCCGAAACAATTGCGATTGAAGCAGCAGAGCGCGATTGCCGACAGCTCAACGACGAGCTCGGTTCGGTGAGCTGCGGACTTTCCGAAAGCAGAGCTGAGCTGAATGCCTTGAACGATGAGCTGAGACGGCTTGAGAGCGAACGCGCCGCAAGGCTGAACGCGCTTGACGAACTGCGTTCAAAACATGAACAAGTGAGTCTGCGATCGTCCGAACTGCGCGAAAGGCTGCACCGAAACGAACTTGCAACGAACAAGGCGCAGTCCGAGCTTGACAACATGAACGAACGCATCTGGCGCGATTACGAGCTTACCTACGATAATGCCTTGAGTTTTCGCCGTGAAATTGCCGTTACACAGGCACATCTCCGCGCGGACGAGCTTCGAAAGGAGCTGAAATCCTTAGGGGACGTGAACACATCCGCAATTGAAGATTATCGTGAGTTAAACGAGCGTTTTCAGTCGCTGACTGCTCAGTGCGGCGATTTGCGGCAGGCGGAAGCGGATTTAAACGAACTCATCGCAAAACTGACCGAAACCATGGAAAAGGAGTTCTGCGAACAATTTTCCCTCATCCGACAGAATTTCACCGCAACGTTTTCGGAACTTTTCAGCGGCGGACATGCGGAACTTGTGCTTTCGGACAAAAGCGACGTTTTAAACTGCAATATCGACATCATTGCACAGCCGCCGGGCAAAAAGCTTCAGCTGCTTTCCCTGCTTTCCGGCGGAGAGCAGGCACTGACAGCAATTGCACTGCTGTTTGCAATATTAAAGCTTAAACCCGCCGCATTCTGTATTCTGGACGAAATCGACACTTCGCTTGACGAAGCAAATGTGGATTGTTTTGCCGAGTATTTGCGGAAATATTCGGAGGGTACCCAATTCATTATCATCACGCATCGAAAGGGTGCAATGGCTGTTTGCAATTCGCTCTACGGTGTGTCCATGGAGGAAAAAGGTGTATCCACGCTTGTTTCGGCAAGATTGGACTGATATTTAACAAAATGCTGCAAATTTATCACCACAGGAGGTATTTTTATGTCAGTATGGGATCTTTTTAAAAGGAAGAAAAAGAAACCGGAAAAGGTTGATCCTGCTGCAAATTTAAATCAGGAAACGGAAGCAAAGCCTGCCGCCGAAAAGGCGGAGCTTGAAACACAGGAAAAGGCCGAACGTGAAGCACGCGAAAAGGCCGAACGTGAAGCGCGTGAAAGGGCCGAACATGAAGCACGCGAGAAGGCCGAACGTGAAGCACGCGAAAAGGCCGAACGTGAAGCACGCGAAAAAGCCGAACGTGAAGCACGTGAAAAAGCCGAACGTGAAGCGCGCGAAAAGGCCGAACGCGAAGCAAATGAAAAAACTGCTGCCGAAAAGAGTTCGGGCAAAAAGAAAAAGGAAGGTTTCTTCTCAAAGCTCATGGGAGGGCTTAAAAAGACCCGTGACACACTCTTCGGCGGGCTGTTTGTTGAAAACGGCGAAAAAATCGACGACGAGTTTTATGAAGAGCTTGAAGAAGCAATGATAATCTCGGACATGGGCATGGCGACGACCGAAAAGCTGCTTGGGCAGCTCCGTTCGAAGCTGCGTTCCGAGGGTGTTCACACACGCACGGAAGCAAAACAGGTCATGATATCCCTGCTTGCGGATTGTATGCGGCCGGAAGACGGTTTTCTTGACGGCGCGAACAAAGCCGTTATTCTCGTTGTCGGCGTCAACGGCGTCGGAAAAACGACTTCAATCGGCAAACTTGCCGCAATGTACAAAGCGGACGGACGTTCCGTGATGCTTGCCGCCGGCGACACTTTCCGCGCAGCCGCAGCAGAGCAGCTCACAATTTGGGCCGAACGCGCGGATGTTCCGATCGTTAAGCACGGCGAAGGTGCAGATCCCGCCGCCGTTGTGTTTGATGCAATTGCATCGTTTAAGGCAAAGAATTGCGATATTCTCATCTGCGACACCGCCGGAAGACTGCACAACAAAAAGAACCTTATGACGGAGCTTGCAAAGATCCGCAAAGTTATCGGCAGAGAGCTTCCCGATGTTCCGGTTGAGGTTCTGCTCGTGCTTGATGCAACCACCGGACAGAACGCAATTGCGCAGGCAAAAGTCTTTGGTGAAAACTGCGGACTTACCGGTGTTGTGCTGACAAAGCTTGACGGCACGGCAAAGGGCGGCGTCAGCGTTGCGGTGAAAGATGAGCTCGGGCTTCCCGTGCGCTTTGTGGGCGTCGGCGAAGGTATTGACGACTTGCAGCCGTTTGATGCGGATGATTTTGCAAAGGCATTGCTTGGGTAAACAACCGAGTAAAGTTCATTGATATCGGCATAACGAAAAAGAACCTGCTGCGGCAGGTTCTTTTTTTACAAATCGCATCTTGCTGCGAAGTTTTGCAGGCAGAAAAACACAAATAGGACACCCCGAACGGAATGCCCTACAGGTAAGTATAGTTTTAGCTTTCAGCATTCAAGCGGAGCGGAAAAAGTTATGCTTCTTCGTCCATCTTGATAATCTGCTCGCCGTCATAGTAGCCGCAATGCTTGCAGACCCTGTGTGCCAGTTTCTTTGCGTGGCACTGGGGGCATTCTACGATAGCGGGGACGCTGAGCTTCCAGTGAGCCCTGCGCTGATCACGCCTTGCTTTCGATGTTTTTCTCTTAGGTACTGCCATTTTCTACACCTCCTCTTCATTATTGAGCAGTTGTGCGAGTTCTTCAAGGGAGGCGAAGTTGGCATTCTTCACCGTTCGTGAACACGAACACTGCATTAAATTCAAATCACAGCCGCAAACGGGACAAAGCCCCTTGCAGTCCGGCTTGCACAGCCCGTAAACAGGCGCATTCAGAACAAGCAAATCAAGAATCATTTTGTCGAGTTCGAGTGTTTCACCGAAGAACGGATAACACTCCGCCTCGTCCGCCTCTTCTTCCGAAGCTTTGATAAACCGCTCCGAAAAATCGATATTGAAACCCTGCTTAAATTCCTTGTTGCATTTTGTGCAATGCATGAGCAGCTCGGAACTGAGCACACCCGAAACGCTGAACCCTTCGCCGTCGAAAGAGCTGCGAACGTCAACGCTTAGGGGCATTGTGAAAACGAGCTTGTTTCCGCCGAACGAAATCGGCTCAAGGCTCTCTTCCAAATGCCTGTCGGTAGTTTTGCCTATCGACTTTAGTTCTTCAGCAACATTAATCTGCACAAAATACTCCAATCCTGACGGTGTACAATGCAACCTTTCATATTTTATATGTCCGGAGCCGTATTGTCAACAGTTTTTTGCATAAATTCAAAATATAATGCCGACCGGCGGCCCAAACCGCGCATTCTCCGCCTTATTTTGCGAGACGAGCGGTGTCCTTTGCGATCATAAGCTCTTCATCGGTGGGGATGACAAAGACTTTAACCTTGCTGCCGGGCTTGGAAATTTCAACATTTTCGCCGCGCAGGCAATTGCGGTTCAGCTCAAAATCGACTTCAACGCCGAGGTAATCAAGGCCGTTCAGGATGCGCTCACGCATTCCCTTGTCGTTTTCGCCGACGCCTGCGGTGAACACGATTGCATCAACGCCGTTGAGTGCCGCTGCATATGCGCCGATGTATTTTTTGACCTTGTATGCAAAAGTCCGAAGCGCAAGCTCTGCACGCTCGTTGCCCTCTGCCGCTGCTGCGCCGAGATCGCGGAAATCGCTGGACACGCCGCTGATGCCGAGCATACCGCTCTTTTTGTTCATGTAGTTGTCCATGCCCTTTGCATCAAGGCCGAGTTTCTTCATCAAATAAATGACGATTGCGGGATCCATATCGCCGCAGCGAGTGCCCATGGGAACGCCTTCAAGGGGCGTCAGGCCCATGCTTGTGTCGATGCACTTTCCGCCCTTAACTGCGGAAATTGACGAACCGTTGCCGAGGTGGCAGGTGATGATTTTTGTTTCCTCTGCGGGCTTGCCGAGCATTTCGATTGCGCGGAGAGTTACATAGTTGTGGGAAGTGCCGTGGAAACCGTAGCGACGAACCATGTTTTCGGTGTATGCCTCATAGGGAAGACCGTAGATGAAAGCTTCCTTGGGCATTGTTTGATGGAACGCTGTATCGAATACACCGATCTGCGGTACATTCGGCAATATGGCAGAGATGGCGTTTACGCCTTTCAGGTTAGCAGGATTGTGAAGCGGAGCCAAGTCATTGCAAGCAGCGAAAGCTTCCAGCACTTCCTTGTTCAGTACGTCGGTTACGAGAAACAGGGCTTCGGACTTTCGGTTAAGCTCGGCTTCCAGTTCCCTGCCTGCCTCTTCCACACGGTCCAGAATTACGATTTTAGCTCCTTGCTCGGCCAGATAGTTGGCGATGTTTTTTCCTAAAATGCCACAACCGCCTGTTATGACGATTACTTTGTCTTTAATGTCGAATAAGTTTTTCATGTCTTTTTCTTTTATAAAAATGATTCTAATATCTCTGTGCTACAAAAATAGTGGAAAAGTAGTTTGCTCACCATACAAAACGTCTCAAAAGATGAACTACCGTCTCAAAAAGTCCTAATTATTGCTTAAGAGCCTCTTTTCTTGCCAATGCTTCCAGATAATAATAGTCGGCATAGTTGATGGGCACATCAATTTCATCACCTCCCGGATGGTGTCCGGTGGAATGGAGGAGCAGGAAGCCATAAGTTGTTCCCGGCTCGGCCTGATAGTGCCGGTTGAGGCTGTCCACTATCTTGTCGGCAATGTTTTGGTAACGGTTGCCATCTTCTGCTGAAACGTAAGTGCGGAGTTCATACAGGGCGGAAGCCATGATGGCGGCAGCCGAGGCGTCGCGGGGAATGTCGGGGATGCCGGGAGCTTTCATGTCCCAGTAGGGAACCAGGTCTTCCGGCAGGTTGGGCAGGCCGAAAAAGAAATCTGCAATGTGGCGTGCCTGTTGCA
>OLZQ01000961.1_pt1 | contig 12819 bp, 10 predicted proteins | sample 1644511 | NCBI WGS metagenome assembly OLZQ01 (sample SAMEA103958132, study PRJEB25191) | human gut metagenome | biome: human-associated habitat [ENVO:00009003]; feature: intestine environment [ENVO:2100002]; material: feces | place: Germany | collected 2013/2015 | reverse complement strand
ATACCGTACATATTGCCTCCGATGTACTTGTCGCCCACTTTCCAGCGCTTGTAGTCAAAATAAATCTGATCCTCATAGCAAAGCTCGACGATACGCTCTTTGCGGATGCATTCGCGAACGTAAGCCTGAGTGGCTTGGAAGCCGGGCTTATCCTCCAGATTGGGTTGGCCGGCACGATTGCGGACCAGATTCACGTAGTGAAGGATTTCTCCCGAATTGCTTGCGTAATCCACCTCGTTGAGCGCCTCGGCGTACATCAGCGTGATGTCGGCATAGCGCAGGTGCGGGAAGTCGTTGCCGACCTGCGTCGTGTAGGTGGCGTCGTAGGTGTCGTACCACTTGGTCATGGCGAAGAGATTGCTCTGTATCTTCGTGTAGGTGTCGATCAGCGCCAGCCGGTTGTCGGACTCGTCGTAAATCGCCTTGAATTCGGGGGTCGGGTTGCGGATGTCGGCCATTACATCGGTATTGGCGCTGTACCAGTAACCGTGTCCGTTGTCGTTGGTCTTGTTGTAGTAGAGCGCGAAGATGACTTCCTTGTTCATCTTGTTGTTGATGTCGAAGACCCGTTTCGTCGTGGATTCCAGTCCGTAGCCCGTGGCCTTCATCGCCTCGTCGAGCGCGGTCCTGGCTTCGGCATGCTTGCCGAACGTGAGGTATACCTTCGCCAGTAGCGTATAGGCCGCGATACCGGTCACACGGGCCTTTTCGGCGTTACGGGTGTCGGGCAGCAGGCGTGCGGCCTCGGCAAGGTCTTCGGTCAGCAGGCTGTACATCTCCTCCTCGGTGCAGCGTGGGATGAGTTTGGCCGCAGCCGGGGGGACGACCGTGCGGGCGATCGGAACCACGCCGAATGTGCGGTAGAGGTTGAAATACCACCAGGAGCGCATGAAGAGGCATTCGCCGCGGTATTTGTTGTAGTTGGGAATCTGCACGCCGTTCATGTGATCGAGTACGTCGTTGCAGCGGTAGATGCCGTTATACCAGGCATCCCAGATGTCGCTCAAAATGCCGTTGCTCGCCGTCTCGATGAAATTGTCTATGTCGTAGCGGTCCTGCGTCGAGACGGCCATTGATTCGAGAATATTCTCGTCGCTGCGGTAGCCGATCTCCGTGAGGTGGAAACTCATCATTGTCTTGAGCTTGGCGTAGCAGGAGACGACGCCCTGGTTGAAATCATCGTCGGTTTTGTAGAAGTTGCCTTCGGTGATGTCGTTGCTCGGGTACTGTTCGAAGAAGCCTTCGCCGCACGAACTCAACGCGAAAGCGGTGAAAACGAGGTAGTATTTCAGTTTCATAATCTTCGTCTTTGAAATTACAGGTTAAAGTTGATGCCGACGCTGAACGTGCGCGAAAGCGGGTAGGAGCAGTAGTCCTCGCCGGGGCGCAGGGCGTCTGCCGCGCGCTTGTTGACCTCGGGGTTGTAGCCCGAATAGTCGGTCCAGGTGAAGAGGTTGCTGCCCTGCACATAGATGCGCAGTTTCGAAATTCCGGCCCGGCGGGTCCATTTGTCGGGGAAGGTATAGCCCAGCGAGAGGTTTTGCAGGCGCAGGTAGGAGCCGTCCTCCAGGTGGAAGGTCGACGTGCAGGCGCCGTTGTTGCCGCTCGATTTGCGGGTCGCGCGGTTCAGCTCGCCGTAGGGGTAGCGCTGGAGCGATTCGCGCATCATGTTCGACGAAGCCTCCATGTTAAGCAGGTAGCGTCGTTCGAGATTGAGGATTTCGTTGCCGTAGACCCCCTGGAACGCTGCGGCGAGGTCGAAGCCTTTCCAGGAGAGGTTCACCGAGAATCCGTAGTAGAAATCGGGCATGTAGTTGCCTACGATCACCCGGTCGGCGTCTTTTTCGAGGATGCCGTTGCCGTTGGCGTCGACGAAACGGAAGTCGCCCACCTGCGTCGTGTCGAAATGCGGGTAGGAGTTCAGCTCCTCCTGGTTGTGGAAGATGCCGTCCTGAACCATCAGGTAGTAGCAGCCGACGGGCTGTCCGACGCGGGTGATGTAGTAGCCGCCGGTGTAGGAGGACTCCTTGATGATGTCGGCGTTTTCATCGCCGAGGCTCAACACCTTGTTGCGGTTGAGCGACCAGTTGGCCGAAACGGCGTAGGAGAAGTCGCCGAACGAGCGGCGCGAGGAGAGCGACAACTCGACGCCTTTGTTTTGCATCGAACCGATGTTCATGTTCGAGGTCGTGAGGCCCGATACCGACGAGACGGGAACGTCGAAAAGCATGTCGGTGGTCTTCGAATAGTAGAAGTCGGCGTTCAGTCCGAGCAGTCCGCGCCAGAGGCTGATGTCTACGCCGACGTTGTACTGGGTGTTCTTCTCCCAGCCCAGGTCGTTGTTGGCGATCTGTTTGGGGTAGACCTGCGAGGTGAGTCCGTTGCCCAAGTCGATGTTCGTCGTGCCGTAGAGCGCCAGGTATTCCGAATTGCCGATCTGGGCATTGCCCGTCTGGCCGACGCTGGCGCGGAACTTCATGTCGTCGATCCACTTGATGCCGCGCATGAAGTTTTCGTCGCTGATGCGCCAGCCGATGCTTACCGCCGGGAAATAACCCCAGCGGGTGTTGGGAGCGAAGCGTGACGAACCGTCGCCGCGGATCGAGACCGAGGCCATGTAACGTCCCTTGTAGGAGTACTGCGCACGCAGAAGCCAGGAGGCGAACGTATAGGCGTATTTGTTGTTGTAGGTGTTGTCCTGGTCGATGGTTTTGCCCTTGGTGGACCGGATCTTGTCGTCGCCGATCGTGCCCGTGGAGACGATCTGCGCCGTCTGGGTGGTGTATTTCTCGGCTTCGTAGACGGCTACGGCATTGATCGTATGGTCGCCGAACGAGCGGTTGAAGGAGAGCTGGTTCGAGAGGGTCCAGTGGAAATAGTTGTTGTTGTAATAGTTAGCCTGCGGGGTCGACTGTGCGTCGAGGTATTTGTAACCGCGCAGGGGGAGCGACGAGGGGCGGTAGTAGTTGCGGATGTAGGAGTAGTAGTCGCCGCCGGCCGTGATTTTGTATTCGAGGCCCTTGATGAACTCGTAGGAGGCGAAGACGTTGCCCAGGATGTTGAGTTTCTCGCGGATGTCGTCGATTTCGAGCGCCAGCGCCACGGGGTTGAGCACCTCGTTGGTCTGGGTGTCCCACGTATTGATGCGCAGGAAGCCGTTCATGTCCCAGTTGTAGGAGCCGTCGGAGTTGTAGACCGGGAAAACCGGGGGAGCCATCAGCGCCGAGGCGATTACGCCGTCGCCGCCGTACTGGGCGTCGGCGTCCACGTAATTCGACTTCGAATAGGAGGGCGAGAAGCTGACTCCGTATTTCAGGCGGTTGCGCTTGCCGTCGAGGTTGACGCGCAGCCCGTAGCGTTCGAAGTCCGAACCGATGATCGTGCCTTCGCGGTAGAGGTAGTTGGCGCCGACGAAATAGTTGATGCTCTTGGTGCGGCCCGATATAGAGAGCGAATGTTTGGTCGAGTAGGCCGTGCGGAAGATGGCGTCCTGCCAGTCGGTGTTGACCATCGTGCCGGTCTTGTCCTGCAGGTAGGCCGTGATGAGCGGGTCGACGCGGTGGTAGGTTTGCGGACGGCTCTCGTAGGGATCGTCGATCGAACCCGTCGGGACATTGAACAGATAGGCGCCGTCGCGGGCCTCCTTGAAGATTTGGGCGAATTCGTAGGCGTCGAGCATGTCCATCGTTTTGGTGACGTTCGAAACGCTGAACTGTCCGTCGTAGCTGACGACGGGGTGTTCGCTCTGCCCGCGTTTGGTGGTGATGAGGATCACGCCGCATGAACCGCGCGAACCGTAGATGGCTGCTGCCGAGGCGTCTTTGAGCACTTCGAGGCTCTCGATGTCGCTGCCGTCGAGGTTGGCGAAGGCCCGGGCATCGCACGGGATGCCGTCGATGACATACAACGGGTCGTTACCCGACGTGGCGGACTGGATGCCGCGGATGCGGACCGAAACGTTGCCTTCGGGCTGGCCGCCCAACTGGAGCACCTGCACGCCCGGCATTTTGGCGGCCATGGCGTCGCGGAAGTCGGCCGTCGGCATGTCGGCGAAATCCTCGGCTTTGATCGACGAGATGGCGGTCGTCACGTCGCGCTTGTTCTGCACGCCGTAGCCTACGACCACGACGTTGTCCATGGCGATGGCATCGGCGGTCAGCCGGACATCGGCCTGCGTCTGGTTGTCGGCGAGGGCCAGTTCGACTTTGTTGTAGCCGATGAGCGAAATTTCGAGTACGGCGTTGCTCTGCCGGATGTTGAGTGAATAGTTGCCGTCGAGACCCGACGCCGTGCCGGTCGTCGTGCCCTTGAGGATGACGGTCGCACCGACCACCGGGGCGCCCTCGTCGTCGGTTATGCGGCCCGTGATTGTCCGGCTGGCGCCGGCATTGCGGGCGGCGGGTTTACCCCCCCCCGAACGGGTCGTAAGCAGTATCTTCAGTCCCTTGATCTCGACATTCACCTCGGGCAGGACCTCGGCGATAATTGATTCGATGCTCCGGTTATCGGCCTTTACCGAGACCCGTTTTCCGGGGGTGATGTCGGCGTCGGCATAGGCGAACGTGTAGGGACTGTTGGCTTCGATGAGCCGCAGAAGCTCTTTGACGGTGACGTTTTTCGCCTCGAGGGTGACGTTCGGCGCCTGGGCTGAAGCCGGGACGACCGACACCGCACACAGGATGATGACGGTGCAGAGGCATCGGCAAATCCGTTTTAAAACGTTGGGTTCATTCATGTTAATTGGGTGTTTTTCGGTTTTTCAGTTCAAATGGAAGGCATTCCGGAACCTCTTCGGAGGAGGCGCCGGCTGGAATGGATGCTCGTTATTTCCGGAATTTACTTCTTGGTTATCAGCACTTGGTTGCCGTCGATCCGGTAGCGGATCGGGATGAGTGTGGCCATGACATCCAGAATGTCTTCCAACGGTTCGTGGTAGACGACCAGCGAAAGCCGTTTGTCGACGCGGATGTGCGAAGAGAGCGCTATTTCGACGTTGTACCTGCGTTCGAGATTGGTGATGATGTCTGCGAGCGGTGTGTTGTCGAAGATCAGGCGGGATTCGAACCAGCTGCAATAATTCCGGGCGTCGACCTGCCGGACGGTGACCTGCCGGGTGCGGGTGTCCAGCGATAATTTTTCGTCGGGCCGCAGCAGGACGGGTTTGCCGAGGTCGGCGCCGGAGACTTTGACCGATCCGGTTTTGAGGATGATCTCCTGGTGGGACCCGAACGAGTAGCCGATGGCGTCGAACGATGTTCCCAGGACCTCGACCTGCAGGTTGTCCATGTTGACGCGGAACGGCCGCAGGGAGTCTTTGCTGACTTCGAAGAAGGCTTCGCCCGAGAGGGCGACCTCTCGCGTCGGGCCGGAGAACTCCGCCGGGTATTTCAGCCGGCTTTTGCCGTTGAGTCAGACACGGGAACCGTCGGGCAGCGTGAATTCGCCGACATTGCCTTTGGCCGTCAGCAGGGTGATCTCCTCGGCGGGCCGGACGGTCCGTGCCGCGAAGTAGTAACCTCCGGCAAAGATCAGCAGGACAGCGGCGGCCATGCCGGCGTAGCGCAATATGCGGCGTCCCAGCATGCGGACCCGCCCGGGTTTGATCGCGGCATGGAGCCGCTGGAGGCCCAGCCGGGTCTCTTTGATCGTGGCGTCGGCCGTATGCCGGTTCCACATTTCCAACAGGATTTCGTCGATCTCGGCCTCGTTTTCACGGGTGAGCATCCACTCTTCGAACGCCCGGCGGATTTTCGCGGGGACATTCGGATTGTTGAAAATGTAGTCGATGATTTGTTTGCGCTGCTGTTTGCTCATGGTAGCCGGGCGTGTTGGGGTTTGTGCTGCCTGCGGACAGTTACTGTTTCTGTGTCAGCGTGAAGGTCTCCGTATAGGTTCCTGCCTTGAACGTGACGGTTCCGGTACGCGGGGCGGCTGACGGATTGGCCGTGTAGCTGAGCTTCACGACATGGATGCCCTTTTCGCCGCCGGCGACAGGGTCGACGGTGATCCAGGTGTCTCCGGCGGCCGTCCAGGCGCAGGTGGTGAAGATCGTCACGGAGTGCGTGCCGGCCGCGGCATCCACCGTTCCCGTCGTGCTGTACATGTACACGCTGTCGGGCGCCGCCTCATCTTCGTCCTTGCAACTGCTTGCCAGACACACGCATACGAGTGTCAGCAGGAGTAGTAGATGTTTTTTCATGTTAGGTTTTTTCAGGTTAAACGATTTTTTCGGATCCGTTTCTATTAATAAGACAACTTTCGGCGGCAGGATGCCAGTCTGTCCGGCGATATTTTTTACATTTTTTTTGCGCGGCGGCTGTTTTGCGCGTCGGAACCGTTCGGAGCCATGATGTGTGTGCAGAAACCGTGAATATTTTATAAAATAGTCGCGAATAAATAAAAAAATAATTCGAAAAGTTTTTTAATTCTTTGGACTTAAATCTATATTTGCACAAACGGACCATGAATAGCGACGAACATATCCTGTTGCGGAAATTGCGGGAAGGGGATACCGAGGCTCTCGATATTCTTTACTTGCGTTATGCCGCGAAAGTCCGGGACTTTGCGTTTCGGCTGCTCGGCGACAGCGTTGAGGCCGAGGATATTACACACGATATTTTCCTCAAGGTGTGGGAGCAGCGCAAGACCCTGGGCAACGTCGTGTCGTTCAGGGGGTATCTTTTCCGGATGACGCGCAACGCCATTTTCAATGCCTTCAAACACCGGCATACCAGGCCCGGGCTGCGGAGGACGGGACGGAGGCGCCTGCCGATACCGACGACCGCGTATCGACGAACGACCTGATGGAGATGATCGACCTGGCGGTGAGCAATATGCCCGAGCAGCGGCGTAAGGTGTTCTGCATGAGCCGTTACGAAGATATGTCTTACAACGACATTGCCGAGGCGCTCCATATCAGCCCCAAGACGGTGCAGTATCATATCTCGGGCGCGCTGGCCGAATTGCGCAAATTGCTTTCGGCGATTGCGTTCTTCGTGTAGCGGTCCATCTCACCTTCAAATAAAAATCCCCGGAATAAACTTCCGGGGATTTTCTATGCGGGCGGCTATTTCACGCCGCCGATCTGCGCGCGCAGTCGTTTTTTGAAATTTTCACCGATGATGGTCATTTTGTCCGTGGTCTCGAACAGCGCGGCCTTGTTCTTCTCGTAGGCAGCCAGGTAGCCGGCGATGCGGCCCGGGTCTTCGAGAATGAAATTGGGGCACTGCGAGACGTTGAGGTACTCCTTGGGCAGCATGAGGTAGGGTTCCGTCTTGCCCTGTTCGGTCTTGAATTCGACGGTCAGGTCGATGCAGCGTTTGAAGACTCCGCTTTTGCCGTAGAGGTCGGCCTGGTGCGCCGCGGCGTGGTCGTCGAAGGTCAGCACGACCTCCAGCGGACGGTCGCAGGGCGCGGCGTCCGTGTAGACGACCGGGGCGAGTGTATAGGCGTCGTAGGTCCATTGTCCGGCTTTCGGGAAGCGGGCGTAGGGGATTTCGCGGCCGTTTACCTGCACCGTTTTGGGCGGGAAGGTCGCCGGGAAGCGCATTTCGTAGCTGCGGCTGTTGGGAGCGCCGGCGTAGGTGCCTTCGCGGGGCGCGACGACGGCGCGCAGGGTGTTGCCCTCCTGCTTCTTGGTGACCTTCGTGGTGGCGTAGGCCGTGGCGTACTGCTGGCTGACGCCGTCGTCCTCGTAGTGGACAAGCTCGCCGTCGGCCCCGGGGATGAAGGTCAGCACCAGCGTGTCGCAGGGCTGCTGGAGGTTTTTCACCGTCTGTGGGTTCATCGGAAGGATGGCTCCGGCCCGCGCGTACCAGGGATTTTCCGAGAGGGTGTAGTGCAGCTCCTCGGTGCGTCCGCCCTCGTACATGGCTCCTGTGGCGCAGTCGTACCACCGGCCCTCGGGGAACCAGATCTGGCGCGCGGCCAGCCCCGTGACGCTGTCGACCGGCTCCACGACGGCCGTGGCGAGGATGTCGTTGCCGAACATGAACTGCTCGGGGACGTTGTAGGCCTCGTCCCGTTCGGGATGGTCGTAGTACATCGGACGGCACATGCCGACGCCGGTGTCGTAGTTCTCGCGGGCGGCGTTGTAGACGTAGGGCGCCAGCGTATAGCGCAGGCGGATGGCGTCGCGCATGACGAACAGGTGGTCGGGGAAGAACCAGAGGTAACGCTCGATGCGCGGGTCCTTGGTCGAGTGGGTCTTGAAGATCGGGGTGAAGACGCCGTATTGCAGCCAGCGGGTGTAAAGTTCGGGATCGGTGGCTTTCGTCTCCTTCTTGAACATGTGGCCGCCGATGTCGTGCCCCCAGTAGCCGTAGTTGACGTTGGACGAGGTGGCCGTGAAATAGGGCAGGAAGGCCAGCGTCTCCCACTTGGCGTAGGTGTCGCCCGAGAATGCCAGCGGATAGCGGTGCGATCCGAGGCCGCCCCAGCGGTGGTAGATGAAGGGCCGCAGCGCGGGGTTCTGCTGCTCGGCGTGGTGGAAGAAGGTGTAGTTGAGCCAGAAGGTGTTCGAAAGTCCCGGGGTGAATTTCGACTCCATCCACTGCTGCCAATCGAGCCACCAGAAATCGACGCCCTGGCGCTCCATCGGGTTCAGCACGGTCTTGAAGTAGGCGTCGGCCCATTTTTGTTCGTCGATATGGAACGGCACGCTCTTGCCCTTTTCGGTCCATCCGTACTCCCGGGTGAACGGCTCGTAAACGTCTTCGTAGGGTTGGATGCCCGAGGCGGGGTGGAGGTTGAGCGCTACTTTCAGCTGCTCGTTTTCGGTCCATCGGAGGAAATTCGCGGGCGAGGGGAACAGCTCCTTCTGCCAGGTGTAGCCGGTCCAGCCGATGCGCTGTCCGTACTCGTCCTTGGCGGGGTTTTTCTTGCGCAGGCCCCAGGTCTCGTGCCAGTCCATGTCGACGATCAGCACGTCGATCGGAATGTCGACCGACTTGAGTTTCTGCACCAGGTCGACGAACTCGTTGTCCGAATACTGCCAGTAGCGGCTCCACCAGTAGCCGAAGGTGTACTTCGGGGGCAGCGGCGCGCGGCCTGCGACGAGCTGGAAATCGGCGAGCGCCTGCTTGTAGTCGTGCCCGTAGGCGAAGAGGTAGAGGTCCTGGCGGTCGCCCGCGGGGCGCGCCTCGACCCACTCTTTCCAGGCGGAGCCGTCGGGCGTCAGCACGTGGCGGCCGCTGTCGTCGACCACCGACCATCCTGCGCGCGAAAGAAGCCCCTGCTCCATCGGTTCGCTGAGTTTCGAGCCGTCGGCGCCGTCGAGCGTGCGGGTCGTGCCCATGAGGTTCTGCGGGTCCTCCGTGCCGGGGGTCCATACGACCTCGCGGCCGTTGAGCCGGAAGACGGCTTTCAGGTTTTTGTCCGAAAACTTGCCGCCTTTGGTGTAGGTCAGCGTCAGGGCCGGGGTGGTGATCGTCAGCCGGGATTTCGTGTCGCGGACCTTGAAGTCCGGCACGGGCGTCTCACGGTTGACGAAGGTCAGCGTGGCGCGGTCCTCGAAACGGCCGTCCTCGCTCCACTCCATGCGGATCAGCTGCGGGGTGAGGACCGTGAAGCGTGCGTTGCCCGCCTCGACGACGGCCCGCGGGTCGGCCTTGGGATTCCCGGCCGCGGCTGCGCCCAGCGTCAGCCACAGGGCCGTAAAAAGAATTGTCGCTCTTTTCATAAGTTTATGGGGTTAGTTTGCTGAATAGACACATCCCGCAGGCAAAACGATGAGCCTGCGGCGCGATTTTTTTTGCGGAGGGGCTATGCGCCGCTGTCCGGCAGGGCGGCGGGGGCCTCGGAACGGTCGTCCGAATCCGCATCGCTGCCGGCAATTTCGAGCGTGCGCGCGGCATGCTGCCGCTTGGTTTGCAGGCGGGCGGTTTTGCGCAGGCGTTCGCCGACGCGGATGATGTTGTCGTTGCCCGTGCAGAGGCGTTTGTGGGCGTCTTCGTAGGCGTCGCGGGCCTTGTCCAGCGCCGTGCCGACCCCTTCGAGCGAGGCGGTGAAGGCCACCAGTTGTTCGTAGAGTTTCAGTCCGCAGGCGGCGATCTCCTTGGTGTTCTTGTCCTGGTCGTTGTATTTCCAGAGGTCGGCGACGAGTTTGAGCAGGGCGAAAAGGTTCGTCGGCGACGAGATGATCACCTTTTTGTCGTAGGCGTCGGACCAGATGGCCGTGTCGTTCTGCAACGCCGCGAGGAACGCCGGTTCGTTGGGGATGAACATGATGACGAAGTCGGGCGAATTGAGCCGCCGCTGGTACTCCTTGCGGCCCAGTTCGGTGACGTGCTGCCGCACCGAGGCGATGTGCGCCGCGAGATAACGCCGCCGCTCCTCCTCCGTGTCGGCCGAGGAGTAACCCACGAAGGCCGTGAGCGAGACTTTCGAGTCGATGACGATGTCCTTCTTCTCGGGCAGGTGCAACACCACGTCGGGCCGCAGGTTGCGCCCCTCCTCGTCCTTGATGTTGTACTGCGTCTGGTAGTGGATGCCCTTCGAGAGGGCCGAACTGTCGAGGATCGTTTCGAGCAGCATCTCGCCCCAGTCGCCCTGCACCTTCGAATTGCCTTTCAGGGCGTCGGTCAGGTTCCGGGCCTCGGTGGAGATCGTCTGGTTGAGTTCCATCAGGCGTTTGAGTTCCGATTTCAGCTCGCCCCGCTGGGAGGTCTGCGTGGTGTAGATCTCCTCGACGCGCTTGCGGAAGTCGACGATGTTCTCCTTGAACGGTTTCAGCAGGATGTCGATCGACTCCCTGCTGGTCTCCTTGAACCGCTGCGACTGCTCGCCCAGAATCTCCGTCGCGAGGTTTTTGAATTGCATGCGGAAACGCTCTTCGAGCTGTTCGCGTTCGGCTTTCTCGGCGGCGCGCTCCTCGGCGTTCTTTTGTTTCAGGCCGGCGATTTCCGTCTGGGACGAGGCGCGCAGGGCGGCCAGTTCGGTTTCGGTGCGCAGCCGCGTTTCGATCTGCACGCGGATGTCCGCTTCGGCTTGCAGGCGGGCCTGCTCGGCGGCGGTCTTGTCGGCACGCAGGTGGCCGGCTTCGCGGCGGGCGGCGGCGAGCATGGCCCCGAGCGCCGCCGAGAGGGCGCCGAGCACGATGATTGCAAGAATGAATGCGGTGTTCATACTGACAAAGGTAGAATTTTCCGTGGAATTTTTCGTATCTTTGACCGACAAACTCTTTGATTCATGCAACGTATAGTAGCCCCTTCGATGCTCTCGGCCGACTTCGGCCATCTGGAGCGCGATACCCGGATGGTCGACGCCAGTGCGGCCGAATGGGTCCATATCGACGTGATGGACGGCGTTTTCGTCCCCAACATTTCATTCGGGTTTCCCGTGCTGAAAGCCATCCGCAAGGCGACGGCGAAATTTCTCGACGTGCACCTGATGATCGTCAGCCCGGAAAAATACGTCGCGCGCTTCGCCGAGGCGGGGGCCGATCTGGTGACCTTCCACCTCGAAGCGACGGACGACCCCGCGGGGTGCGTCGCGCTGATCCGCCGGGCCGGAGCCAAAGCGGGCGTGTCGATCAAGCCGGCGACGCCGGTGGAGGCGCTGCGCGAGGTGCTGCCGCTGGTGGACCTGGTGCTGGTGATGAGCGTCGAGCCGGGATTCGGCGGACAGTCGTTCATCCCGGGGTCGCTGGAGAAGATCGCGCAGCTGCGGGCGATGGCCCGGGAGATGGGTCTCGAAACGATCATCGAGGTCGACGGAGGCATCTCGGCCCGCAACGCCGGAGCGGTTTACGGGGCGGGCGCCGACGTGCTGGTGGCCGGCAGCAGCGTTTTCGGAGCCGAAGATCCGCAGGCCGAGGTCGTGAAGATGCTCAACGCCTGACCGGAGGGTCCGTCCGGAAGAGCGCAGGGGATTTCATTTCGGAAAAAACACTCCATCAGCGTCCGGCGTGCCGGGCCGTCTCGGCGTCGAGCAGTCGGCGCAGTCGGCGCAGGAGCGCATCGTCGCGGAACCACTCCGCGCCGTAGGTCAGGTTGAATTCGTAATCGAAATCGGCGGGATTGGCTCCCTGATTGTGCTGGAGGATGGTCTCGGCCTTGTCGAGCGCCTTGACCCAGCGCGCTTCGGGCATGGCGCAGGTTTCGTACTCCTCCCAGAGCGTCCGGATGCGTGCTGCGGCTTCTGCGGGCAGCAGGGGTGTCAGCCGCTCCATGGCCGCAAGTTCCGCCGCGGCCTTGGAGGCGGGGTCGCACTGCGCAACGGCCGGGATGTCGCCTTCGTAAGCCTCCCCGAGGTCGTGGACCAGGCACATCGCAAGGACCCGAGGCAGGTCGAGTTCCGGTTTTTCGTCCGCAAGGACGAGGGCCAGCAGGGCCAGCCGCCACGTGTGCTCGGCGGTGCTTTCGTGCCGTCCGGTCGAGGTGCGGGCCGAGCGCAGGACGTTTTTCAGCCGTTCGGCTTCGCGCATGAATTGCAGGTATCGTTCCAGTTTTTCCATCTCCGGGATTCTGTTTCGGGACCGTAAAGATACGATATGTCGGATTAAATCGCTAACTTTGCGGTGTTTTTAGATTCGCCATGATTTCATTAGACAACCTTACCGTCAGTTATGGGGGCTGGACCCTTTTCGACAATATTTCGTTCCTGATCAACCCGAAGGACCGCATCGGACTGGTGGGCAAGAACGGAGCGGGCAAAACCACGCTCCTGCGCATCATCACGGGCGAACAGCAGCCCACGTCGGGCGCCGTGACGCTCAACGGCGACTGCACGATCGGATACCTGCCGCAGACGATGCGCGTGGCGGACACCACGACGCTCGCGGAGGAGACCGCCAAGGCCTTCGAGGAGGTGTTGCGGCTC
>OLZQ01000948.1_pt1 | contig 12993 bp, 9 predicted proteins | sample 1644511 | NCBI WGS metagenome assembly OLZQ01 (sample SAMEA103958132, study PRJEB25191) | human gut metagenome | biome: human-associated habitat [ENVO:00009003]; feature: intestine environment [ENVO:2100002]; material: feces | place: Germany | collected 2013/2015 | reverse complement strand
CCTTTGACAAGGGGCGGTAAGAAATGTGGTGCGAAGCGAGGGGGGCTAGCAATCCCTCCGTCTTGACGGCAGAAAGGTTTGGTGAATAAAAAAGGAGGACGTGGCACAAGCAGAAAGCAACAATATAAAGGCTTGCGCTTTGCCGTCAATCCACCTCCCTTTGACAAGGGAGGCAAGGGTGTTGGCGATTTTCGAGGGATTATTGTCTTTTTGCAATTGTTGTGGGAATGGCAGTATTCGGTGCAACGGGAGGAGCAAGCTCGCTCCCCTACGAAAAGCGAGAGGGATAGTGCGGTTTTTGGAAGGGTTGGTGCGGGGCGAGGGTTGGTGCGGCAATCCCTCCGGTAGTCGGCCGAATTTTTTCGGCGACAGCACCTCACCTTTGACAAGGGAGGCAAGTGTGATGGTGTGGGGCGAGGGTTGGTGCGGCGATTTATCTGTTGTCGATTTCTGCACTGCAACAAAAAAATCGGGTACTGTGCCGTACCCGATTAATCTTAACCGTTGATATACTCTTTTGGAGATACCCACTTTCCGTTTTGCTTTACTGCAAAGTGAAGATGAGGTGCCAGCTTCGACTCACATTCGATAGTCCCTGTAACGCCTATCTTCTGACCGGATTCGACATTGCTTCCCTCTTTGACCTCAAGCGACTTGTCAAGTCCGCAGTAATGCGTTTCGCAGCCGTCGCCGTGATCTATCACAACGCATATTCCCCACAGAGGATCGTCCTTTATCTCCTTGACCTTGCCCGTGCAGGCGGCTTTTACATCCGTTCCGACCGATGCGGCGATGTCCATTCCGTCGTGGGTCTTCCATACGCCGAGAGTTTCGCTCTTTACAAGCTCGCCGTTGCTGTATTCCCATATAACTTCATTCTCAATCGGCATTACACGCTTTGCTGTGCTTCTGACAAAGTTATTTGCAGGTGCGGCTGAGCTGTCGGCTTCGCTCTTTGAGGTTTCGTCCTTAGGTATACCGCTCTGCGTGTTGTCCACCTGCTCTGCCGATACGGCAGAATCGGGCTTTTGCGGCTCTTCATCGGCTATTGTCTTTAATGTGCTGTCGTAGGTCAGATATGTTGATATTCCTATAGCAACAACGCTCAGACATAACGCTCCCGCAAAACCTTTGCCCTTGAAAAACTTTTTTATCTTTCCGGTAGTTATCTTATCCATAGCTTTTTTCCTTTCAAGTTATGCTTTACTGCATTTGTAGTTTTAACGTTATTTTCCGTTTTATACGCATTTTTCAGAAAAATCTTCCGCTTTAACGCTTTTCCGCTTTAAATCGAGTAAAAATCTATTGACAAATACCGAGTGCCGTGGTATACTTACATTGTACCCGAAAAATGGGTATTAAACCGAATATACACCACAAATCGCAGATGGAAAAAAGTAAGGCGGCAGATTTCTCACAGAGAGTCGGATTAGGTGCGAGCCGACAGAATATAAAGCCTGAATTCATTCCGGAGAGATGAGCCGAAAGCGCAGAGCCTGTAAGCCATTCGGGTAAGCCCGTTACAGCTTTAAAGACCGTATACCAGTGCTATGCACCTGTACGGTGAATTGAGGTGGTACCGTGGATATATATCCGCCCTCAGATCAGAGATGACCTGAGGGCGGTTTTTGATTTTATTATAAAGTGTATCCAAGCTCAAAAAACGTCGAGTGTGATGTATAATTATGATACGCAATAGGAAGGAAAGAAAAGCGATGAGTATGAACATGATAAGAAAGCTCCCAACTCCCAAGGAGATAAAGGAGCTGTATCCTCTGTCGGACAAGATAGTGGAAACAAAGAAACAGCGTGATAAGGAAATAGCCGATGTATTCACGGGAAAGAGCAATAAGTTCCTGCTGATAATAGGACCTTGCTCTGCTGACAAGGAAGAGCCTGTCCTTGACTATATTTCAAGGCTGGTACCCGTCCAGGAGCAGGTAAAGGATAAGATACTGATAATTCCCAGAATATACACGAACAAGCCCCGTACAACAGGAGAAGGCTACAAGGGCATGATACATCAGCCCGACCCGACAAAGAAAGAGGATATGCTTGAGGGACTTATCAAGGTAAGAAGCCTTCATACAAAGGCCATCGAGCAGACGGGATTTACCTGTGCGGACGAAATGCTCTACCCTGAAAACTACCGTTATCTGTCCGATCTTTTGTCTTATGTTGCTATCGGCGCTCGCTCGGTCGAGGATCAGCAGCACAGGCTTACATCAAGCGGAATGGATATTCCTGTCGGTATGAAAAACCCCACGGCAGGCGATATGTCTGTTATGCTCAACTCTATCCGCGCGGCACAGGCAAGCCATACATTCATATACAGAGGCTGGGAAACCGTCACAAGCGGAAATCCGCTTGCCCACGCTATACTGAGAGGTGCTGTAAACAAGCACGGTCAGACTATCCCGAACTATCACTATGAGGATCTGTCACTGCTGTACGAGCTGTACTGCAAGAAAAATCTTCAGAACATGGCGGTCATAGTGGATACAAACCACTCAAATTCGGGTAAGAAGTATTTAGAGCAGGTAAGAATCGCAAACGAGATTCTGCACAGCCGCCGTCACAGCAAGGATCTTGAAGGATTTGTCAAGGGACTTATGATAGAGAGCTACATTGAGGACGGAAGCCAAAGCACAGACGATGCGGTTTACGGCAAGTCGATAACCGACCCGTGTCTTGGCTGGGAAAAGACAGAAAAGCTCATCTACAGCTTAGCCGAACAACTGTAGCTGAAAGCTACAGTAAATTCCGACCTTTGATAATGTTGCGGATTTTCGTAGGATAGCGGAACGGTCGGGGTTTAGCGATGGTGCTATGCATGTTTTGCGGTGGATGTCAGCCGCTGCAAATTCCGACCTTGCGGCTGTGAGCCGCCTCAAATTCGCCTTTTGAAAAGATGGATATAGGCTTTAGTTGCATTGACGGCGGACGGAAATGTGCCGCTGATTTACAATTTGAAAACGTTGCGGATTTTTGAGGGGTAGCAGAACGGTCGGGGTTGAACAATAATGCTTTTTAGACATTATAAATAAGCTGTAGCAAAATCGAATACAATATAATAAAGCTCGCCGCCGTGATGTAAATTCATCACGGCGGTGTTTCTGCTATTCTTTGGGCACTATAATTACCATACCATCTTCATGCGAAATATAATCGCTATCGGTCGTATTATCATATTTAAAATTGACTTTCAGTGCATTTTTTCCACGGTATTTGCAAAGGATCGGTTCGTCGATCTGCGTAACGGTATATATATCGTTATTATCTACCTGTTTGATTTTTTCTTTTGCCGCTTCCACGGAATGTTCAACATCAAAGGCGTTTACGCTGTCGTCGTTGAACTCACCGATATATACCTTAGTAACATCCTCCACAGTACCCTCAATATCTGCCAATATATATAACATTTCATCGGTTTTTATATCCGAGCTGTATTTGATAAACCTATATATATATCTTACCTCGTCAAACGGCTCGCTTCCTTCATAATAATGTGTTCCCAAAACGGTCTTTTCTTCTCCGTCAAAACGGTACTTACCAAGATCTATAAGGCTTTCAGCAAATTTTTTCACCTTTTCGGTGCGTTTTTCCGTACCCACATCCGTCAATGTTTCAACATCCGCACCTATCATAGACGCAGAAGCGAATTTTCCGCCGTCTGATGAAAGTACAAATTCATATGCATCTGTATCGGTGTCGGTTACAGAATAGCTGTACATATAATAATCATATACGCCGTTTGCGTATTTATCGTCTTTATACTTTATATTAAACGTTTTACCGCAAAAATCTATTTGATGAACAGACTCGGGATCGAACCCGGAATTATGGCTATCGTCTATCAACTGTTCGGGCTTATTAATATCCGCAATGTCGGTTGGCAGATACTTGCCGTACAGAACAACATCATATTTGTCCTCAAATTCATATTGACTTTCTGTACTGTCGGAACTTAACTCGTTGTTCTGAGAGCAAGACGTAATAAGCATAACCAAAGATAAAGTGAGAGTTAAAGGAAACAGTGCTGTGATTTTTTTCATAATAGGTTCCTCCCGGTCTTTTATTTCTTATATACTAAATTACGATCCCCATAATCCAAGAATTTGTCAATTGTTGTAGAGGGATTCTTTTTTTGAATTGCTCTGGCAGCTGAGTTTGCAGATTCTCTTGCAGCGTTGCCTGCCAACAGATTATCAAAAAATAGTTTAACGAATTCATTGCCTTCATTACAATAGATTGTTTCTTTAAAGCCAAGCGTATATTTTGCGCCAAGTGCGTTCATTCTGCTTGGTAAATTTACTTCATTTTTTGCAGTATTACATCCTACAAATAATGCAATCTTTATGTGAGATAAATCAGTACCGTCTTTAAAGTCCGACGGGAACAATGCTTCACTTGTTTTGTTATCCGTAGTGATATATGAACAGTTTTTATGCGTAGTACCATGTGAACGTGTAACAACAATATCAGTATTCCCATTGCAAATTAACTTCTTTATATATGAGCCTGAATATGAACCATTGTATACTTCTGCATTATACTGATTCCCTTGCAATTTATCTTTTAACGCTGCTAGTTTAGAAACATGATCATGACCTGTGTATTTTATAGACACTAAAATAGCTGTCTTATTGTTATATTCGATATGAAAATACGGTTTATATTTTGCATCTGCCTGAACCGAACCAAACGTCTTCATATATGACGCATATACAGAAGATCCCTCAAGCATCGGCAATGCGTAAAATTCTATGCCTCTTTCGATATCAGAAGAATTTCCGACCCAATTCTTGACGATATTAGAAACGTTCCATTTAAACCAATGTGACATTGTATCTGTTGAAGGATTGGTGTCTGATTTCTTTTTTCCGTTCGCATACGAAACCGGCAGCATACTTCCGCCTTTGCCTGTGTTTTCGGCATTCAGTGCATTCCATGTATATTGACCGGATTCGTTCCAACTTTTTCCTGCAAATTGAGTGCAATACACCGGCACTTCATCACCTTGGCACATAAGATCACGCATTTCAATACTTGCCGAAATTATCTGACCTTTTAGTGTTATTCCGTGATTGTTGAGCACATTTTTTTGTTTAAATTTCAAAAGCGTTCTACAAGCACCCCAGTCACTCCAGCCTACTCTTGACACACCTGATAATCCGGCAGATTTTTCTTTATCTCCTTTACCGTCTGTTCCTTTAAAAACCTGCATATCTTCTATTCCGCCGTCGCCTGTATTCGATTTAATATACGGGTCAATTGTAACCGGATACTTAGTTTTTTCACTTGTCAGATACTCATTATCGACCGTTACAGAAATCACATAACAATTATTTTTTTCTTTCTCTATTATTTGGTATTTTCCCATTGTGTTGTTTTTATTATCAGCAGAAAACACAACAATTTCACCGATAACAGCTCGTACATTTCCGTTATTGTCTTTGAGTAAAAGCACTCCTTTATCTTCACATAGCTCTAATCCGTTAGTTAAAAGCTCAAAATCGAATTTGTTAGTTCCATTGTATTTTTCTAAAATAATATCTTCTTTTACTCCATCGTAAGTATATGTATATTCAATATCAGTATATTCATCAAATACATCTTCATACTTTACACTTTCTTCGCCGGATTTCTTGCCTACTGACAAAACTCTTACTAAATTGTTATTACTGATAGGTCGCATTGACAAATTTAGTTCTTCGTCATCCACTGCTATTCCTGACGAGAGCGAAAACGGAAGTGTGACCTCTATATCGTTACTTTCACTTTTAAACACATTGCCTTTTTTTATGACTTTGTTTGATTTATCAACGACATCACCGTCATCTGATATATACTTAACAGGAGAATCGAAAATATAGAGTGCTCTTGTACCGTCATTTTTTTCAAGAACTATATCACTTAAATCGGTTTCTTCGCTTTTGACTCTTGCTGAGAAACCTTGTGCTTTAAGTTCTACAACATCAAGTTGTTCAGGAATGTTTGCGTACTCAATAGAAATCTTTTCCTCCTGTGACGGTTCAACCGTTTGTAGTTGATTTTGTTCTTCATTCAGTGTAATGCTATTATCTGTTTGTGCAAATGCCGTTGTAGCAATTGTAGCGGACATTGAGAAAGCAATTAAAGCAGAAATTAAACGTTTAGATAGTGCCATAAATATTACCTCGCATTCGTATTTTAATCAGTTATTCCGTCGACAGAGTTTCCTTAATCTGATAATAACATACCTAAGCTCATATTTTCAATTCCTAAAATACAAATTTGTATATTTTTCACACAAATACCTTGAACCTTTGTGCATTGTTACCGAATACACAAAAATCCCCCGGTTATAAAAACCGGGGGAAATGTGAAAGCCATAATCGGCTTATTACTTCATCTTCTCGATAGAAAGCATTATCTTTTCCATCTTTTCCTGTGCCTTAGCAAGCTTTACACGCTCGTTTTCAATCTGCTGTGCGGGTGCTTTTGACAGGAAGCCCTGATTGCTCAGCTTACCCGAAAGGAAGTCGATGTCCTTCTGAGCCGCCTTGCGCTCCTTTTCAAGTCTTGCAAGCTCCTTTTCCTTGTCAACAAGCTCGCCCATAGGCATAAATATTCTTGCGTTTGCGGTAACGATTGTTACCATATCGTCGCTTGTTTCTGCCTTTTCGGATACTGTCAGCTCGCCTGCGCCTGCAAGACGCTCGAAGAATGCCTTTGCGCCCTCGAACAGTGCTGTTTCGGAGGTTTCAATGTACATTGTTACCTTCTTTGACGGAGGTACGTTAAGCTCGTTGCGCTGTACACGGATAGCACGGATAGCGTCAACGACCTTTGTGAAGTCTGTCTGTTCAGCCGCAAAGTGAAGCTTTTCATCATATACCGGCCAAGCCGAAATCATTATGCTTTCGGGGTTGTTGTCCTTATCGGCAACTATAGGCATCGACTGCCATATTTCCTCTGTGATGAACGGCATAAAGGGGTGTAACAGCTTTAAGATGCCCTGCATAACGTAAACGAGTACGTTCTGAGCGGCACGGGCTGTTTCTCCGCCCTCTGCGATACGGGGCTTCGTAAGCTCGATGTACCAGTCGCAGTAAACGTCCCAGATAAAGTCGAACAGATTCTGTACCGCAACACCAAGCTCGTAGCTGTCGAGATTTGACGTAACGTTCTTTATAAGGTCGTTGTACAGCGATAATATCCACTTATCCTCGATGGGAAGATTTTCGGGGAGAACTGCGCCCTGCATATCCTCGGGAAGATTCATAAGGATATATCTTGAAGCATTCCACAGCTTGTTTGCAAAGTTACGGGAATTTGTAACCTTTGTTTCTGTCCAGCGCATATCGTTACCGGGTGCGTTACCTGTAACAAGAGTAAGACGCAGTGCGTCAGCACCGTACTTGTCGATGACCTCAAGCGGATCTACGCCGTTGCCGAGCGACTTGCTCATCTTTCTGCCCAGCTCGTCACGGACAAGACCGTGTATAAGTACATCCTTGAACGGCTTCTGACCTGTATGCTCAAGTCCGCTGAATATCATTCTTGCAACCCAGAACGGAATTATATCATAGCCTGTAACAAGCGTATTTGTAGGATAGAAATACTCAAAATCTGCTGTCTTTTCAGGCCAGCCGAGCGTTGAGAACGGCCATAATGCAGATGAGAACCAAGTGTCGAGAGTGTCCTCGTCCTGCTTCATAGGTGCGCCGCACTTGGGGCAGGTGTCTATGCCGTCAAGAGTGATCTCTGTGTGTCCGCATTCTTTATTCTGGCAGTAGTAAGCGGGAATTCTGTGACCCCACCACAGCTGACGTGAAATGCACCAGTCACGGATATTTTCCATCCAGTAAAGATAGCCGTTTTCAAATCTCTGAGGGATATATCTCAGCTCGCCGCTCTTTACTACGTCTATAGCGGGCTGTGCAAGCTGTTTCATAGATACGAACCACTGATAGCTTGCTCTCGGTTCAACGGTAGTACCGCAACGCTGACAGCAGCCTACATTATGCTTGTGAGGCTCGACCTTTACGAGTAAGCCCTGCGCCTCAAGGTCGGCTACCATAGCATTTCTTACTTCATATCTGTCCATACCTGCGTACTTGCCGCCGATACCGTCCATAATAGTAGCGTCATCGTTCATCATATGAATGATAGGTAAGTTGTGGCGCTTGCCTACCTCAAAGTCGTTAGGGTCGTGTGCAGGTGTAATCTTAACTACGCCTGTACCGAATTCCATATCAACATATTCATCGGCAATAACGGGAATCTCTCTGTCGGTAAGAGGGAGCTTTACTGTTTTGCCTACTATGCTCTTGTATCTTTCGTCATCGGGGTTAACGGCTATAGCGCTGTCACCGAGCAGTGTTTCGGGACGTGTTGTAGCTATCTCTACACTGCCGCTTCCGTCTGAAAGGGGATAATTGATATGCCAGAAGAAGCCGTCCTGTTCTTCGTATTCGCATTCAATATCGGAAATTGATGTCTTACAGTTCGGACACCAGTTGATGATTCTTTCGCCGTGATAGATAAGACCCTTGTTGTAAAGGTCGATGAATACCTTCTGTACAGCCTTTGAACAACCCTCGTCAAGAGTGAAACGCTCTCTGTCCCAGTCGCAAGACGAGCCGAGCTTCTTTAACTGCTGAACGATACGTCCGCCGTAAACCTTTTTCCATTCCCACGCACGCTCGAGGAAGCCTTCTCTGCCTACATCGTCCTTGGTAAGGCCTTCTTCCTTCATAGCGTTTACTATCTTTGCCTCTGTAGCGATAGAGGCGTGGTCTGTGCCGGGCAGCCACAGTGCGCTGTAGCCCTGCATTCTCTTATAGCGGATAAGAATATCCTGCAATGTGTTGTCAAGAGCGTGTCCCATATGAAGCTGTCCGGTTATGTTCGGAGGGGGGATAACTATCGTATAGGGCTTCTTCTTGGGGTCTATTTCTGCGTGGAAGTACTTCTTTTCCTCCCATTCGTGATAAAGCCTGTCCTCAAAATCCTTAGGAGAATAGGTCTTTGCGAGTTCTTTCTTCATTTTATTTTTATCCTTTCTTTGATTACCCGATTATTTTCATGCCTCTACCCTTGCGAATAGCTGTTCATCTGGGTCTACAAGCACCGTGTAATTGTTTGTGAATATCACCATACCCGGCTTTGCGCCGTTGGGCTTCTTCACAAATCTTATCCGTGTGTAGTCAACAGGCACTTTTGTGCTGTTCTGCGCCTTTGAGCAGTATGCCGCAAGGCTTGCCGCCTGCAGAATGGCATTGTCCGATATTTCGCCGTTCTTCGCCTTTATTATGACGTGCGAGCCTGCTATGTTCTTCGTATGAAGCCACATATCGTCCGGCTCGGCGGTTTTTACGGTCAGCTTGTCATTCTGTATGTTGTTCCTGCCTATATACACATCGTAACCGTCATCGGTCACAAAGTGCATAGGAGGTTTCGGTTTTACCTGTGTCTTTTTATTGACGGTATTCGTGTGGATATAGCCGTTTGCCGCTAATTCCTGCTTTATCTCGCTTATCTCCGCATTGGAGGTGGCACGGGATGCGGCATCGAATACGCTGTCGATATATATAAGCTCGTTTTCGCCGTCTGCAATCAGCTTTGTAAGCATTCTTTCGGCTTTTTCAAGCTTCTTGTATTCCGCATAGTATTTCTGGGCGTTCTGCGAGGGTGTGAGCCTTACGTCAAGCGGAACGGTCACGGTTTCGCCCGTGCTGTAATCCTCGGCGGTAAGCTCGGTCATACCTTTTTCCATACGGTATATATTCGCACTTACAACATCGCCACGGACTCGGAATACCTCCCTTTCTCCGCACTGTGCAAGCTCGCCCTTCTGAAGCTCCAGCTTTCTTGCTATTCGCTCATAGGTATTCATCAGCATTTTCAGCAAATCCCTTGAACGCTGTTTCATCCGTTCGTTTTCCGCTTTACTGCCGTAGAATATATCAAGCAGTGCGTTTGCGCCGTCTGCGTGGGATACAAGCATCTGTGTGCCGTATTGCTCTATCGGCATAAAGCAGAAATCCTTATATGTGCCGTTCAGGTCACGCAGAATCGTAAAACCGTTTTTATCTGTCACATATTCTCTTGCACGTTTTATAAAAAACAGCAGGCGGTCATAGTTATCATCCGTCATATCGTCAACCGCAAAATCGGTATCCCTGCACGAATAATAAGCGCACTCCCTCGCAAATACGGGGGATATGCCCTCAAGACAGGCGGTCAGGTGCTTTGACAGCCGTTTTCCATCGCCCTGTTTTACAGCGTTTATAAACTCGCTGTCCGAACAAATAAGGAAGTTTACACGGGTCAGATCTCTCGGCGGTGTTTCGTATACGATATTCGGAAGTATACGTCTTACCGAGGAAACATCGTCCGTGATACGCTTTATGCTGTCGGTAACACGGTACACGCCGTCCTTTTTTGCCATAAGTATTATATTGCTGTGCCTGCCCATTATTTCGGCGGTAAGGCGGTTTACTACCATATCGCCTATTTCGTTCATGCACTCAAAATCAAAGTTTATTATACGCTCAAGTCCGTCCTGCGTTATATCGAGCAGCTTTCCTCCGCTGAGGTGCTTTCTGAGAAGCATACAGAACATAGGAGGGGCGGACGGATTTTCCGCCGCACGCTCTGTCATGCACACCCGTGCCGACATTGAATTTGAGCTTATCAGTATCTTATTATGCTTTCCTGCACTGCGTATCGAAATAATTATCTCCTCACGGGAGGGCTGATAAATCTTGTCTATTCTTCCGCCGACAAGCCCTGCCGACAGCATTTCGGATACCACGCAGTGAAGAAAAGTGCCGTCAAGTGACATCGGCAGTCCTTTCCGTCACACGTTAAATTATATATGAGCAGGGGTCTTTACTGCTCTGTGCGACAAATATCTGTGTATTGTGGAATTTGCGGCTAAGAACACCGCAAAGATAATTGCAAAGTATATTTTCCGTGTGGAAGTGACCTGCGTCAATAAGGCAGAAATCCCTGTTGACAGCGTCTATCCATACATCGTGCTTTATATCGCCCGTTATAAGAGCGTCACAGCCTGCGGCAGCGGCAAGCGGCAAGGTGCTTCCGCCTGCGCCGGAACAAACAGCTACACGCTTTATCGGTCTGTCGGTTTCGGTATAGCGTACCACCGTGCAGTCAAACGCTTTCTTACAACACTCAGCAAGAGCCTTGGCGTGAGTGGCTATAGGCAGTTCGCATATTTTACCGTAGCCTGTTCCGTCGGGCATAACGGGTTCAAGTATCTTGTCGGAGCGCTCAAATTCGAGCAGATCGAGCATAATATCGGTAACGCCGTTTTTGGTCATATCCGCATTGGTATGAACGCATACAGCGTTCAGCTTATTCTTTATAAGCTCGTAAACCGGCATACCCTCCGTAACGCTTTTCAGCGGATCGAAAATAACAGGGTGATGCGATATTATAAGGTTGGCTTTGTTCGCCACTGCCTCTTTTATCACAGCGTTGGTTATGTCAAGGCAAAGGCATATGCCCTTAACCGGGGCATTCATATCACCGACAAGAAATCCGCTGTTGTCAAACTTATCCTGCACCGAAAACGGTGCGTATTCATTCAGAAACTCGTAGATAGCGCTTACTTTCATAACCTTCACCCCAAAAAATCATAATGTTGATATTATATTTTCTATTTCCTGTGCGGTATTGCACAGCTTCTCGCTTTTTGCCGTATCGGACGATGAGCAGCATTCTCCTGTATGTCTTAGCTTACGGCACACCAAGCTAAGATACTCCTTGTCCGTTACCTTTCCGGAATATGCAAAAGCATCGGTTATCTCACGGCTCTCGCCGTCATAGTACACCGACATAATAACGTAATTTCTGTCGTTTTCCCTTGCGGTAAGCTCTTTTTCTATATAAAAGCCGTTTTTGTACAGTTCTTTTCTTAATATCTCAGCCTTTGTCATAGGCTGGAGGATAAAATGTGTATCACGGCTTAAGAAACGGCAACCGAGAACAATTCTTGCTATAAGCTCGCCGCCCATACCTGCGATTATCACATCGTCGGCATAATCTATTTTTTCAAGTCCGTCCGACAGCACAAGACGCACCGCATCTTCTTTTCCTATGTAGTGCATTACCGTCTGCTTTGCCGAAAGCAATGGTCCTTCGTTTATATCCGCCGCCGTGAGCTTTCTTTCGCCGTCAAGATAGAGCCTGCAAGGGAGCAGGGCGTGATCCGTACCGACATCGCAGATCTCTCCGCCTTTACGCACCATTCCTGCCGCCGCCGCAAGTCTTGGCGAGAGTATCGGCTCGTGCATCAGTTGCCGACAGCCTCGTTCAGCTTCTTAACCAGTTCGTCCGCATCAACACCGTGAACGTCGCACGCCTGTGCAACAGTTTCGCCTCTTGATGCAGGGCAGCCTAAGCAATGCATACCCATTTCAAGAAAGAAGGGGGCTGTTACCTCTCCGTATGCGTCTAAAATATCGCCGATTATTGAATCCTTTGTGATAGTCATGTTTTTTTACATTCCTTCCGATAGAAATTTCAGTATATAAATATACATTATTTATTATACACCAATCCGAGTGAAATTACAATAGCGGAAATGAGAATTTGCGATGTGGGGGTTGTGGGAAAACGGGTTGGATTACTAAGGAGTGGTTTTCTGACGCTTGTCGTGCAAATAACAGTGATAGCAAGCTACCGATAGTTCTTTTTGTCGGATAGCACTTCTCGGGTTTGCTATTCGAGTGGGTACACCTGTCAATATGAAAGAGGAGGACCACCAAAGCGATTAGGAAAACAACTTCTAAGCAATTACAATCCCCACCGTCACGGCTCGGAAATATTAGAGATATATAAAAGCCGGATTTCTAACTTATATGCTGAAAAGTGCCGAAGTTGTTTTATTAGCCGTGCCACCTCCCCTTTTTCGAGGGGAGGCAAGGGACGTGGTGCAGGACGAAAGGTTTGTGATAGTTTATAACTATTGTGAAAATG
>OLZQ01000947.1_pt1 | contig 12994 bp, 10 predicted proteins | sample 1644511 | NCBI WGS metagenome assembly OLZQ01 (sample SAMEA103958132, study PRJEB25191) | human gut metagenome | biome: human-associated habitat [ENVO:00009003]; feature: intestine environment [ENVO:2100002]; material: feces | place: Germany | collected 2013/2015 | reverse complement strand
ACATAGATTTCATTCCTGAGGGTAATTTTGTGGACAGCGGTGTCTGGAAAGTTCTTTTAAGTGGAAAACGTGTGCGCTCCGGGCAGTATTTCCTCTGGCTGCCGGGTGGAAATGTACTGAATCGCGGAACCGGGTTTTATTCTCCGCGGGCTGTGGCCCCAGCCTTTCATATAATGGACCGATCCGTTCTCCGGACGGACTTTCCAGATAAATTTCCATCTCATCTTCATAATCCTTCCATAACTGTACATTTAATGTGGGCTCAAAAGCTCCCACCGCCAACTGGATTTCTTCTGTTTTCCCCTGCTGCAGGATTCCTCCTGCATGACAGGGCTGGCTGCCGTTATTTCCGGTTCCTGTAACGATCACAGTCCGCCCCATGGCCGCAACTGTATCAATATAGTTTTCCAGAAGAGAATCCCCTCTGTGTGTTCATTATAACTAGGGGAAAATTACTGTAAAAAAATTTGCAGTCTTTACACTGCCTGTTTTTCTACCGGATAAGGCGACTGATACTTAAATACAATATCAATGCTCTTATCTCCATTCACAACAATTTTTTCAATCAATTCTGTCACAATTTCTCTTGTCACTTCGGATAATGTTCCATACTTGATAAATTTCTCTATCCAGTTTTCATAAGATTCTTCTGCCTCTCCAAAGCTGTCTTTCTCTTGTTCTGCCAACTGAATCTTCGCCCTGATATCTTTATCCTGCTTTTCATATTCTGCCTTATAGGAGAGATATTCTTCTTTATCCAGAACACCATCTACATAATTTTCGTAAGTTTTCTTTTTATACTTTTGGACAGCCGCAAGTTCTTTTTGTAACCGTTCAATCTGCTGGTCTGCTTCTGCACATCGTCTCTGCACCTCCTTCTTCCTATCTGCTACTTTTAATATTTCATCCTTATCACTTTCTTTCAGTGCCAGTTCCGCTTGTCTTTGGATTTCATTTTTTACAATAGAATCCAATACTTCTTTTTTAATGAAATGAGAATAACAAACTGTGTTTCCTTTTTTGTGATAGGTACCGCACTCATAACCGTCCCGACAAGTAACCCTCTGGAAATTATATCCGCAATCTCCACAAACAATAATTCCTGCGTATGGATTTACCTTTCTCACTTCGCTATTAAATCCCGGTGTCCGTGTTCTTTTCTTCATAAGTTCCTGTACCTGCTCAAAAGTATCTTTGCTAATAATTGCTTCGTGCATTCCTTCCACAATATACTGCTGTTCCTCTGGAATATATTGATACTTTTCCACTTTATAGGATATCTTTTCTGATTTATGCTGTACCATAGCCCCTGTATAAACTCTGTTTCGCAAAATTACATTGATCGTAGGATATGCCCAGCCCTTTGCACCCGCTTTTTCTAATGCATTGGCATATTTCAATCCCTGCACCTTTCTCTTATACTCTGACGGTGTCAGAATTCCTTCCTGATTCAGTTTCTTTGCAATACCATCCCTGGAATATCCTTCCAAACTCATATAAAAGATTCTCCGTACCACTTTAGCTGCTTCTTCATCTACAAGAAAATGATGCTTATCTGCCGGATCTTTTACATATCCATATGGGGCAAACCCAGACATAAACTGTCCCCGTTTCTTCTGGGCGGTCAATGCACCTCTGATTTTCTTAGATATATCACGACTATACATATCATTAAACAACGTCTTAAACTGTGCCAATTCTTCATTACTGTGATGAACAGAATCCACGCCATCCAAAATTGCAATATAACGCACACCCAAAGATGGAAAAACACGCTCAATATAGTTACTGGTTTCAATATGTTCACGCCCAAGCCGGGAAATATCTTTCGTAATAACGCCTTGAATTTTCCCTTTGTAGATATCCTCCATCATCCGCTGAAATTCCGGTCTATTCGCAAAATAAAGCCCCGAATAACCGTCATCAATATAAATATCTGCGATTTCCAGATCCTCTGATTTAGTCACATACTCACGAATCAGTTTCATCTGATTTTCAATACTCTCACTAACTTTATTCTCTCCATCATCCTTCGACAGACGACAATATACACCCATCTGATACATCATATCACCCCATCTTTCTCAAGTATTCTATCTGGTGAACTCTCTACTGAAGCAAACTTAAAATATATATCTATTTTCTGCTCTGGATATACATAAATTTTATCAACTAACTCCACAAGCGCTTCTCTGGTAAGCTGCTTTACCGTTATTCTTCTGCGATTAAAGTGCTCCAACCATATCTTTGTTTCATTGACCGCCGCCCGCTGCCTTTGCTCTTCATGGTTCAGTTCTGATAATTCTTTTTGATATTTCTGATTCTCTGTTTCATACATCTGTTTTAATTCCAGATATTCCTCTTTGGAAAGTACTTCATCCATAAACTGTTCATATGCTCGTTTCCGGTATTCCAGATTTCTTTCTATTTTTGCCTGCAATTTTGCAATTTTACCATCCAGTTCCGGCTGTTTCTGTCTGATCTGAGTTTCCAGATTCTTCATATCCATCTTCATCTGTTTCAATTGCTGGTTGATTGCAAATACAACCAGTTCATCCAGCTTTTCAAATGTAATATGATTCAGCTCACAGTAATTCTGCCCCTGCTTCTGATGAAAACCACACATATATCCGTCATAGTCTTTATGAGATGCCAGATAACGTTTTCGCATGGCTGTTTTACATTTCCCACAAAAGAGCAGTCCCACATATTTATGTGGTTCATTGTTTTTATCAAAATAGGAAACTCTGCGCCCCTTTCTTATTTGCTGAACCCTATCAAACTCTTCTTTAGAAATGATTGCCTCATGTGCATCCGGCACCAGCTCCATTTCTTCCAGGGGAATTGCCTTTTTGTATTTCAGCTTATAAGACGGTCTTTCATGTTTCCGAATCACAACCGCCCCAGTATAGACCGGATTCTTTAAAATTCCACTTACAGTAGACGATGTCCACAGACCTTTTCCCGAATCCCATACATAATTGGTTTTTAAAACTTCCTTTTTATATTTTGCGGGACAAGGGATTTCATCTTCATTCAAAGTCCTGCAAATAACCGTACAGCCAAATCCATTTTGATACATTCTGTAAATTCTTCGAACAACCTCGGCTGCATAAGGATCAATTTCCAGATGATTATGAATTGTTTTACTTTTCACATATCCAAAGGGGGGCTGTTTCGGAGTATATTCGCCCATACTTCTTTTGGTCTGAATCGTTGTCTTAATCTTTCTGGATGTATCTCTCAAATACATATCATTCAGCAAAGTTTTTATTTCTAACATTTCATCATAAGTTCCAACGGCTGAATCATAATTATCCACAATCCGAATCTGTTTCTCCGGGAAATATTTGCCTAGATAATAGTTGGTATCAATATGTTCTCTTCCAAGTCGAGATACGTCCTTAAAAATCACCATATTGATAACACCAAGCTCAATATCTGCCAGCATCCTCCGAAATTCAGTTCTTTCAAAATTACTTCCAGAAGCCCCATCGTCTACATAAACTTTTTTCTCTGCAATATCTTTATTCTCTGCAATATAATCTCTTGCCATCTGAATCTGAGAGTGAATACTATTGCTGTATTCACCCTCTTTATTTTGCTCTTCAATGGAAATTCGGCAATAAATTCCTGCCTGATACATTCTATCCCTCTTTTCATCGGTCTTGCGTAGTCATTGTCTTTAATTGTCTTTATTTTACAACAAGAACTTAAGAAAATCAACCTGCAATTTTTCGTTCAGTAAGATTCTGAATGCACTGGATCAATGTCTTTTCCCCATTAAAATGCACTCGAATCTGATATCCTGCATGTTCATAGCTTACATTCTCTTTTTGGATTTCTTTTTTTGTATCCAGAACTTCTACAGAATCAAATAACGTATTCATGCTATATGCCTCCTTCAGCATACAGTTCTCTCTACATCCTATGCCGGCAGGATTGTACAAAAGTTCTGTATGAATTGAATTCGGCTTTCGAAAGCCTGATTACATTCTAAAATTATTCTGCACCAATCACATTGAATTGAAATTGACCGCAGATTGAGTTTTTAAGATTCATTTTCTTCCTATACAGTATCAATTCCTATTGTCCGGAACATTTGTTCGTGTTATAATAAAAAGACTTTAAGAATATAAAACACGAAAACCAAAGGAGGGATTTCTGTTGGAACGATGTGATTTTTCTTCTATTAGCACATGCCTAAAAAATCAAATCAGTGAAAGCAATCAGATGAACCAACCTGATTTTTTATACGAATTATTTGAAGATTTTATGAATGATCCGATAAATGAAGATTTTTCTATGGATAATGGTCTAATTTGCCGCTGGATAACCGGACAAGCAAAAATCAGTCCCAAAATAACCTCATATTATGCAAAACCCAGCAATCAGAAAAAACTGGCAACAACCATTCAGCGGAACTTACTTCCCTTAATGGCAGACTGCAACATGGTTATACAGGACATTTACACGTTATTCATACAGGACGATACGATTTCGGATACAAAAAAGCAGGAACTTGTATCTCTATATAAACCTTCTGATTCAAGGCTGTTGTTTTTAGCAAAAGTACTTTCTTTTGGTATGGAACGGCAATTTATTAAACGTGATACAAGAAATCAAAAACTGATTGCAGGAGGTGTTCTATCTCCGATTGTTCTGGATTACATTATGGACAGCGAAGTCCCAAAACCATGCCGTCATTTTCTAGGAAGAGAAGAAGAACTGGATGAACTCCATACTTTGTTTGAAGAGAACCGACATATATTTCTTTATGGAATTGCCGGAATTGGAAAAAGCGAGCTTGCTAAAGCCTATGCAAAGCAATACAGAAAACAGTACACCAATATTCTCTATATGGAATACACCGGTAATCTATATCAAGATATTGTAGACATGGATTTTATTGATGATCCACCAGAAATCAGTGAGCAGGAACGTTTTCAAAGACATAACCGTTTCTTACGCTCTTTGAAATCTGATACACTGCTGATCATAGACAATTTTAATGTCACATCCACACAGGACAGTTGCCTGTCAGTCGTATTAAAATACCGTTGCCGGGTTTTATTTACAACCAGAAGCCAACTGTCTGAATACTGTAGTTTTCAATTAAAAGAACTGAAAGATATACCCACTCTTTTTCAACTGACATCTGTATTTTATTCAGAAGCAGAGGAAAACCGGGCAATCGTAGAAAAAATCATAGAAACTGTACACTACCATACTTTTGCTGTCGAACTGGCAGCCAAACTTCTGGAAAATGGAATTTTAACTCCAGAGCAATTATTGATAAAACTTCAAGAGGAAAAGGCTTCTCTTCATAATGAAGATAAGATTAAAGTAATGAAAGATGGTCAGAGCAAAAAAGCCACCTATTACAACCATATCCATACCCTGTTTTCGTTATACTCCTTATCACGGAAACAGCAGGATATTATGTGCAATATGTGTTTTATGCCTTCATCTGGTATTTCTGCCCGTATATTTTCCAAATGGCTGGAGCTGCCTACTTTAAATGACGTGAATGATCTGATCGAGACAGGTTTTGTACAGTCAAGTCTCCGGCATACTATTTCTCTGCATCCAATGATTCAGGAAATTGCAGTTTCCGAGACCGCACCTTCTGTTACAAGCTGCCACACGTTATTGGATTCTCTGCAAAAAATATGTTTGATGCATGGCATTGAAGTTAGCTATTATAAAAAATTATTTCAAACAGTAGAAAACATCATGCTTTTCATTGAAAAGGACGATATTCCCCAATACCTGTTATTTTTAGAAGATGTTTTTCCATATATGGAGAAGTACCACTATCAAAAGGGTATGAAAAAAATCATCCAGGAACTACAGCATTTTATAAAAGCAAATACTTACGGGACTGCATCTGACCGTGCCTTACTATTGGATTATCAGGCAACTCTGGAACCCAAAACAGAAAAAGCGATAAAATTAGAAAAAGAAGCACTTGCTCAAATAAAAGAAACCACAAAAGAAAATGCCCACCTGGTTTCCAACCTCCATTCCAATCTTGGAGGGCTTTACCGAATCAACGGACAACTTGATCTCGCTAAAAGGCACATGAAAATGGGTATCTCTCTTTTACAACAATACCAGCTTCTTTATACTAATGACAGTATTCCTCAGATTAATAATTATGCTGTCCTCTTAATTGAAATACAAGAACCTGACCTTGCCCTGTCTGCTCTTCAGAAATTAGCACAGATTATCAAAGAATATAATTCAAACCACTGTTTGGATTATGCCCAGGTACAGGAATCCCTTGGAAGTATCTGCCTGATCACTGCAAATATTTCGCAAGCGAAAACCCATTTTAAAAAAGCCTTGAAAATTTATGAGGATATATGGGCAGACGAACCCGAATTGATTGAAGAAAAATATCAAGCAATTCAAGAATTGTATCCACAAGCTGGAATTGCTCTGGCAAAAAGTATTCTTCTCACCAAGCACTAACGGTTCCTACAAACACTTGTAAAATATATTGCCTCAATAATGTAAACGCCTAGTTTTGAGATACACTCCAAGACTAGGCGCTTGTCCATTTCCATTTTTTCTTAGACATGGAGCGTTTACATAAGGATCACTTTTCTTTTTTTGACACTTTTCGCTCCTCCTATCTCAAATTTTTTATAGTCTAGGTATATTGCCTTCATCAATGCCTGAGAACTTGTAAATATGCTCCTCTGCTTGTTCAATATGTAATAAAAGCAAATGCTCCGCCTATAGTGAATTCTCCTTTTATTATAAAAAGCCCACTTAATATATATAATAACGCATTTACAACCGTGTCTATTACTACAACACTGACAGTACTATATTCATCTAGCATTGCGTTCTTTTTATATGAATCCATCAAATCTTTTTGCAGACCTTCAAATTGAGATTTTTTTACCTGAAACAGATTCCAGAGCTTCATTTCATGAATTCCATTTATACACTCGGCAAACCAACTCATAAACTTTCGTTTATCCTCAATCCACTGTTCAAACACTTCCCGTTTCTTGTTTGCACAATAGGACACTATTATAAATTTCAGTGGAATAATTGCTTCTATCAATATTGCTAATTTCCAGTCTAATAAGGACAGCCCAACTACTCCTCCTATTATTTGGAGAATTGATGATATAGAAAACTGAGTAATCTGATCCACAACAGATGACACATTATCAATATCCATACCAATTGTATTTATAATCTCTGCACTTCCTCTTTCAGCAAAATACTGTATTTTCATCCTATTGATTTTCCAGTAAGTCTTTTTATAGAGAGAATGTGTAAACTGATTATGTACATTTGAAAATAATTTTGTTTGGATTATATTTAACTCTTGCTGGGTTAAAGAAATTATTATTAATATAACAGAAAATAAAAGAATGTATTTCATGTTTTTCTGCAATATACCACAATCTGTTATTTGTCTTATAAGCAGTGGGTGTATAAACGTTATGAATGATGAACCCAAAAGGCAACAGATAATCCCTGGAAAATACTTTTTATATTCACACAACATTTTACAAATTCGATACCATGTTTTCCCATTTTCTCTCATATCCAATTGCCATCCTCACTATTCGTTAAGCAAAATATTGACAAACAAGCTCATATATATCCTCTATATTGTAAGTTATTCCTATTCGATCTTCTGCATACAATTCATACATATTATTTTTACGCACAATATACATATCTATATCTGATGCCTTACTACTTTCAAATATTTCTTCCTCTTGATTCAAAAGAATAATATCAGGTTCATAAGCTATATATACTGTATAAAGGATATCGTTCAATGACTCATTGGAATCGTCATAATATTCTAAAGGAATTACATTTTCATCTAAAGGATTTTTCTGCAGATTTATTGCGTAATAACCGTTCTGACTAAACATCACTTTTAGCTGTATCATTTCCTCGTAATCTAAATCAATACCGGCAATTACCGGTATCTCTATATTGGTTTTATCCCTTATTACATTTTCTAGTATATCCGGATAATCAGATTTATGCGTTGCTATAGTCATCAAAAAGTCCATAACATCATCAAATCCTGCTGTGGGCTTTCTGTTTAAATATGTAGCAATATGTCCAGTGACAACAGGAGCCGCATAACTATTGGCTTGATTTACGATCCCATTCCACGAAAAATTTGCTATAATAGAATTCTCAATATTATAACCTTTTTGTTCTTGAAACAGAATTTGACCATTTCCCAAAAGACCATAACGATCCTGCCTGACACCAAAAACACCTGGATATGCAGCTGGATAAGTCTTTATATTTCTGTTATGATATGCTGCTACTATAATCGCATCAGCATCAAGTAATCTTTTTATTTGAATCCATAAGGGTTTAATATCAAAATAATTGATTGTTCCAAGACTCATGTGAATTAACTTTATTTTATTTTGAATACACCATTCCAAAGCTTCCAGCAAAACTGTGATCTGTGTTGTTCCTGCAGAGTCAGTCACATTCAAGTCCCATAATTCTATATCACTACATATGCTTGTGATAATTCCGACGCATACAGCGCCATGGAATGATTTATCGTCTTTATACTCACTTGGATCGCATTTAGAAGCCAAAAAAGATTTATGAACAATCCTTTGATTCCTGTTATTTCTCATATGATAAGGTATACCGTTATCAATCAATGCGAGCTTAATCATTTGCACTATTCCTATTCTTACCTGTTATATATCCAAGCCAAATATCGCATATTTATTATTCTCATGATAAACCTTGTAATTCTATGGTCAATAAAAATTCAAGTGTCGCTGAACCCTAATATGCTTCTCCAATCACACTGCCATCATAAGCATTGATCACATAAGAAAGCTCCTGTAGAGAATTTCCACCAATACTTTCCCTGACAGTAAAAATCCATGCTGGAACCAACCATGCGTGTTTCGGCTCCTGATAGGCTGTGGTATAAGTATACTGCAATTTTGCGTTTACCACATCATACTCCAGTGCGGTAGTGTCGTTGGCAGACTGGCCTTTTCCGGAATACCAATAAAAAATCTGATCTGTCAGCTTTGCCTGTATTTTTTCAAAAGGCAGAAGCTTTGTATTTTCCGTCACCGTACAGACTTCTTCCGATATCCCATCCCATTTAAAATATTTAATTCCTTCCTCTGTTATCAGAATAGAGATTGTTTCTACCTGGAACGGAGGCACATAACTATCCACTGTTTCTTCCGCAACCACGCCATCAGGAACTGAAGTAATACCCTCTACACTTTTCGAAAAACAATACAGATATCCCGGTAATCCTCTATCCAGATCTCCCTGCCACAAAGCATCACTACCAAGTCCCAGACCATTGCGCTCTGAACATGCGCCATTCGGGAACCACACGGTACGATCAGAATCTACAAGGCCCATTCCATCGATACCTAAATCCTCTAAAACTTGTTCTGCCTGTTCCTTTCCATCTTCCTCTGTAAAGGTGATCTTGTCCATGCACTTTCGATACGCATCTGCCAGTTCATGAAATTTCTCTGTATAGCCGTTGGTATCCATGCCAAAGCTACTGTAATACTCACTCTGCATTTCCTCAGTTTCTATTGTTTCTTCTTCTATAAAATTAGAACCCTCCATCCAGAGAAAACTACTGTCATTGTCAATTTCCTGATTATACCGCTCTGCTTCTATATATGCCTTCCTGTCCTCGCCCACATCTGCAGTAAAATAATCCTCTGTATCTGTGTTTTCCAATTCAGTACTCATCCAACTCCGTGCCGCTTCCACACCGTGATCCTCTGTTTTTTTTTGAAATTTTATCTCCATCTTTTCCGGTGCAGACGCTTCATCCGGTGCAAGCTCCATCCCCTCTCGGGTTGCGTTTTGAATCCCTGCAATCGATGTAGAATATGCTGATTGCAAGTAACTTCCTTCCTTGCTGGAAATCCTGTCTAACACTTCCTGATACGCATCCTTTGTCACCATCTGTGGCATATATAGTTCCTCACCGTCCGTAAAATAATCAATCAATCCATTCAGTTCTTCCTGCGTTAACTCGTGATTTTGCATCTCTATGACTGGAAGATTGCCAATGCTTTGTTCGCCCAACTTAATATCTGCCTGGATAACCACACGGTCGTTGCTTTTCTTTTCTTCAAATTTCCAATGCGTTGGAACATTTGTCTCTCTCTTTTCTCCTTTTTTAAGAGGTTCACAGACAGCCGCCTCGCTAATCCCATCCACTTTGCTGACTACCGAACTCTCCTCTGGTGTTTCCTGACAGCTGGAAAGAATAATACACAACGCACCTACCATAATTGCTAGAACACTTTTTTTCATTTTTCCTCCATATATCTTATAGAATTGTCGCTTTTTCACGAAACTTCAATTATAAACTCTTTAACTTATAAATACCTTCCTGACACTATTAACGTTTTCGTATATTTTTTAGAAACAGACTACCTTATTTATTTTGGAATTTGCGCCAAACAATATGCACACATTCTCAAATTCCAACATCCTAAACATTTTTCTTTAATCATCTTACCATGGTTAAGTAGGAAACTCATTTTATCAAAATCAAATCCCGAATCCAAACTTCCGATGCACATTTCTGAATCTTCTTCCGAAACTCTTTCACATGGAAAAAATTCACCTTTTGTATCCACAAATAGTCTTCTAACTGCAGGAATGCATGGACCACCATGATGTGTTTTTTTGCCTTCAGCAACATGACTATGTAGCTGTTCATATAATAACTCAATATCTTGCAGTTCTCTTCGCAACAATCGACTTTGTGCATCCCATTTTCGCTTCTCTAATACAGATAAAATCATCTTTATATATGCTAGTCGATGTACTCTGAAATTTTTTTGTGTTATGCGCGACAATGTCTCATCTTTTAAACCAACTGGATTTACATAATTGAAATTCACTGTCCCTGCTTCAAACAGCTCTTCTTCCGAATAAAATCGATATATATTTTCAAGATCTGATGAAGAACTAATAACACAATTAAACAAAACTTTTGAATAGTACTCTTCATTGTAAGCTTTCAGTCTACTCAAATTTTCTAAAATAATGTCAAATGAACCTTTTCCTGTTTTAAATCTTCGATTTATATCGTGACTTTTCTTATCACCATCAAGGCTAATCATAAGATTAAACTCATATTTTACCAAAAATTCTATGACATCTTCTGTCATTAAAGTCCCATTAGTCGTCATAGTAAAAAGAATTTTTTTATCCCCTTTACGTTGTAAAATATAGGAAACACATTTCTTAATCAATTCAAATTCCAGAAGAGGCTCACCCCCATAAAATGATAATGCAAGTTGATCCGCTTTTTCGCTTCTTTTCAAATAAAAGTCTATTGCTTTTTTGGCTGTCTCGAAATCCATCCTATTTGACGTATGGGAACGATTATAGTAGTTTCCAGAATATGCACAATATTTGCATCTCAAATTACACTGCTGAGTTACCTGCAAAATCAGATTGCCCATATAATGTTCTGCCAACAAATGTAAGTTTTCTGTCTCAGGATGCTCAATTTCTTCTATCGCAGTCTCACGCAATAATCCGCTTTTCACAAACCGTCTTAACACTCCATCAGGAACCAATTTTGTCTTTTCCACAGTTTTTAATATCTGATATTCTTCATCATTCACCATAACTACAGAATCCAAAGAACGATCATAAAAATATTTCTGCATTGGTGTTTGAATGCATTTAATTAATACCTTTCCCATATTCTTTCCCCCGTATTTTTATTTTATCTGCGTCAGGACACCTGCATCCATCTCACAGATCGTATCGCAGAGCCATTCGATCTCCAGCATGTTATGTGCTGCGATAAGAATAGTCTTCCCTCGTTCCTTTAATCCCCGCAAAAGCTCGCAGACCTCTCCTGCCCCCTGCTTGTCCAGACCATTAAAAGGCTCGTCCAATATCAAAAGCTCCGGATCTTCCATGATTGCCTGTGCGATACCAAGACGTTCACGCATTCCAAGAGAATACTGTCCTACCTTCTTTTTAGACAGAGGATCAAGCCCTAGGGCACGCATCGTCGCCCTCACATCGTCATCGGAAATACGGTGTTTCAGAGACGCCAGTCTCTTTAAATTCGCAAAACCGCTGAGATCCAGAAAGAAGCCAGGGTTTTCAATGATAATGCCTACGGAATCTGGAAAGTCCAGCTCCTTCCCGATCTGTTTTCCCCCTACGAGCACTGTGCCGCTCTCAGGTTGTAAAAATCCACAGATGCATTTAAACATTACGGTTTTCCCTGAACCGTTAAACCCCATAATCCCATGAATCTTCCCTTTTTCAAAATCATGGGTAATGTTCTTTAATACTTTTTCTTTTTGAAAGGATTTTGTCAGTCCCTTCAACCTGATTGCATATTCCATTTTGCCCTCCATTTATTCGTTTGTCTGCGTAAAAGAGAAATTATAGCCCTTAATTCGGACGGCTGACAAGCCGATCAGCGCTATGATTAATATTGCAAATATGAACATGCTCATCCCGATCCCTGGCAGGTAATCATAACCAAAGCTGTGCATGGGAAAGGTAGCTTGGTTCAACGGAGACAGCCAGCCGCAGAACACGTTCGCCCTATATTCCTGACTTTCTGTAAAATGAAACAGTTTCCGGAAAACATCTGGGTTCAGCAGGAGCCCATACAGACTGACTGCAAAAGCACCGATCACCCCTGCCATATTTCCCGCAGCCAGATTTAAAAACAACATGAGAACTGCGATAAAAAGAGTATATAAAAGTACAAGTCCAAACACTATTGCTGCGCACATATAAGGAGTTGAGCTTTCCATTGTTTTTATGGAAACAGGAACGGTTATGCTCTCCCCACCGCCATAGCCCAACATTGCCGCTGTTTCGCTCCACACATTTCCCGTAAAGGAAAAGGGAGCTCCCATAATTCCAAGCATCACAGCCAAAAAAATATTATAGATCACAGTCGCCAGGATCACATAGATAATCTGACCCG
>OLZQ01000933.1_pt1 | contig 13152 bp, 8 predicted proteins | sample 1644511 | NCBI WGS metagenome assembly OLZQ01 (sample SAMEA103958132, study PRJEB25191) | human gut metagenome | biome: human-associated habitat [ENVO:00009003]; feature: intestine environment [ENVO:2100002]; material: feces | place: Germany | collected 2013/2015 | reverse complement strand
CAGCTCCTGACTTGGCATGGGGCGCTTCAAAAACACACGATTTCCGATGGACATTTTTCTTGCCTTCTTTCTTTTTAATATTTAAAAAAGGCAGTCACTTAGACCACCTCTCACTTTATTTCTTTGATTGATATTCAATATAATATTCAGAAAGATTTTTTCCATTATAACTAAAATATGATGGTCCATTTGGTGATGGTATTTTTGTTATTTGTTTTACTAATGTAGTCATATACATTATTTCACCATTATAATTAATCTTTCTTTCATCATAAACTGTACATTTTATAGAAGGATCATAAATGTATTCTAGTTCTGCTCTAGCTGGTATTCCACATTTCACAAAAGAAAATACTTCCCCTCTTTCAAATGTATTTGACTGTTGTAAATCAAAATCAGTTATATGATTTATATTGTCCTTAATTTTATTCATCATTTCTACATTATTATCAATTGAATAATAACTGATTAAAATACATGCTACAACTTCGTCTATTTGTTTCTCACTGACTAAAGCAATTCTCCAGTTGTGTGTCCATCTATATGAATCTCCAACTTTAGAACCTACAGGATATCCTACTTCGTTTGAACGTAACATCACTTTAATTTGTGAACGTTGAATCCATATTTCAGCAAAGTTATCATTCTTGTTTGTTCTAAACGCAATGTATGGATTTGTAGCAACTTCATAAAAATCACTAATTTTGTCTTTTACTTTTCCATAAATCTCTTTATAGATTTTACTCATTTTTTCTGGTTTAGTTAATAAATGTTCATCAACACTCATTGTACCGCTTTGTTTTTTAACAGGAAAATGTAATAACAATATGTCCTTTATACTATTAAAACATTCAATATACCATTCGAAACATTCATCCCAGTTATTTGATTTAGAATAATCAATATCCTTAAATAATGAAATTCTTTTAGCAAGTGAATTAGCCTTGCTTAAATCCCAAACAAATTCACATCCTAAAGCTTCTTCTAGCTCATTTTTAATTGAAGCCATTTTTGAGTAAACTGTTGGAGTATAGCAATATAAACAGAATTCAATTCCATTACGATTTACTTTAAATACATAGTTAAAATCTTCTTGATATCTCAAGTCAAAATAGTTTCTTTCAGAAGGATCATCATATGTTGTCATAAATCCGTATCCTAAACCTTCACAATATTCTTCAAAGGCAGTCCAGTATTTTACTCTATCAACATTGTATCCTTTTTGTGAAGTGATTTCAAAGACATCATCATCATACTTTTCTAATGGTGGTAATGCTTGTCTAATTTCATCATGAATAAAATCAATATGCAATAAACTAATTATATCTTCATCTGTTAAAGGACAATTATATCTTTTAGATAAGAATTTAAGTAAATGTATTCCTCTTCTCTCTATCTTTTCTGGTGTCCAGTCAAATTCAGTTTCATCAATATTTCTAAAATAATATTTATTAAATGATGGATAATCTTCTTCTAACCATTTATGGTGTTTTGATACTTCAATAGCTGAATATGAATTCATTTCATATCCAACAGCACCTTTTCTTCCATTAACCTTAGCTTCAAATGAATCATTTTGCAAACTTGAATTAATAGAACTTGAAAGAGGTAATAAGTTACCTATTGTTCCTGCTAGTTTCCAAACTTCATTATCTTTATCATATGATCTATAAAGGTTAGCCCAATAATATTTTGAAGGTGTTTGTGGAAAAATATGTTCAATTGATACTTTATCTTTTTCACTTTTCTTAAAGTAATTATCTCCTGATATCTTTGTTCCTGTTGATGCATTTAAAAGTGATTCTTCATATTCAAATAAAAAGTATTTTAATCCGGTCCATGCATAGAATCCATAATGATTATTTTCACTAAACCATCCATTTGATTGTGTTATAAACGATTGAATGATTTGTGGCATATCATCATCAACTGTTTTATTAATATCTTCAATTACTGCATCAATAGATAAGTTACCTTCTGGTTGTAACATTTGGCCTGCATATCTATAATATACTCCACTTTTATATGATGATTGAAAACCTGCTGTTCTAAAACATAAGAAAATAAATCTTTCAATTGCTTTAAATAGTTCAATACGTTTTTCAGCAAAACTTGCATCTTTATCTTTACTTACCAAATATGATGCAACAACTAAATTTCGTAATGCACTATATCCAATACCTATTCTATTAAGTTTACGAATATAGTTTTGTTCTTCTTCTGATAGTTTAGGATTAGGAACAAAAGTATCATAATAATATTTTGATGTTTCTCTTAAACTTTTTACATATGATGATATTTCTTCAATCGTTAGTGCATCATCACTCCAATCTATATCATCTTCATCAAGTTCACTATCATTATATTCCCTTATAAAATCATTAACAGCTGCAGGAATAAAATATTTATTTAACAATTCATTAACATATGTATCTGAATCAGTCTTACTAAACTTAAAATATAATGCCCAATGAGCTTTTAAGAACATATCATCGTCTAGTTCATTATTTAAATCTTTACCTAAATTATAATATATTTCTTTCCAAGCATCATTTATTTCTTTTTGTAGATTTAATTTCTTTGCTTTCATTTTTTTTGAATCTGGATATAAAGTTGAAAGATATATTAATCTATTCTTTAATATCTCTAAGTTGGACAATTTCTTACCACGATTATTCATTGTTTCAAAAGCAACGTGAACATCAAAATTATGTTTAATATAATGAATATTAAATTGTAACTTTTCTGTTAACTTATAGAATAAATCTTCAACGGCCTTTACACCTTTATCTTTTATTAGCTTCTTTAAGTTCTCTTCAAAGATATGACTTGCAACTGATAAGTTTCTTGTATATCTTGATTCCTTAATTAGTGTAGGATCTGATTCGCCAAATATATTTTTAAGATAAACAAAACTAGGATTATCTACTTCATAGCCAAACACATAACATTTGTTATTACAAATATATTTACCTTTAATGCTACTTATAAATTCATTATTAAAAATACTTGGTTCATATTTACTATAATCAATTTTAATAATTTGATTAATTAATAGCATTGAAGTTGTTAATCTTTGTTGTCCATCAACAATATGAAAAATTTTATGAGTATCTCTTAAATCAATACAATCATAATAATTAACATCATCTAATTTAGGTCTAATTTCTTGTAATGATAACATACCTGTATAATGTTCTTTATCTTTATGAAGCAGCATTAAATCATTCCAAAAATCTTCTACTTGTTGTTTTTCCCAAGCATAACCTCTTTGATAGTCTGGTATTCTAAATAACTTCTTATTAAATAATTCTGATAATGACAACATATCTTTCATATTAATCAACTCCAATCACATATTTATTATACACTTTTTTTGTTATTTTTTCAAATAAGTAAATACAGTAGTTGAAGAATAATTATATTTTATCTTAATGACCTATTCATCTGATTAATACATTTTTTCTTTTGTTCAAGATTTGGGTGGACATATAAATTTAATGTTGTGCTTATATTTGAATGACCTAAAATAACGCTAACAGTTTTATAATCACATTTTCCTTCAATACACCTAGTTGCAAAACTATGTCTTAATCCATGAAACTTTAAATCCGGAATATCAAATTTTTTCATAAACCTTTTATAATAATTCCTATATGTTCTAGGTTCTGTTGGTTTAATATCATTAGTCAAAACATAATATTCATTATTTACAATTTTCTTAATAGGTTTAATTATCTTAATTAAATTCGATGTCATAGGAATATCTCTGATCGAATTTTTAGTCTTTGGTGTATCTATAATTAATTCAGTTCTTTTTTTAACATCATCAATAACATATATTCTTTGAATAGTTTTCCTAACTAAAATAACACCATTATCTTCATCTATATCATCCCATGTTAACGCACATAATTCTCCTATTCTTAATCCTGTACTCAAACAAATATAAATGCCTAAGTTTTTAAAAGTAAAATTTTTTTCAATATAATCCATTATTTTTCTTTGATTTGAACGGCTTAATACCTCAAGTCCCTCATTTTCTCTTTGTGTGGGGAATTTAATTTCAATTTCACGACAAGACAAATACCTATGTTTTACTCCAAACTTAAGTATCATCTTTAATACAATCAAAATGTCCATAATAGTTTTTTGACTAAGTCCTTGTTCCAATTTTTCAAATACAAACTTTTGAACATCTGACTCCTCAACTTCGTATTTATCACCAAAATATGGTAATAAATGATTTTTAACTAAAAGCACATATGCAGAATATGTTGATTTTTTAACATATTGCTTTTTGTCTTTCTTCCATAAGTCAATTATCTGACTTAATTTAATTTGAGTCATATTAATTACCTCCTATACATAAGTCAATTTAATAAATTTTTAAATATTATAAGGAATAAAATCCCCAATGTTCCCAATTTGAGATTTAGGCAATTTGTGAATCCATATAAAATATGGAAATGTTCAGACTTCTTAAAATTCTTTACAACAAACTCACTATCATGGGATCAACTTAGCTATACCGAACAAAATGAGTTTTTAAATTTACATTATGGATTAATTCATAATGGATCACCAACATTAATTGATTGTGAAAAGTATCAATTACCATATATTCAAATAAATATTAAAAATTACACATTGTGTGATGATGGTGATGTTATATTTGCAGATGCTTCAGAAGATACTAAAGACATATGTAAACCAGTTGAATTTATAAATATTTCCAAGAACAACGTAGTCTGCGGCTTACATACAATTCACGCACGAGATTATCAAAACTTAACTATTTTAGGTTATAAGGGGTATTTATTCTCTTCATACAATTTTCATAAACAAGTTCATAGATTGACACAAGGAACAAAAATATTTTCAATTAATTCATCTAATTTTAAGGAAATGTTTGTTGGTATTCCTGAAAAAGCAGAACAAAAAGAAATTGTATTATTTTTAGCCAAAATTGATGAAAGAATTGATACCCAAAGCAAAATCATTGAGGATTTAAAATTACTTAAATTTAGGCTTATAGATTCATTAATTGGTGAAAATATCCCTAATTGTATATTTGAAAATCTTTATAATTTTGCAAGCGAAGGTGGTACTCCATCAACTAGTAAAATGCAATATTATGAAAATGGAACTATCCCTTTTGTTAAAATAGATGATTTAAAAGAAAAGTATTTACAAGAAAATAGAGATTATATTACAGAAGATGGTTTATCGAATAGTTCAGCATGGTTAATTCCTACTAATTCAATTATTTATTCCAATGGTGCCACAATAGGTAAATTATCTATCAATACATATCCAATTGCTACTAAGCAAGGCATACTTGGTATTATTCCTTCCAAATTAGTTATTCCAGAATATATGTATTATTTTATGCAAAGCAAATATTTTAGGAAAGAAGTTCATAAAATTACTGTCAAAGGAACAATGGATTGTGCTTATTTAAAAGATTTAAGTAAAATCAAGTGCTATATACCATCCATAAAAGAACAAGAAAAAGATATAGATATACTTAATTGTTTGGATGAAAAAATTAAAATTGAATATATTTTGATAAAAAAATATAAAGAGCAGAAAAAATTCCTGCTCTCGAATATGTTTATATAAACATGTTTTGAAGAAGATATGCTTTTTGCTTTTTATAAAGTGAAAGTATATCTTTTTCTTTTTGTATTTTTTTATCAAAGCAAGATAATTTATTAACAAACTTGTTTTGAATTTCTAAAGATGGGATATATAGTTTTATTTTTTTTAAAGCATCAATTTGTAAACACATTCTTACACTACCTTCTAGTTTTTTATTCATTTCTAGTTTGAATGATTTGGATAAAAAATAATATTCTAAGTAATATGGAGAAAGAGTTTTTAACGTGCTGAAACACAAATACATTGGACTTACAATACCTATATCAAGATAATGCATGCAGGCTATTGACCCTACATTTATTCTTGTAGGATTATAGGCAAAAGTGTTTTTTCTAACAACCTTATAATTCGATTTGTTTTCACTCGCAATAATTCTATCTTCAAATTGTTCATTTTGTTTTATAAAGCCATACTTATTACTTACAGATAATACTTCATATTCATTTTTATATCCATTTCTTTCAGTTATTTCTATGATATGTTCTCCTAGCGAAGAATTTGTAAGTTCATTAAAAAAGTTATCAATAATTGATTTTTTTAATGAACTATAATCCTCAATGATTTTGCTTTGAGTTTGAATTCTTTTATCAATATTTTTAATAAATTTTGATATCTTATTCTGTGTTTTTAATGACGGATGGTAAAAACTAAATGTTTTATATTCTTGTGCATTTATACCTGGTTGTCCAGAACGAGCAGACATTATTTTAATCCAATTTGCATATCTAGATGTTTTTGTCATTGTAAATACAAAATATGGATCAAATATTGGCTTAACATTAGCACGAATTAAGAAACCTGCAAAATATAATTTTCCATCATTTCGATTATATAAATATGTTTTGCCTGTACTAGCACCAGTTCTCGCAAATAGAATATCATTTTCTATACATACACAATTTTCATCTAAAAAAGATGGTGAAACAGAATTTCTAGAAGTATATGATGAACTATCATCATCAATATCGGTTATTCTTATATATTGATTAATTCCATCAAATTCCTTAGCTTCTGCAGCTATCCCATAATCAAACCCGTCACATGAAAAACCCAAGGAAGTTAACATCCAACATTCATTATTAAATCTTAAATTGGGAACATTAGGGACTTTATTGATTGTTTTTTCACTCATTAGTCATGACCTCTTTATAATCCTAATTCCTTAAGATAACCCTCTATTTCTTTATCAAGTTCTGTTCTTTGTTTTTCTAATTCTTTAATTTCTGCCATTACTGCATGAATGTCAATTTGTTCTTCTTCTTCAAATGTGTCTACATAACGAGGAATATTTAAATTATAATCATTTTCCTTAATTTCATCTATTTTTGCTATGTGACAATATTTTTCAACTTCTTGTCTTGCTTTATATGTTGATACAATCTTATCAATATCTTCAGGTCTTAATTTGTTTTGATTTTTACCTTGTTCAAAGTCCTTTGATGCATCAATAAAAACAACATCTTTATTTGCTCTATTTTTCTTAAATACAAGAATACAAGCAGGAATACTTGTTCCGTAGAAAAGGTTAGCAGGCAATCCAATTACAGCATCTAATAAGTTAAGATCAATAAGTTTCTTTCTAATTTCGCCTTCACTTGCTCCTCTGAATAAAACACCGTGAGGCATAATTATTGCCATTCTACCATTATTACCATCAAGACAATGCAACATATGAAGTATGAAAGCATAGTCACCTTTACTTTTTGGTGGAACACCCCAATCAAAACGTTTATATGGGTCTAGTTCTTTTGACATTTTGAAATCTTTGTCATTACTATCTGCTGCATAACCATTTGCCCATTTATCTAATGAGAATGGTGGATTTGCAACTATACATTGAAATTGCATTAACTTTCCATCTTCAATATTTTGAGGGTTTGAAATAGTATCACCTTGATAAATAATAGCATCATCGATGTTATGAATAAACATATTCATTCTACATAAACCCCAAGTTTGGAAGTTTCTCTCTTGTCCATAAATTTGTGCTTTTCTATTAGACACTTGATTGAATGCTTTAATTAATAAAGAACCAGAACCACAAGCACCATCATAAATACGATCATTTTCTTTAGGTTCTACGACTCTCGCAAGGATTTCTGATACTTGTTCAGGTGTATAAAATTCGCCACCTTTTTTACCTGCATCACTAGCAAAAACTGCAAGCATATACATATAAGCATTACCAATTTCATCAACACCTTCTAATTGGCTTGGTCTTAAATCAATAGAACTGAAATCTTCAAGGAAGTTACTTAATAATGCAACCTTCTCTCTTCCATCTCCAAGTTCTTGAGAATTAAAATCAATTTGGCCAAAGATATTTCTTAATTTACCGCCATTTGCATTTTCAATTGCCTTTAAAGCAATATTAATTTTACTTCCAATATCTGTTGCCTTTTTATTATCATATAAGTAATCAAATGTTGCTTCATCAGGAACAAAGAATCTTCCTCTTTGTAAAGCTCTTTGAATTCTTTCTTCATCACCATTATATTTTTTAATAAGTTCTTCTTTCGTTTCTTTAATCGCATCACTTAAATATTTTACGAAAAGCATTGATAAAATATAATCTTTATACTTACCACTATCAATTTTTCCTCTAAAACTTCCTGCAGCGTTCCATAAGACTTTTTGAATATCTTCTTTAGTTGTCATTTTAAATACCTCCTAAATTATTTATAAAAATATTGTTTAAAATTTGTTCTCTTTGTTTCCAATCTGGAATCATTGCTGTTAAGAATGTATAAAAATCTTTATTATGATTTCTATATTTTAAATGTGTCAATTCATGACATATTACATACTCAGTTAAAAATGGGTCTACTTTAATTAACTGAATATTTAATGTTATTAAAGCTTTTTCAATATTGCAAGTTCCCCATCTAGTTTTCATATTTTTATAAATAACTTCTGGTTTTACAATACCATATTTTTCAAACTTTTTATATGCTTTATTTACCATATCATTAAATTGGGAAGTAACAAAATTTAAATACCATTGATTGAATTTCATCTTTATACCTCTTTGATTTGGTCTATAAATGTATAAATAGTTATTATCATAGTCAATTTTAAACTGATTTGATTCAATATTTTTAATTCTTAATACTTTTCCTAATATTAAGAAAGCTTCTCCATCAACCAAACTAAGATTTGAATCAACGAATTCAATTAAATTTGTTTTATATTTATCAATAGTATCCAATAACCAGTTTGCTCGTTTAATCATTTCTAACTCAATAGTTTTATTATCAATTGATTCATTACAAGAAACAACAACTTCTCCACTTGGTTTAACTCTTATATTGATATTTTTTACTTTCTTATAAATTATTTCATAAGCTATTGTTTTTCCGTTATAAGAAAATTCATACTTCATTTTTAAAACCTCTTTAATGCAACTGTTGTAACATTTTCTGTTACTTTATCAATCTTATCAAAAGATAACTTTATGACCCCTTGTTTTTCATATTCATAAAACATATCATCAATATCTTGAGCAATATTATTATGTATATCAACGTTATTACTCCAATCAACTTTTGTATGTTCTTGAATTATTTCAGCAATTTTAATTGCTATTTCTCCAATTAAATTAATATCATATTCTTCGTTTTCATTAATTATAGGAAGAATTACACCATAAAACGCTTGAGCATGAACACTTTGTTGAATTGATTTTGGATAAGATATTCCACTCTTATTTGTTCTAAAATCATCCAATATTTTACTCATAGCTTGTAAATATTCTGCATCACTTATTACTTTTTCTTTGTATTGTTCCAGTACATCTTTAATTCTTTTTGAAAAACTATCATAATAAGCAGGATTAGTGTCATAATTAACTGAAATATTTTTACTTAAGTTATATCTTATAGCATCTGCTTTTGACGCTTTACTTCCTAAATCCTCAATTTCTTTTTCTAATTCTCCTTTATTCATAATATCTAATGGTTTTGTAAGAATTTTTAAACCGACAACTGATAAATGTTTATCTAATAAATTTCTCATTTGATTTTCATAGTCTTTATTATCTATTGTTTCAGCACATCTTTTCTTAATCATTACTCTTAATTTTGAATAAAAGATAAATTTATCTTTATATAGTTTTATCTCTTTAGGATCACTATCTACAATAGCTGTATAGGCATTTTCACTCCCTAACACCAATGATAATTTTTTTCCGAATTCACATAAATCATTATAAAATTTATTTCTAATATCTTCATGTTGTTCTAGATATACTTCATATTCTTCTTCATCATTTTTATTTTCAATAGAAATAAAATTATTTTCGAGATTTGTATACGCTTGTCTTAATTCAGCGACCGAAGTTAATACATCTGTAATAAGCCCTTCTAAATCTTTTTTATCAAACTTATCTAAACCATTGTCCCCAGAATAAACATTCATTGCGTCATTTAACTGTGGAAGCAACCCTCTATAATCAACAATCAATCCATAATCTTTTCCTTCGTATAGTCGATTAGTTCTTGCAATCGCCTGTAATAAACCATGCTCTTTCAATTGCTTATCAATATATAAAACTTGACATATTGGTGCATCAAATCCTGTAAGTAATTTTGAACATACAATTAATATATCTAGGTCTCCATCTACAAACTTATTTCTGATACTTTCTTCATAATCATCGGCATCATTATATATTTCCATCATTTCTTTCCAAAATTTTTGTACTTCAGGAAGATTGCTTTCATCTAAATCTTCATATCCTTCTCTCATATCTGGTGATGAAATACAAACTGCTACTTCTAATTCACTAAAATGTTTAAATGTATTATAATATCTAACTGCATCTAATTTTGAATTTGTTGCTAAAATAGCTTTAAATCCAGTTGCCTTAATATTATTTGTAAAATGCTCATCTATATCAAGGGCTATTCTTTCAATTCTAGCATAAGTACTATTAAGTTTTTGGATTGAACTCCATTTTCTGCTTAGTTCATCTTTTTGTTTATCGTTAAGTTTGCTACATGTTTTCTTAAACCATAAATCTATATTTGTAGAATCAACTGTTTGTTCCACAAATCTTCCTTCATAAACTAATGGAACAATAGCTTTATCATCAACACCATTTTTAATTGTATATTTGTGTATATAGTGTCCACCAAATTTCATAGCAGTTTTATCGTTTTTCATTAGTGGTGTACCTGTAAATCCTAAATAACAAGCATTAGGGAATACTCTTCTCATTTTAACAGCTAACTCACCATAATTACTACGATGTGATTCATCTACTAAAATAAAAATATCTTTTTCATCAACTCTCGTATTGAACTTTTCTGCTGTATTAAATTTATTAATTATAGATGTTATAACGTCTGCTTTTCCTTCTGAAATTAATTCAACCAAATTTCTACCGCTAATAGCTCTTGCAGGTTTAATTTTAGTATTGCTAAACGTTCTTGCAATTTGTTTATCTAAATCTTTTCTATCTGTAACAATTACAACTTTACTTTTACCTGGATTAATATTAGTTAATATATAATTTGCTATCATAACCATAGTTAGTGACTTACCACTACCCTGTGTATGCCAAATTATACCACTTTGTCTATTATTATTTGAATCATATTTTTGTATTGTAGAAATGATATTTTTTACAGCATAATATTGTTGATATCTACACACCTTTTTAACGTTTGCATCGAATAAAACAAAATATCTTGCTATTTCAATCAATCTTTCAGGAGTCATCATAGCTGTGAATATTTTATCTTGATATGTCGCCAATCTTCCTAATTTTAAGTTATTAATCTTTTCTTCAATTTCAATTGGTTCATCATTTTCAAATTTCCAAACTGAATAAAATTTCTTTTTTGTTCTAGTTGTTCCATATTTGACTTCATTTTTATTACATGCTACTACAAGTGAAACATATTTAAATAATTGAGGTATATAAGAATCTGTTTGATTTCTAATATTTTGTTCCACTGCTTGATCTACTGATTCTACACCAGATTTACACTCGATAGCTGCAAAAGGGATCCCATTCACAAATAAAACAATATCAACTCTTGCATTATGTTCGCCTGTGTGACTATCTACAGCAAATTCTTGAGTTACATGAAATACATTATTTTCAAAATTGTGCCAATCAATATAGTTTAAATCAAATGATACTTTTCTATCATCTACTTGTTCTACATAACTTCTTCCCATAGTAAGAAGATTATATACCTTTTCACTAGCAACAATTAAACCTTCTTGAATTGGTACATCTAAATCTGAAACTGCTTTTTCAATATTAAAATTTGAAAACTTACAAACTTTCCCATTATATTCATAACTATTTAATTTTTTTAATTGTTCTTTAAGAATATCTTGAAGAATACACCCATATGTGCCTTTTCTTTGTACAATACAATCTTCTGGAGAAATATATTTATAACCTAATTTTTGAAATAATTCTAGTGCTGGATATTGGGATATATTTTTTTCTAACATTTTACTACTATTCATTATTAATCCTCCATATTTTCTATTTTTACTAAAATAGCTTTTTGTAATTTATCTTCCTTTTCTTGTATTTTATTTAATATAATAATTTTTTGTGTTTGTGCTTTAAACAAATTTCCAATTATATGCTGTTTCTTTAAAGGGATATTCGGGATTTCCATTTCTCCAATTGCAGACATATTTATATTCTTCATTATAGATCCTTGCAGATTACTTAATAATGATTTTCTTGCAGAATCACTATTTATATAATAAGATAAAAAATCAGGGCAGTAATTTTCTGAACATCTTATTACACAGAAGTTTGAGCTGATTACAATATTTTCCATATCTTTACTAATATATATAGCAGTGAAAGGATCAGTTAATCTAACAATTATATCTCCTTCATGTGTAAGATAATAATCATCTATAATTTCTTTTACATTTAATATTTCTAATTCCTGTTCTTCTATATATCCATTTTTATTGATTGCTCTAAGATTTAATTGTTTGTATGACTTGATGATATCTTTTGTGTGAATTGCCTTTTTTCTTGAAACTACAAGACCACTTCCAACAATCGCTATATCTTTTACTACCATAGCAATACCTCCTATGTATTTGTCACGAGTAAATTATAACACATAAAAAACACAATTGCAAGCTTTTTGAGAAAAAAATTGTCACGAAGTAAAAATAACATGGGTTTTTTGTCATATTTTAGAAAATTTTATATTACTTAAATTATATAAACTTTGGACTTTCTATTTTCATATAAACAAAACATATGAGTCTAACAATTAATATATTATTTTATATAGATTAAAACCTTATAAAATTGCCAACACCCTCGTTTCCTTTTTACTCTAGTTTGTTGTTCGATATAATTTTAAAGAACTGCTACAGGCTCTACAATCGGTCCACAAAGCATAAAAACCACCCATTGGAATATTAATCCTTTAAGTGGTTTTATTCTTTATAACTATAATTTTATTTTAAATCTAACAAATACATATTTCTATA
>OLZQ01000930.1_pt1 | contig 13174 bp, 9 predicted proteins | sample 1644511 | NCBI WGS metagenome assembly OLZQ01 (sample SAMEA103958132, study PRJEB25191) | human gut metagenome | biome: human-associated habitat [ENVO:00009003]; feature: intestine environment [ENVO:2100002]; material: feces | place: Germany | collected 2013/2015 | reverse complement strand
CGGTTCTTTATGGAATTTTCAGCCTTATATTCCATCGCTGACGCTGCCAGAAAAACGAATTTTTAGGGCAATACCGCACAAAGATTGTGCGTGTATTGCGCAGTCAGATTTTTCGTCAGATTGTACAATGAGGACACAGCAAGGCTGACGCCTTGCAAGGACGAATTGTGCAAGATGACGGAAAATATGCAAGCAAGATGCACACAAAATACAAAATATGGTCTTTGTGCGGTATTGCCTTAATATTGTACCACCGGTTTTCAAAAAAGTCAAGCGTCATCCTGCCACGTTTTTTCAAGGTACTTCACAGGCACGTTTTCCGTCAACCATACGCCGTTTTCAGACAGATAAAACACATATCCGTCCCTTGCCATCTCTCCGCTCTTTACACGGTATATGAACGGCTTGCCGTGTCGCTTACCAACCTGCGTTGCGGTTTCGGTATCTTGTGACAGATGAACGTAAAGCCTTGTTTTGCGGATAATCCCGCCGCTGTCGATAGATTCGACAAATCTTGTCGCAGTGCCGTGATAAAGATATTCCGGCGGCACAGCGGCCTTCAGCCCTACGTCAACATTGACCGAATGACCCTGATTCGCTCTGATACGGCTTTTATCTTCGTTGAACGAATATCTCTGCTTGCTGTCGTTTTTCACGATTTCGCACAACCGCTCAAAGCTCACCGGCTCCATATTTTCGCTTATACATTTCAGAAGCATATCAACGTCCGCCCAGCCCTGTTTGTCAAGTACAAGTCCTGCAATTTCGGGCTTATGCCTTAAGAGCACTGCCATATATCTGCTGATTTCTGTATCTGTCATGATTCCACCTCCGTTTAAGTTGTTACTATAATTATACCATAAAATCAAGTCGGTGTAAACCGACACGGCAGTACGCCGTATTTTGTCGTCAGACAAAATATTTAATCATTTTTTATGTCAAGAAAAGCAAAACGGTCGGCATCTGCCGACCGTTCCTTTATATTCCGTTATAATTACTTGCTTATAACTACGTTAAGACCCTCTGCGCTTTCAACTGTGAAGTGCTTGTCTGAAGCTGTATGTGTAACAGTGATTGTATCGCCGTTTCTCTCAGCCATAACAGTAAGCTCAAGCTTAGCGTCCTTATCGTAGATCTTGCACTGAGTGTTCTTGCCGTCCTCAAGCTGATAGATAACGAGCTTTGCGCCCTCAACATAGTCATATGCGAAGTTACGCTCAAAGTTACCGTAAGCGATTATGCTGTTGGGCTTAGCATACATACCCATTGAGAAGTAGTCGTACTTCTTGTCGTACCAGTTACCGCCCTCAAGAACTTCTCCTGTCTGAATATCGGTCCACTTGCCGCGAGGCAGATAGAACTGAGCAGTACCCTCCTCGTTAAATACGGGAGCAATAAGCAGGTTATCACCGAACATATACTGTCTGTCAAGAGGTAAGCAGGCAGGATCGTCGCTGTATTCCATAACCATAGCTCTCATCATAGGAACGCCCTTTTCGTGAGCCTTTACTGCGTTAGCGAACAGATACGGCATCAGGCGGCCCTTGAGCTTTGTGAAGTGGCGCAGAACGTCGCACGCTTCTTCGTCAAAGTTCCACGGTACTCTGTATGAGCTGTTGCCGTGAAGTCTTGAGTGTGAAGACATAAGGCCGAATGCAGACCATCTCTTGTATAAGTCGGGTGAGCCTGTAGCCTCAAAGCCCGAAATATCGTGGCTGAAGTAGCCGAAGCCTGATAAGCAGAGTGAAAGTCCTCCACGGAGTGTTTCAGCCATTGATTCGTACTGGCTGAAGCAGTCGCCGCCCCAGTGTACAGGGAACTGCTGACCGCCGACCGTAGCAGAACGTGCGAACAGACAAGCCTTATCCTTGCCGTAGAATTCCTCAAGCACCTCAAATACGCACTTGTTGTAGAGATATGTGTAGTAGTTGTGCATTCTGTAAGGATCGGAGCCGTCGCTGTATACAACATCGGCTGTGGGTATTCTCTCACCGAAGTCCGTCTTGAATGCGTCAACGCCCATCTCACACAGTGTTCTCAGCTTTGCCTTGTACCACTTGCAAGCCTCAGGATTCGTAAAGTCAACGATAGCCATACCGGGCTGCCACATATCGCACTGGAATACACCGCCGTCCGTCTTCTTGATGAAGTAGCCGTTCTTTACGCCCTCGTCAAATAAGGAAGACTGCTGAGCGATATAGGGGTTTATCCATACGCAGATTTCAATTTTCTTTTCCTTAAGACGTGCGAGCATAGCCTTGGGATCGGGGAACATTCTCTTATCCCAGGTAAAGTCGCACCAGTTGAATTCCTTCATCCAGAAGCAGTCGAAGTGGAATACCTCCAGAGGAATATCACGTCTTGCCATTTCGTCTATGAAGAACGAAACTGTTTCCTCGTCATAGTTTGTAGTGAATGACGTTGTCAGCCACAGACCGAATGTATATGCAGGAGGAAGTGCAGGCTTACCTGTCAGCGTTGTGTAAACGCCGAGTACGTCTGCGATTGTCTTACCGCCCATTACGAAGTATTCCATTCTCTCGCCCTGAACGGAGAAAGCAACCTTTGAAACCGTTTCGCTTGCTACTTCAAATGTAACGTTCTCAGGGTGATTTACAAATACACCGTAGTTTCTTGATGATACATAGAAGGGGATTGACTTGTATGTCTGCTCAGAGCAGGTACCGCCGTCGTTGTTCCATACTTCTACCGTCTGACCGTTCTTTACGAATGTAGAGAACTTCTCACCAAAGCCGTAGATGTTCTCGCCTACGGAGATGTTGAGCATCTCTCTTATTCTTGCAGGCTCGTCTGTAGATGCGTGTGCATAGAAACGCTCCGCCTTTGTGCCTTCCATACGGTAGTCTGTGAGCCAGGGCTGTTCTTCAATATAAGAAGTTGTTCTCCAGCCTTCCTTTGTGAGCAGCTTTCCGTCATAGAAGTATTTTATATCCCACGCTCCGCCTGCCTTGCCGATTCTTACCGAAGTCTTGTTCGAAACAAGCTCCCAGTACTCGTCCTTCTCGTTTATAACAGGCTTGAAGTTTGTGTCCTCATATAATGTGAAGTCCGGACCCTTCTTTACAGCACCCTTATAATGCTCAATCGTAACCTTGATTGAATCGGCAAGCGTAGATGTAAAGGTGATCTCAAGAACAGGACCGCCAAGCGTCATTCCTCTGTTACCGATCCACTGGTTAGTGGCATATACGGTTATCGAGTTGTCTGTAGCCTTTACCTCATAGATCTGAGTTGCATAGTTTACGTCGTAGCCCGACTTGTTCATCCAGAAACCGTCTGAATACTTCATAGATTATACCTTTCCTTTCAAAACGGCGGTCACACTTCCGCCAAAATTTACTTTCCATACGGGTATTCCCCCGCTGCTTCTCGCTAAACGACCCTCTGCTCACGGCGCTTTGTGCACCGCACGCCTCACAAACTGTTATTGCATAATTTGTAACTTGCTATGTTTTTTTACAACCGTCACAGCCTTCTCAGTTCATCGCAACCTGTCACAGCCTGCCTTGATTCATCACAGCTTTTCACGACCCATTTCAGCCTGCCTTGATTTATCACAGCTTATCATAACTTATCACAATCCGCAACGTTTTATTGCCGTTCGTGTAATCGTTTACCCGTTGCTTATTCTAACATATAAATTTACAAAAATCAAGGGGTTTTCGAAAAAATTTTCGAAATTATCAAAAGCCGCCTTTTAAAGCCTCCCAAACTGCATAATAAAGCACTTTTTATCATATACAAAGCCCACCGCCACAGAAAATCCCATAGCGGTGGACTGTGATATTTAAAACTTACTCAGCCGTATTAACCTTAACGCTTGCATACTCGCTGAACTCAGTCGTACTTCCTGTCTTTCTGAACGATTTTATTCTGAAAGAATAAGCCGTACCCTTTGCAAGCCCCTTGACAGTAAACGTAAGCGTGGTGTTGTTCTTTGTGGTAGCAAGCGCCGTCCACTTACCACCCTTATACTGCTCGATAACGTAGCCCGTAGCCTTGTCATTCTTGCTCCAGTCAAGCTTTACCTCACTTGCAGAAACCGCAGAACCTGTGAATGTAGCCACATTCGGTATCCTCGTCTTGCCTGCGATTCTCACATAATCGCTGTAAACGTTTGAAGCACCGGCAGTCTTATATGTCCTTATTCTGAACGAATAGGTTGTATCATTCTTAAGTCCCTTAACAGTAAACTTAAGCGTGGTATTATTCTTCGTGGTAGCGATTACCGTCCACTTACCACCCTTGTACTGCTCGATAGAATAGCCTGTAGCCTTGTCATTCTTAGCCCACTCAAGAGTTATCCACGAGCCTGTTACCAATGTGACCTTGGCGTTCTTCACCGTACCTAAAAGCGTTGACGCTTTGACAGTCACATAGTCGCTGTAATTTGTCTTGCCGCCGTCATTCTTATATGCTTTTACACGGAATGAATACGGCGTGCATTCTGCAAGACCCTTGACAGTAAAGGTGAGAGTGTAATTGTTTTTTGTAACTGCGATCTGCGTCCACTTACCGCCCTTGTACTGCTCGATAACATAGCCCGTAGCCTTGTCATTCTTGCTCCAGTCGAGTTTTACCGCCGTCTGCGAAACCGCAGAACCTGTGAACTTTGCAACATTTGCTATTCTTGTCTTGCCTGCAATTCTCACATAGCCGCCGTATATCTCCGATTCGCCCGAAATAACATAGGCTTTGATTCTGAAGGTATATGTCGTGTCCGCCGCAAGTCCGTTTACAGTATATGTAACCGCTGTGTTACTGCTCGTCTTTGCGATCTGCGTCCACTTACCTCCCTTGTACTGCTCAACGATATATCCCTTTGCGCTAGCGTTCTTATCCCACGCAAGAGTCAGCGAGTTTGTACCCTGCGTCTTTACCTTCACTCCGGTTAATTCTGTCAGCTTTAACGCAGGCGTATAATTATCCTTGTAGCTGTAACCGCACTTTGTACATTTATGAAGAGTGTAACCCTCATTATCGTATGTCGGATTCACAATCTCTGTACTGTAGTTATGATTACAGCCGATCTCGATTGTTGTTTCTGCGCCTACGCTTCCGCTACCATCCTTATTTCCGATAGGAGCGGCGAAGGTTTTAATGGTATATGTACCGGTTTTAACAGGAGTAAATGTATAACTGTTTATTTTCCCGGTACTTACATCAACTACATTTAGTCCGTCAGGGTCAAATACATCAAGCCAATAGTTAGCCAGCTTATCACTTTCGCTTGCTGTCCATTCAATCGTAATCTCGGAATTATCAACTAAATCGCCTGTAATTTTCGTAATCTCAGGCTTCGTCAGATGAGTACAGGTTGCACACAGATAGTAATAATCTAAATTACCGCCCGTAAACTCCTTGTATCCGCATCTCTGACACAAATGTGCATACTTGTGCGGATGGTACGCCTCAAAATATGTACTTCCGTAATTATGCCCTAAAGCCGAAGTCGAACGTGTTTCGCTGTTTGAACATCTTGAGCAGGTTCTCTTTTCACTGCCGCCTGATGTGCAGGTAGCATTTGTTACAGTAGACCACGAACCGTAATTATGCCCTAAAGCCGATGTTGAACGGCTCTCTGTTGCTCCGCATGAGCATTTACGTTCTTCCGTTCCTCCGCTCGTGCAGGTCGCAGAAGTCTTTGTATACCATGAGCCGTAGGAGTGAGTGTGAGAAGATGAAGCAAGCGTGGTAAAGCTATATGTACCGCTTGTTCTCGACATTGAAGCACCAAGATAAGTAAAGTACTGTGTAATTTTATATGAATATTGCGTTGCCGAACTCAAAGTAAATCCTACTTCAGCTATCATATCAAAGTATATCTGTTTGCTTTCAACACCCTCGTTGGGGTAGTTACCGCTGGGAGTAAATGAATACGATTTTTTATTTGACGAATTGTTCGTCTGCCATACTTCGATCGAATATTTCGTTGCTTTTGCAGAAGCGGGTTTATTTGCATAAAGCGCTATTCTCGCATCATTAGTCTTGATATTTTTTGCAGTCACATCCGAGAACCACGTTGACGGCATTTTCTCTATAGTGAATTTCTGTGCAGCTATATTACTGGCATAAGTCCATAAATGAACGTTATTATTTCCGCCGCCGCTGTCAAGTACGCTTGATGTCGAGTATTTCGGTTTCAGCAGATAGCTTCCCTGCGAGCCGTAAACACCCCAACGTTGAGCAGATGAATCATTATCCGTCCATACCTGAATATTTGTACCGTCGGCTGTACCTGCATTGTTTACATCAAGCCTCTTTCCTGTGCCGACATTCACTATTTTATAATAGTTATCGCTGTTTTTATAGAACTTCCAGAGCTGATTATTTGAACCGTTGTACGAAACAGCGGTAACATTGTTGTCACTGCCTGCCGAAAGTACCTTTCCTGTTGAGGTGCATCTGATCACAGATTCAAATTCGCTTCCGATATCGGAAGGAGTAGACTTTAAATCAATTGTGTCAACATAGCTCTTTGAACGTGTAACCAATATTCTATCATATCTTGAATACTTTCTCGAATTGTTGTAACGAACCTTATTTGTTTGTCCTGGTTCATTTACTTTATTTCCATAATTAGATTCATACACATAAAATAAATCCTTATTGAGATCGCACCCTAAATATATTGCCGCATGCACGAAAGTTCCGTTTCGAAAACACTCAAGGTAATCTCCAGGTTTGAGTTTTGAAACGAAACTATCGCATATTCCTCCGTAATTTTTACTGTCTATCTCTGTTATATTTGTATTAGTATCATGTCCGAATATAAAACAGAATGAAAATCTTGCAAATGCCAGGCAAGTATAACATCCTCCTCTATTACATACCGATGGCACTATAGTGCCATGAGCTTTTGAATTTTTCGATAAAATATCGCCCAATCTACAATTACTACAGTTGTGGGTGCTTGCATTGCTGGAATTGCAGGCTTTTCCGTTAACAGAAAAATAACTACCATCCGGAAATAACGACTTCAACTGTGATATTCTGTCAAGTACACCCGCTTTATCAATTTCACTAACTGCCCCCGCCGTCAAACTCGTACTCTCCCTCACCGCCGGCAGATTATCCCCCAGCGGCGTTGCAACGGCTGTCAGCATCATAACCGCCGACAGTACTGCCGCACCCAGTCTTTTTACACTTTTAATCATAATTTTCCTCCTTAAGCGACTGTATATAGTTGTAAAATAATCGCAATCTTCTTGTTTGATAATACCTTAAATTTTTCCTTCTTTCAACCTATCAGGCAAAATCAACTTTCATAACGACAAAAAAAGCACACAAATTCCGATTACTATACATTGTAACAGATAATATAAAAGGGCACAGTCCGCCTATCGCAGACTATGCCTTTATTACCATATTGAATTTTACCGAAAAATTTTGTGCATCACTTACAGAGGTGCTTTTAGAAAGTCCTCCTATACATAAATTGTAATTTATCACTATGTACATATTTTTCTCCGCAATCATTCACTATAAATGTTTTTATTGATTTTATTTAAGTATATCACCGTGTACAATATCTGTCAAGTATCAAATAACTATATCCGATTTTTCATCTCTTTCGAAAACCTCGGTTGCAGAGCCTTATAGATATTATATTATTTATCAATAACTTATACAAACAATCGCAATCTGACATCAAAAATCCCCCACCTTCCCCTCAATTCTCAAATTCATCATAATTCATCAACCTGTGCGTATTCTGTCTGTTCTGCCAAAACCCCTTGGTAATGCGGAAAAACGCAGTTTTTTATCGCAATCGAATCATCACCTTGATATTTCCATTCACGGAATTTATTATCAAAGCATATACTACTCTTGTATCAACCATAATATGCCATTAATTTACATAATGAGGTGATTTTTAATGTGTGGAATAGCAGGTTGGATAGATTGCCGCAGGCTGTGCGACAGCGCCGCAATAATGCGTAGAATGGCTCAGACAATGGTTCCGAGAGGCCCCGACAGCGGCGGCTTTTACACCGATGATAACTGCGCCCTCGCCCACCGCCGCCTTAGCGTCATAGACCCCGCCCGAAGCGCCCAGCCGATGACCCGTAAAACCGCCCTCGACAGCTACACTATCGTCTATAACGGCGAGCTTTACAACACCGCCGAAATCCGCTCTGAGCTTGAATCTACGGGCATTTCGTTCACCTCCTCCGGCGACACGGAGGTACTGCTCTGGGCATACATCACCTGGGGCGAGGCGTGCCTCGACAAGCTCAACGGAATATACGCCTTTGCCGTGTGGCAGGAAAAGGAAAAACAGCTCTTCCTCGCCCGTGACAGAATCGGCGTGAAGCCGCTGTTTTACTACGAATACGCAGGCGGCCTTATCTTTGCGTCCGAGATAAAAACGCTCCTCGCCCACCCTATGATAGAGCCGGTGATTGACCGTGACGGCATCGCCCAGATAATGCTCTTAGGCCCTGCGAGAAAGCCGGGAAGCGGCATCTTCAAAGGGATCAGGGAGCTTCGCCCAGCCGAGTGCGCAATGTACTGCCGATGCGGCCTCAGAAAGCGCACCTACTGGTCGCTCCACGCCCTTCCCCATAAGGAAACCGCCGAGGAAACCGAACAGCACATAGCCTACCTCCTGACCGATGCCATAAAGCGCCAGCTTGTCAGCGATGTTCCGCTTTGTACAATGCTTTCGGGCGGTCTTGACAGCAGTATCATAAGCGCCGTTGCCGCCAAAGAATTTGAACAAAACGGCAGACAGCTCACCACCTATTCTATCGACTACAAGGACAACGACAAGAACTTCCACAGCAGTAAATTCCAGCCCGATATGGACGCACCGTGGATACGGAAAATGTCAGCGTTCATCGGCTCTAAGCACATCAATGTCGAGGTCGATACGCCTGCTCTGACCGACGCTCTGGAGCTGTCAACCTACGCCCGTGACCTGCCGGGAATGGCAGACGTGGACAGCTCTCTGTACCTGTTCTGCAAGGCTATCAAGGGCAACTTCACTGTCGCTCTCAGCGGCGAGTGCGCCGATGAAATCTTCGGCGGCTATCCGTGGTATCACAACGAGGAAATTCTCTACAAACCGGGCTTCCCGTGGGCTTGCTCGACCGCATCCCGTGCGGGTCTGCTCTGCGACGGGATACTGGGCGACATCGACCCGAATGATTATGTCAACTTCTGCTGTAACGAAACGCTTAAGAACACCGAATATCTCGACACCGACAGCCGCAAGGACAGACGTATGCGTGAGATGTTCATGCTGAACTTCTATTGGTTTATGCAATGCCTGCTTGACCGCAAGGACAGGATGAGCATGGCTCACGGACTTGAGGTCAGGGTGCCGTTCTGCGACCATAGGATTGCCCGTTACGCTTTCAATATTCCGTGGGAGATAAAGGCGGCAGGCGGCAGGGAGAAAGGCATTGTCCGCCGTGCTATGAAAGACATACTGCCCGACGATGTGCTTTGGCGCAAGAAATCGCCTTATCCCAAGACCCACAACCCGACCTATCTTGCCGAGGTTATCCACAGGATGAGGGCGGTGCTTGCCGACAAGGATTGCCGCCTTACCGAGATCGTCAGCCGTGAAAAGCTGTTATGGCTGTGCGACGATCCGACACTGTTTGAGGGGAATTGGTACGGTCAGCTTATGACCTCGCCGCAGATTTTCGCCTACCTCTTGCAGATAGAATACTGGCTCAGGCGGTATGATGTGAGGATTGACAGGCAATAGGCATAGAAAACGGGTATCGGTAAAATGCCGATACCCGTTTCAGCTTATAGGAAAAGTCTGTTTTTTATAAAAAAGAGTGGATTCCATATCCCTATAAGAATGCTTTGTTGGCTTTGCGACCACAATTGCAGGGAAGCAAAACAAACAGAGCGTTCATTTAAAGGCAAGGGTGATAGTGCGAGGCGAGGCGGTTGATGTGCTTTTTGAGAGGGTTGTGGGAATGGAGAGGTTGGTGGGTGTAAAGCAATCCCTCCGTCTTGACGGCAAAAAAGTTTGCAACATAAAAATGGTTGGCATATTGCAAGCAGAAAGCAATAATATCAAGGCTTGTGCCTTGCCGTCAATCCACCTCCCTTTGACAAGGGAGGCAAGTGTGATGGTGCAAAGCAAGGGATAGTGCGGTTTTGGGAGGGTTGGTGCGGGGCGAGGGATTATTGTCCTTTTACAATGGTTGTGAGAAGGGCTATATTCGGTGCGACGATCCGACACTGTTTGAGGGCAACTGGTACGGTCAGCTTATGACCTCGCCGCAGATTTTCGCATATCTCTTGCAGATAGAATATTGGCTCAGGCGGTATGATGTGAGAATCGACAGGCAATAAGCATAGAAAACGGGTATCGGCATTTTACCGATACCCGTTATATTTTACTTCTTTGTTCGGACTGTCAACAATATCTGCCGATTTTCTCAAGAACAGCAATAAACCGCTTGTCATCACGGATAGCGTTATATCTGTCCGCCTGCATTTTATCGTACAATTCCTTGCAGTCCGTGAAATCGTAATTCTTGATAGTATTGAACGGACCATATTCGAGATTATTTACAAGCAGAGATGTGTGCCGTGCATTTTCGGGTAGCGTATCTGACATTACAGCAAATTGAGCCGCTTTTTCAAGACTTGATAACGCGAGCTCATAATCGCCCTCAGACATAGCCAGATCAGCAATATACCTATGCGTAATTGACACTGTACCGCTGTAATTAAGATAATCGCCGTCATCAAATACAAGTTCAAGAATCGCAAGCGCCTTTTTCATTATTTCTATTCTTTCCGCATCGGACATAGTTTCATTCCTGTATCCGAGGTCAGCCAGATTTATTAACGCACACCAAAATATACTTGTATACCACTTTATTGCACGTTTCAGATGTGTTTTCTGCTGTTCTCCCTCATATAAATCCCCGAGAACTACTGTATCGGTACATCCTATATTGGGAAGCTTCTTAGCGTATTCAATCGCCTTTTCCTTTTCTCCGAGACTTGAATAGATATAGCAAAGCTGCTGAGTTGTTTGGTTAATAATCGCACCGTCTGTGCAATGCGATAAAATACGATTTCCTATTTCGGCAGCCTCACGATTGAAGCTGATTTTTTCTTCTTCGGACAATCCCCGACCGTCTTTGTATTCACAGAATGCCAGTTGATTGACAAGCCTGAATTGAAGCTCATAATTTGTAGGATAGGTTTTTACCGCATCACGCAGTAGCAGAATATTCTCATAGATCAAGCCCTTTGAGCCATTCTCTTCAAGCTGTCTGAGCAATTCTTTTAGCTGTTCCTCGCTCCTCCAATTCTCCATTCCCATAAGCTCGTCAAGAGTAATTTCAAAGTAGCTCGCAATAGTCGGCAATAGCGTTATATCGGGATAAGTCGTTCCGTTCTCCCAGCGGCTCACTGCCTGTGCCGACACACCTAGAACATCAGCAAGCTGTTCCTGTGTAAGCTCACGCTGTAATCGGAATTTCTTTAGGTTTTCGCCAAGTTTAAGCCCTAGATTTAGCATAGTGTTTTCCTCCGTACTGTTCATTTGGAGCTCCTGCTATAATAATATTCGATTTCAGCAGATTTGTCTATAGCTCGTTTGTTGAGAAGAATTCAACTATAGTGAGAGTGATTGCCGGATTCTTACCGAACTTTGTTGATATATTATGAAGTCTAAAGTGCTTTTAATTTATACACATATAAGCTGAACCTAAGTCATATGGAATAAACCGTTCCGCAAATTCTATTACCGACTTTATTTGATTATATCTCCGGTTATCCTCTCCGTTTGTTCCCTCGATTATATCAATGATTCTTTCGTTTTGCATAAAAGTCAGTTTCCAGTGGTATCCGTCAATAAGTGCTTTACCGTGATTATCGGAATCATAGCAAAACAATTCAGAAGCCGCCGGGTTAATAATATGACCTGCCGTTTCTTTATTTATCCGAAACAGAATGTCATCATTGCTTTGGAACAAATCTCTGTATTCAATAAGACCGTTTCTGTGAATACACACTCTGTACCGTTTGTCATAAGCCGCCTCATTGTATATTTCGAGACGGTTCACCATTCTGAGTAACATATGACGTTTACGTCTTGACTCGTAATTGCTCATTATACGCTTTCTGAATTCAGCCGGAACAGGAACATTGTATTTGTCTACATAATTTATAAAAACATCAGTCCAGTAGTACAGCCCATCCGAATAGATGTTTCCGTAACCGATAATTTCGTCGGGATTTATAATGTCACGCTCTGTACCGGGACAGCTTTAGTTTGTAGAAAAAGTCTGTTTTTTATAAAATAGAGTGGATTCCATATCCCTATAAGAATGCTTTGTTGGCTTTGCGACTACAATTGCAGGGAGGCAAAGCCTTTGACATTCATTTCAGGCATCCTTGCCTTAGCGTGTGTGCCCAAAGTTTTAAGCATGGATGCTTAAAGTCAGCCACACTTAGTCGCTGCAGGACGCAGCGACGCTGATGGCTGACGAGGCACGGATGCGAAACCAAAAAAGCGCACACAGACCCTCACCCTACGAAAAGCGAGGGTGATAGTGCGAATGTAAAGCCATATAACACACATAGACGCTCACGCTACGAAAAGCGAGGGTGATAGTGCGGTTTTGTAAGGTTATGCGGGGCGAAGGGTTGTTGTCCTTTTGCAACGGTTGTGGGAATGGAAAGGTTCGGTGCAACGGGAGGGGCAAGCAAGGCAAGTGATAAGTGTTCTTTTGCAAAGGTTGTAGAAATGGAGAGGGTCGATGCAACGGGAGGAGCTAGCAAGGCAAGGATGCCTTAGCGTGTGTGCCCAAAGTTTCGCAAGGATGCGAAACAAATAAAGCACACACAGCCCATCACCCTACGAAAAGTGGGCGGGATAGTGCGGTTTTGGAAAGGTTAGGGCGGGGCGTAAGATATTGAAATTGATAGAAGTGCTATCATAAAAGCTTCTAAGGCATTAACAATCCCCACCGTCACGGCTCGGAATAGTTTCAGAATCGTAAAGGCAGGACTATCTGAATACTGTACAGCAAGCCATAAAATTTTATCAGCCGTGCCACCTCCCCTTTTTCGAGGGCGGGCATGGATGCCCGAAGTTGAACGCCCAAAGGCTTTAAGCACGGATGCTTACAAGTGGTCGCAAAAAGTCGGTGCAGGACGCACC
>OLZQ01000913.1_pt1 | contig 13369 bp, 9 predicted proteins | sample 1644511 | NCBI WGS metagenome assembly OLZQ01 (sample SAMEA103958132, study PRJEB25191) | human gut metagenome | biome: human-associated habitat [ENVO:00009003]; feature: intestine environment [ENVO:2100002]; material: feces | place: Germany | collected 2013/2015 | reverse complement strand
ATTTGTATAGTGATGAACAAAAAAAGAGGTGCATCGTGCATTACGACACACCTCCATTTTCACTAAAAGACAATCAATTATTTTTTAATATTTGGTTCCTCCAATCCATACCCCTTTTTCTTATTCTCACCTTTCAGCCACAAAGCAAAGAACAATGCAGCCACACCAAAGCCTGCAAATATCCACATGGGAAGTGTATAATCATAAGTCTGCATTCCATCTACTACCGGTCCTTTGCAATACTCATTCAAGACAAAACCAATCAAAGCAGGTACACCCATCAACCCCCAGTTTTGTACCCAGAAGATCAAAGCGTAAGCTGTACCCAACTGCTTTTCCGGAATAATTTTAGGAACAGAGGGCCACATAGCCGATGGCACCAAAGAAAAGCCAATCCCCAATATAATCATAATGATAGTGGCAAACCACCATACATTCAAGACAGGTAACGCAAACATTGTATGAACAAAAATCAACAGCACAGAACCGATGATCATCAGCGTAGCTCCCTTGCCTATCCGATCGTACACATTACCGAAAAGCGGAGTAAGGAACAAAGTTCCCAATGGTAACAGGCTAGGAATAGTACCCGCCAATTCCGGATCTACATTATATTTCTGCACCATCAAGTCTGTAGCATATTTCAAGAAAGGGAATACGGCAGAATAAAACAACACACACAGCAACGCAATCAGCCAAAATCCTTTATTGGTTACAATCAACCAAATATCTTTCATACGGAAAGGCTCTTCAGGTTCCGCCCCTTCTTCTTCTAAAGAAGCATCCAGTTTCTTATCATAGAAAGTATAAATAAAGAATGCTACCGTACCAATACAAAGCATAGTAAGGCACAGCAACAATGGAGCAGGAATATTAGGATGGAACACACCCTCATCATCAGTAATACCAAAGAAAGTAGCGATAGGAACCGTAACAGCCAAAGCCAGCATAGTGCCTAAACGGGCTGTCGCCATCTCCATACCCATGGCCAGAGCCATTTCTTTTCCTTTAAACCACTTCACAATAATTTTTGAGACCGTGATGCCTGCAATCTCTACACCGACACCAAATATAGCATATCCCAACGCAGCCAGTCCTACCTGGGTTTTCATTCCAAGCAAAGTGCTTCCCTCAGCAAATGTAGTAGAAATAGCATAATATTTTAACCCACAGCCCAACACCATCAAAAGGCATGCTCCCATACCAGTAAAGCGCACTCCCATCTTATCCAAAATGATACCACCGATAATAAGCATAAAGGCAAAGACATTGAACCAACCGTATGCACTGGTAAAAATACCATAATCCAGACTATCCCACAGCAGCTCCTTTTCAAGCATCGGTTTTAAGGGGGACATTACATCGGTCAAAAAATAACCGCATAGCATGGTGAAAGCCACCAACGCCAACACACTCCACCGAAGAACCTTGGAGTCATTGAGCTTTTTTTGAATTTGTTCTTTCATTCTTTTATAAGATTTTTGATTAATAGTTTTTCATGTTCAGCTTACAAAGATACAGTTTTTTAGGTAGAGAAGCCTCTTTCCATAAAAAAGTTCTATCTTTGCGTGACGATTAAATCGTTTTATTGTAGGAAATCGTCATAAAATTACTTTTTATAAACTTAACTTTATTGATCATGAAAAAAAGCAAAACATTTCTTGTTTGCGCCATGTTGAGTGGCAGCGTCTTATTTTCATCATGCATCGGTTCTTTCGGATTATGGAATAGTTTGAAAGACTGGAACCAGGGGGTAAGCAACAAGTTTGTCAACGAACTTATCTTTCTCGCTTTCCATATTGTCCCTGTTTATGAAATTGCTTATCTGGCAGACGCATTGGTTTTAAATTCCATCGAATTCTGGAGCGGTTCCAACCCTACAGCTTCTATCGGTGAAGTAAAAACAGTGCAAGGAGAAAATGGCGAATACTTGGTAAAAACCAACGAAAACGGTTATACCATTACCAAAAAAGGAGAAGACAAATCTGTAGATTTGGTCTATAACAAAGAAAACAATACATGGAATGCCGTAGCCGACGGACAGAGCTTCGAACTTGTGAAAATGAACGAAGACGGAACGGCTGTTTTGAGCCTGCAAAACGGAACCTCCATGACTGTCACTCCTGATGCACAAGGTATTGCTACCGCAAGAATAGCTACAGGAAACTCCTTGTTTTTTGCTGCAAGATAATAAACACAACATCATTTAAACACAAAGAAAAGAAGTTGCCCATGCAAACAACTTCTTTTCTTCCATAACAATACTACTATGAAGAAGCAAATCATGCTGGGCGGCCTACTCCTATTATTAGGCTCCTGTACTCCCCAAAACAAAGCGAATGACCCGAATGCAATTGACATTGCCGTAAGTCTGGAACACCTCACAGAATTAAAGACCTCCCAATTGGGAAAACAAATCCGTTATATCCCTTTGGAAACAACAGACTCATCCCTGATTGGCAACTCCTATTCCATCAAGTTATCTAAAGACCATATCTTTGTCTCTACCAACGGACGATGCCTGTCATTCAACAAGCAAACCGGAAAATATCTTGGCAGCATCGGGCACAAAGGAGAAGATCCACAAGGCTACAGCAATGCCAACTGCTTTATTCACCCCCATACCAACAATCTCTACTTTTATCGCCAACCCGACAAGTTGGTAAAATACGATACAAAAGGTAACTATCTAGGGCAAGTACACCTACCACAAAAGATTTCCCCATCCCTTTACTTTACTTTTTCCGACTCCCTTATTCTTGCTCATTATGGAGAAGGAATAGGACAACCGCAAGCAAGTGCGTTACTTTACTTCAACGAACAGGGAGAAGTAAAAGACTCATTGCCGGAATTTGCCAATCCAGGTGATCCTATGGGCATGGACCAGATATCCAGCATCAACGTATTCAAGCAATTACCCGGCAACGCCAACATAGGAGGGTTAATATATATAAATTATCAGGATGGAACAATGACTGTTCTTCCTATAGACCAGCCTTCACTTTGGCTGAACAACGGCAGCATACGTTTCAGAAAAGCGTTCAATGACACAATCTACGACATTAAAGGACACGAAGCTACTGTCCATACCACTTTCCATACCGGGCAATGGCATTTCCCGGCTGAAAAAATGGGACAAAAAGAGGATACAGACAACTACATCGTTATAACCGGTATTCTGGAAACTCCCAAACATCTCTTCTTTATATCTCTACAGGGATTATACGACAAGAGAAAACCCTTCTACGGTATTTACGACAAAGAAAAACATATTACTTATATGAATGATGCCAATGTGGGGCTGACAGATGACCTGACGCATTTCATGCCTTTCTATCCCATCACTTGTACAGAAGAAGGAGAGTATGCCGCTTTATTGGAGATAGGGAAAATAGACGAATGGATGGATAAAAATCCGGGAATTGTCCAAGAAGGAAAGCTAAGCTTTTTACAGGAAATCAATGAAGAATCCAATCCGGTTTGTGTTATAGTGGAACCTTGACAACCATAAAAGAACGCTGCTTTCCTCACGGAGAACAGCGTTCTCTTTCTTCAACACGTTGAAGATAACAGTATGCTAAATTAGTCACGACCTCCACCCAATGCCTGATAGAGATTGATTACGCCTTGCATTTCAGTAAAACGGTTAGCAACCTGAGTTAACTCCGCATTAAGCAAAGTCTGCTGAGCCGTCAAAACTTCCAGATAAGTCGTATTCCCATGTTGCATCAGCAAAGAGGTACTTTCCAAAGCTTTATTTAATGAATTTATTTGTTTATCATAATAAACTGATTTATCACGGGCCGTCTGATATTTCACCAAAGCCTCGTTCACTTCACTTCCTGCATTCAACAAAGCCTGTTGAAAACTCAGTTTGGCTTCTTCTTGCTGAGCTTTAGCTATCTTTAGCTGTGCTATGTTCGCACCTTTATTAAACAGTGGCTGGGTCAACGAAGCTACAGCCGTTGCAATGAACTTGCCCGGATTGACAATCATACTTCCTGCTGAATTAGTCCATCCCGCACTTCCACTTAAAACAATAGAAGGATAAAAGGCGGAACGAGCCTGATTTGTGGCATAGAAAGCTACTTCCAACGAACGCTCCGCACTGCGTACATCGGGACGGTTGGCAAGCATTTGCACAGGGATGCCTACCGGGAAATGTTCCTTCATCATATAAGAACTGTCCCATGTGCCCGTTCTCTCAATAGCATGAGGAGATTCAGCCAACAACAACGACAAACTGTTTTCTACCTGGTTAATTTGTTCTTTCAGATCAAGAACTGAAGTACATATAGTATAATATGTAGCTTCCATTTGTGAAACGGCAGCTTCATTTGCCAATCCGGCTTCCATCAGAGCACGGGTTGCATCTACGGTTTCTTTCCAGGACTTTTCAGTCCGGACAGAAATGGCCAGCTGATTGTCCAGCATCAGCAAGGTATAGTAAGTATTAGCTATACCGGCTATCAGCTGTGTCCGGACAGCCTGTTTATAGTCACGGCTCTGTTCCAGCAATGCTTTCGCCTGGCGTTTCGCATTACGGATGCGGCCGAAAATATCAATTTCCCAACTTGCCGCCACCGGTAAAGTATAAGTTTGTACAGCTTTTCCTTTGTCAAAACTACTTGCTGTCCCCTGAGGTGACAGAGCGAAAGAAGGCAGATAAGCCAATTTGGCTGACAGCATAGCAGCTTCCGCCTCTTTCACACGCCATTGTGCTGACTGCAAATCCGTATTGTTCCGCAAGCCTTGCTCTATCAATTCCTGAAGCCGCGGATCTGTAAAAATCTCCTGCCAGCTCAGATTGCCGATATTATCCACGGTATCAGCAACTGCCACCTCTTCCCCATACAAATTATCGGGCACTTCGGTTGCAGGTTTATATTGGGTATATATGCCGCAGCTACTCAGTGTGAGCGCTGCGACAGTCAGAGTGATGATCTGTTTTTTCATTTTTTCTCTTCGTTTTTGCTTTCGATGTGGTGTTGTCTCTCTTCTTTTGCTTCTACACATTCCTCTTGAATCTGCCAATCGGCCGCCGGCTGAAACTGAATAGGACGTACCTTTTCCTGTAAATATTGGAATACGATAAACAAAGAAGGTACAATAAACAGCAACGCCAGCGTACCGATCACCATTCCACCCACAGTACCTGTTCCCAGCGAACTGTTTCCATTAGCACCTACTCCACTGGCAACCATCAACGGGAACAGACCGAAAATCATAGTCAGTGCCGTCATCAGGATAGGACGCAAGCGGGCTTTGGCGGCAGAAAGTGCAGCGGAAGTCAGGCTCATACCTGCCTTACGACGCTCGGTAGCGTACTCGGTCAGCAAAATGGCAGTCTTAGCAAGCAAACCTATCAACATAATCAAACCGGTCTGCAAATAAATATTGTTCTCCAGTCCCATCATCTTCGCAAACAGGAAGCTACCCATCAGCCCAAACGGAACAGACAACAACACCGCAAACGGAATGAGGAAACTTTCATAAAGTGCACTTAAAATCAGATAAATCATCAAGAAACAGATAGCAAAGATGATAATGGTAGTACCTCCCTGGTCGGTCTCTTCACGGGTAATACCACCAAAGTCGTACCCAAAACCTTTGGGAAGTGCCTGTACGGCAGTTTCCTGAACGGCACGGATGGCATCACCGGTACTATACCCTTCGGCAGGCATTGCATTTACAGCAATAGAATTGAACATATTGAAACGGCTCAGCGATTCTGCCCCATAACTGCGGGTCAATGTCACAAACTGGCTGAGAGGAGCCATCTCGCCATTAGACATACGCACAAAGATATTATTCAACGAGCTTTCATCCACACGATACTTCGGATCTGCCTGAATCATAACCTTATATACTTTAGAGAAACGATTAAAATTTGAAACATACTGCCCACCATAATAGCCGGACAATGTGCTTAGCACAGCATCCGGAGTGATACCGGCACGCTTACATTTGGACGCATCCACTTCTACCGTCCATTGCGGATAACGGATATCAAAAGTAGAGTATGCCATCGCAATCTCGGGACGTTGGTTCAGAGCACCCAGATATTGTTGAGTGGTATTGAAGAAAGTGCCCACATCACCACCTTGTTTATCCTGCATATGGAGTTCCAACGCATTACCCATACCATACCCCGGAATCATACCCGGAGAAATAGCAAATATACTGGCATCCTTGATATCTGCCGTACGGCCATATACCTGTCCGATTACTGCCTGAACATCATTTTCCTTTCCTTCACGCTCATCCCAAGGTTTCAGTTTCAGAATCAACATACCAAAAGAGTTACCCTGTCCGGCTAGCAGACCATAACCTGCCACACGCTGCACATGCAGCACCTGAGGAATATCCATCATGCGCTTTTCAATACGCATCATTACGTCATTAGTCGTTTTCAATGAACTACCTGCCGCCGTGCTGACATTCACAAATACAACCCCCTGGTCTTCATCAGGCACCAAACTGGTTTTAGTTGTATTCATCAAGAAAGCCAATAGTACTACCGAGGCCGCAAGAAGTGTCCATACCATCCATTTGCGTTTGATAAAGAACAATACCCCTTTCTTATATCGTTCAATCATTGCATCGAAAGCAGCATTAAACGCTTTACGGAAACGTGCTGCAAAATTGTTTTTTTCCGTTCCATCCTCATTGATATACGGTTTCAAGAACAAAGCACACAGCGCCGGACTCAAAGTCAGTGCATTGACGGCAGAGATACCTACGGCAACCGCCATAGTCAAACCAAACTGAGTATAGAAAGTACCCGAAGTTCCACTCATAAACGAAACCGGAATAAACACAGCCATAAATACCAACGAAGAAGAGATGACCGCATTGCTAATCCCCTTCATCGCATCAATACTAGCCATATAAGAAGAACGATATCCCACATCAAAACGCGCCTGCACCGCCTCGACGACAACAATGGCATCATCCACCACCGTACCGATCACCAACACCAAAGCAAACAGGGTAATCAGGTTGATACTGAATCCTGCTATGGACATAAAAGCAAATGTACCAATCAAGGACACGATGATCCCCACCAACGGAATAATAGTAGAACGGATATCCTGCAAAAATACATATACAATTAAGATTACCAAAAAAATGGCCTCGAACAAGGTTTTTATCACCTCATGGATAGATGCATACAAAAAGTCATTGGAGCTCATGACCTGAACCATCTCCACCCCTTTGGGCAGATCCTTCCTTGCTTCTTCCAAAAAGGCATCAATATTATTGTTTACTTCTGTCGCATTCGATCCTGCCGTCTGAAAAATCATACAGGAAATACCAGGATGACCATTCATAGCCCCATGATAGGCATAGCTTTCCTCGCCCATCTCTATATCGGCAATTTCTTTCAGCTTCAACACTTCGCCATTATCCGAAGACCGGATCACAATTTCCCCAAACTCTTCCGGAGTAATCAGACGCCCTTTATACTTCATTGTATATTGATAAGTTTCATCAGAGTTTTCTCCGAATGAACCGGTAGCCGATTCAATATTCTGTTCAGCCAACACTTGGGTCACATCCGATGGAATCAATTTATACTGGGCCATCACGTCAGGCTTCATCCAGATACGCATACTATAGTCACCCCCCATAATCATCATATCACCCACACCCTGGATACGAAGAATAGCAGGTTTCAAGTTAATACTGATATAGTTGGACAAGAATTTCTCATCATACGAATCATCCGGACTATATAGTGAGAACATCTGCAAAATACTGGTCTGCCGCTTTGAGGTAGTCACACCCACCTGCGTTACTTCTGCCGGTAACTGTCCGGTTGCCTTCGATACACGGTTCTGCACATTGACCGCTGCCATATCGGGGTCTGTCCCTTGTTTAAAATACACAGTGATATCCACAACTCCGGCATTTGAAGCGGTAGAAGTCATATAAGTCATATTTTCCACACCGTTAATCGCTTCCTCCAACGGAGCGATAACACTCTTCTGAAGAGTTTCCGCACTGGCACCAAAATAAGAGGTACTTACCTGAATGGTAGGCGGAGCAATATCAGGATATTGTTCGACGGGCAAAGTGAACAGCCCGATGATACCCACTACCACTATCGAAATAGAAATAACAGCCGACAGGATGGGGCGTTCTATAAAGGTTCTTAAATTCATAGTCTTTCTTAATTCTGTTTTACTTTAATGGGAGTACCTTCACGCAGCAAACCTACGCCTTCCGCTACAATGACATCCCCCTCTTTCAATCCATCGTTCACGATATATTCCTGTCCTCCATTTACACGGGTCACACTGACAGGAGCTGATTGTGCCTTGCCGTCCACGACTTTATATACGTATGTAATATCCTGAATTTCAAAAGTGGTAGCCTGAGGAATAACCAAACTTCCTTTCATCGTAACCGGAAGAATCACATTTCCCGATGTTCCGCTATACAGCAACCCATTCTTATTCGGGAATACGGCACGCAGACTTGCGGTACCCGTATTACGGTCTACCACCCCACTGATGGTTTCAATGCGTCCCTTTTCGCCATACATAGACTTGTCATTCAATTGCAGTTCCACTTCCGGCATATTTTTCAGCGCTTCTGCTTTGGAACCATATTGACGGGTCAGAGCCAACAATTGATTTTCAGTCATCGAAAAGTAGACATACATATCCGAATTATCAGAAACCGTAGTCAACGGTTGTGGCAAACTGGCACTAACCAATGCACCTACCCGATAAGGCAATGTACCAATCACCCCGTCCGAAGGACTTTTCACTTCTGTATACGAAAGGTCATTGCGGGCACTCACCTCCTGCGCTTTCGCCTGGGCCAACTGGGCCTTGGCAGTAAGCCATGAGTTTTCTGCCGTCCTCAAATCAAATTCAGAAACTACTTTCTTTGCAAACAATTCTTTCTTGCTATCGTATGTCAACTGTGCTGTTGCCAGTCCGGCTTTCGCCGATTCCACATTGGCGACAGCTGTTTCCAATGCCGCCTTATAAGGCACTTGGTCAATAATAAATAAGACTTGCCCTTTACGCACTGCCTGTCCTTCCTCCACACAAAGCCGGGTAAGGAAACCGGAAACTTGCGGATAAATATCAATATCCTGGCGGCCACGGATCGTAGCCGAATAAGTAGTAGACAAAACTTTGTCCGACGGTGATACCTTTAATACCGCATATTCCGCCTCCATTTGTGCAACAGGCGCCTGTTTACACGACGCTGTCAAAGCAGCACAACCAACCAATACCATTAGTCGCATCCATTTTTTGTTCAATGTCATCATATTCCAATCTTTTTAAATTCGGGGCAAAGGTAGTTGGAATTTCTCATCCCCAAGCGTTCAATTCGTAGCGGCAAATGTTCAAAACAGGAACAAACAACTCATTATATCAAAAAAACATTTAAATTCGCGTCAAAATAAGAACAAGAATGGAAATTTTACACACCACTAATGAAGAGCCCTTTGTATCGGGGACCGGCCACCTTGCCGGCTGGGAGAACCGTTTGATGAAGCTAGAAGACACGGCTATCCTTTTCTGCCGGGAGGGACATGCGCATATCATGATTGATTTGCAGGAGTATGAGCTGGCGCCTAATACGCAAGTAGTTTTGCTGCCGGACACGATTGTCAAATTCACCAATATCAGCCCCGATTTCACCATCTCATATATCGCTTTCTCGCGCATATTGTTTCAAGAAGTGACGGCGCGCCTTGACCTTTCCTTCTTCCGTTTCCTCAAGGAGAACCCTTGCGTAACCCTTCCTGAGGAGCGCACGCGGAGCATCAACGGGCTTGCTTCGGGCATTGAAGACCTTTATCACGACCGGGACAACTGTTTCCGCCAGCAAATCTTGAAGAATTATATCCAGAGTTTCCTGTTGGATATCTACGACAAGACTCATCGCCTGTTTCTCATGAAACGTCCCGAAGGTATCAGCCGGCAGGAAGAGCTGTTCAAGCGGTTTATCCAGTTGGTACACAAGCATTGCACCACCCAGCGTGAAGTCTCTTTTTATGCCAACAAGTTGTTTATCACTCCCAGATACTTATCTACTGTGATACAGAATGTGACAAACACCACCGCCAAAAGCATCATAGACAAGCATGTCATTCTGGAAATCAAAGTGTTATTGAAATCAACGAACTTAAGCGTGCAGGAAATATCCAATCAGCTTTGCTTTCCGGACCAGTCCTTCTTTGGGCGTTATTTCAAGAAGCATACGGGGCTGTCGCCTTTGCAGTATAGAAACCAGAATTGACTACTGCATAGTAGTGGGTGCATTACTATGTAGTAGTTGGGCAACTACTATGCGGTAAATGCTTCATTACCCTATAGTAGTTGAGAACCCTTCAATATGCGTTTATGACGGATAAAGTAAAAGGCTGCCTTCACCTCCGAAAGCAGCCTTTACCTTATTATATAGGATGAATTAATTATTCAGCCAATTTATTGTCTGAACCCAGCACGTTAATAATTTTGTGCTTGTACAGTTTTTCCATATTGTCACGAGCCGGACCTAAGTACTTACGCGGGTCGAATTCTGCCGGTTTTTCAGCAAAAGTCTGACGGATAGCAGCAGTCATAGCCAAACGAGAGTCTGAGTCAATGTTGATTTTGCAAACAGCAGACTTGGCAGCCTTGCGCAATTCTTCTTCAGGGATACCGATAGCAGCCTTCAATGCACCACCATACTTGTTGATTGTTTCAACTTCTTCCTGAGGAACTGATGAAGAACCATGAAGAACGATGGGGAATCCCGGAAGTTTTTCCATTACAGCATCCAATACTTCGAATGCCAAAGGAGGAGGAACCATACGACCTGTAGCAGGATCAATGTGGCACTGTTCCGGAGTAAATTTGTATGCACCGTGAGAAGTACCGATAGAGATAGCCAATGAGTCGCAACCTGTACGAGTAGCAAAATCAATTACTTCTTCAGGGTCAGTATAAGTATGATGATCAGAAGAAACTTCATCTTCCACACCGGCCAATACACCCAATTCACCTTCTACAGTTACATCAAACTGATGAGCGTAGTCAACCACCTTCTTAGTCAAAGCTACGTTTTCTTCGTAAGGCAGGTGAGAACCGTCGATCATTACAGAAGAGAAACCTGAGTCGATACAGCTCTTGCAAGTTTCGAAAGTATCTCCGTGGTCAAGGTGAAGAACGATTTCAGGTTTTGCACAACCTAATTCTTTTGCATATTCTACAGCACCCTGAGCCATGTAACGCAACAAAGTAGCGTTAGCATACTGACGAGCACCTTTTGAAACCTGCAAAATAACCGGAGATTTTGTTTCTACTGCAGCTTTGATGATAGCCTGCATCTGTTCCATATTGTTGAAGTTGAATGCTGGGATAGCATATCCACCTTTGATAGCCTTAGCAAACATCTCTCTTGTGTTTACCAGTCCTAAATCTTTGTAATTAACCATTTTGTTTAAATTTTATTGTTAGTGAATTAAAATTCTACGCAAAAGTAATCATTATCCTTTAAAGTAAAGAACTTGAGAGGAATAAAATATCCGGCTCATCCTACCAAATCCATTCTATTTTAAAGCTATTGGCTTCATTTAACAGATTATTGTAATCTCTATATTACAAACTCTTTGCATTTATCTCTGCCAGCCATACTTTTGCCATCTATACTTCTATCAACAAAAAAGCCGGAGAACATGTTTGCTCTCCGGCATCTGTTTACACATTATTATGTAATACTAATTTTTCAGATAGATGATGGTCGGCAAATGGTCACTGTAACCGTTCAGCCAAGTCCTGCCCCCATGCGTACGCAAGGGGGAACCTTTGTATTTGCCATCCTGCTGAATCAGATAATCGCGGATGAAAACTTCATTGTGATCATAGCGCAACCCTTTCTTAGCCTTCAGCAACGGTTTCGAAATGACAATCTGGTCAAACAAGTTCCACTTGCCCCGATAGAGCAATGTCCCCACTCCCTTGTCTTCCAGTGTCTCCCACCAGGGATTGTAGAATTCGCCTTTCTTCACCTGCTTCGGATATTTGCGTGCACCCAGCACCTCCATGCTTTCATCCATCGGGTCGTCATTCATGTCTCCCATAATGACAATTTTGGCTGCGGAGTCTTCCTTTAACAGTGAGTCTTTGATCGCTCTAACCTGCTCCCCTGCGCGTTCACGCGCCGGAGAAGTAGCTGCTCTCGAAGGCCAGTGATTGACGATAAAGTGCATTTTCTCACCTGCGATATTACCGCTGGCAATCAGGAAACCACGTGTCTTATGCACCGTATCATTGATATATACATAAGGTACGAGTTTACTATTTGTCAGTTCAAACAATTTGGGATTATAGAAGAAAGCACAGTCCACACCACGTTGGTCTGCTCCTTCGTAGTGAACATATTGGTACCCTCTGTCCGCTAAAGCAGGTTGTTTCAGTATGTCCTCCAATACTCTGTAATTTTCGATTTCAGAAACGCCGATAATGGCGGGACCCATTGGTAACTTGTCGGTACTTAACATACTTAATATTTCCGACATGTTTTTCAGCTTAGCCTTATACTTCATCGTATTCCACTGATTAGTACCGTTAGGAAGATACTCGTAGTCATTCTTACCTTCATCATGAATGGTGTCAAACAAATTCTCCATATTGTAGAACGCTACACTGTAGAGGGCAAATTTCTTTTCTTGTCCGTAGGCCATGAGGACAAAAAGAGCGAGTACACCTAAAGTCATTAAGCTTTTTTTCATCTTTAAAATTGATTTTAAAAGTGGGTAATTTGTCATTTGTATGACAAATATCTAAAAAGAAAACGGAAAAACCACCCTTGCTAGTTACTTTTTTTGCAAAAAACATTGTTATATATAAAATTCTTTGTTATTTTGCGTAACAACATATTTCTTTTATGTTGCAAAATGAAAGACCAATTAACATTAATATAAATTAAATTATGAAACAACGACTAGGGTTAGCGATCGTGCTATTTTGCTTAATGCCAGCACTTTTTGCGCAGCAAAAGGCAAAGCAAAACGCCCGTGAGGACAATGCTTCTTTCATGTTTACAGAATCACAATTGAATGAGGATGATGATGCAGCACAGAGCACATCTGCATTGGTCACTTCTAACAATGATGTTTATCTGTCAAATGTAGGTTATCTGTTTAGCCCAATGAGATTTCGTGTAAGGGGATATGATTCCCAGTACAGTGACATGTATATCAATGGGGTACAGTTTAATGATGCAGAAACAGGACGTTTCAGCTACGGATTAATAGGAGGATTGAACGATGCTACCCGTAATAAGGAAGGGATCGGTCCTTTTGAATTTAACAACTTTACTTTTGGTGCGATAGGAGGTGCCACCAATATCAATT
>OLZQ01000912.1_pt1 | contig 13388 bp, 10 predicted proteins | sample 1644511 | NCBI WGS metagenome assembly OLZQ01 (sample SAMEA103958132, study PRJEB25191) | human gut metagenome | biome: human-associated habitat [ENVO:00009003]; feature: intestine environment [ENVO:2100002]; material: feces | place: Germany | collected 2013/2015 | reverse complement strand
ATCGTGCTGACGGTGCTCGGCATGACGCTCACGCCGCAGCTGCTGCGCCTCATGAAGACGGATACGGACGTGCTGCCGAACTCCATCGACTATTTCCGGATGTATTTTGCGGGCTCCATAGCCATCGTCATGTATAATCTCTGCGTCGGCATCCTGCAGGCCGTGGGAGACAGCCGCCACCCGCTGTATTACCTGATCCTGTCGTCGCTTGTGAACATCGCGCTCGACCTGCTGTTTGTCGGTGTGTTCCATTGGGGGGTCTGGTCTGCCGCACTGGCCACGAGTATTTCGCAGTTCGTGAGCCTCGGCCTTTGTATCTTCCGTCTGTGCCACTATGACACGGTCTACCGTGTGTGCCTGCGCAAGATTCGCTTCCATCTGCCCATGCTCAAGCAGGTTATCCACTTCGGCCTGCCCTCCGGCGTGCAGAATTCCATCATCGCCTTTGCAAACGTCATCGTGCAGAGCAACATCAACGCCTTCGGCTCGAACGCCATGGCGGGCTGCGGCACCTATGCCAAGCTCGAGGGCTTTGCCTTCCTTCCCATCACCTGCTTCACGATGGCGCTGACGACCTTCGTCAGCCAGAACCTCGGTGCACATCAGTATGACCGCGTGAAGAAGGGCGTGCGCTTCGGCATCGTCTGCTCCACAACGCTGGCCGAGTGCATCGGCGTGGTGCTATTCCTGCTGGCAGAGCCGCTCGTGGCCATTTTCCAGAACGACCCCGCCGTCATTGAGATCGGCGTGCGGCAGGCCCATGTGGAGGCGCTGTTCTTCTGCTTCCTGGCCTTTGCCCACTGCATCGCGGGCATTATGCGCGGCGCGGGCAAGCCGACGGTGCCGATGTTCATCATGCTTGCCATCTGGTGTGTGCTGCGCGTGGCCTATATCTCCATCGTCGTGCCGCTTGTGGCCAAAATCGACGTCATCTTCACGGCCTATCCGCTTACCTGGGGCGTGAGCTGTATCATTTTCCTCATCTACTTCCTCAAATCCGACTGGCTGCATAACTACGACCGGCTGGAGCAGAAAAAGGCGCTGCTGTAACACAATTTCAAACCGGCCGTCCGGGTTTTCCGGGCGGCCGGCTTTTGCTGAGAAAAGGACCCCCACCGGCGCAGCCGGTGGGGGTGGTTTCTACAACGAAAAAGCAGCCCTTGCGGACAAGGACTGCTTTTGGAGCTACTGGCCGGACTCGAACCGGCGACCTGCTGATTACGAATCAGCTGCTCTACCAACTGAGCCACAGTAGCAAATGTTATTCAAAACAAAAACAGCCTTGATTTAGCTGCTCACATATTATAAATGAACCGCGCTGTTTTTGCAAGAGTAAAAAGCAAAAAAGTTCAGTTTTTGACAAACATATCATCTTGGATTGTGAAATCGCCGTATATGTGATAATATATTATAAGCTTGCAGGCTGTCTGTAATCGGATTTTTTGATTACTTCGCAAACAAGCTGTACTTTTTATTTAAAGGGGTAATATAATGGGCATAGCCGTAGTTACCGGTGCCTCCGGAGGTATCGGTGCCGAAATTGCAAAACGACTGGCACAGGACGGTTTTTCCGTTGCACTTATATATAACAGAAACGCCGAAAAAGCACAGAAAACGGCTGACGAAATAACTTTTTCGGGCGGCAGCGCAAAAACGTATAAATGCGATGTACGTGACAGCTTGGAAATAACTTCGGCAATTGAAGCAATAGAGCGTGACTTCGGCGAAATAAGCGTACTTGTAAATAATGCCGGAATATCTGAGCAAAAGCTCCTCACCGATATTACGGATTCGGATTGGGAAAATATGATAAGCACAAATCTCAGCGGTGCTTTTTACTTTTGCCGTGCCGTACTCCCCTATTTTGTTCACAGAAAATCGGGTAGGATAATAAACATCTCCTCTATGTGGGGCGAGACCGGAGGCTCGTGCGAGGTGCATTATTCCGCGGCAAAAGCAGGCCTTATAGGTCTTACCAAAGCACTTGCAAAAGAAGTTGCTCCGTCCGGAATTACTGTAAATGCAGTATCCCCAGGCGTTATAAACACCGAAATGGTGACAAAGCTCGGTAAAGATACCGTAGATATGCTGCGTGAAGAAATCCCCGTAATGCGGCTCGGTACTCCCGAAGATGTGGCAAATGCGGTTTCATTCTTAGCCAATGACAAATCGTCATATATCACAGGGCAAATAATCTCCGTAAACGGCGGCATAGTTATTTAGTAATTACAAGGTTCAGTATACAAAAATCGTATAAGCAAAAAACGGGATGTAAAACTTATGTTTTACATCCCGAATTTATTATTTGTCTTTTTTATCGCCGCCTACTCTTGACCAATCGACAAGAATATGCTCGTTATAGAAATTGCTTCGTTTTTCAAGCTCTTCGTTTACAAAATCGGTTCCGTCACGCTCAAAGAGAGTCGGTGTATCAGAGAAGAGGTTTGTTCCTATACCGAGCTTATTGCCCTCTATCTCAACGCCGATACTTGCGAGCATTGTCGGCAGCATATCAAACGTCGCCCACTCGCGGTTATGGAAGCGAGTATCGGGAGCCGAGGTGCAGTTAGGTGTTGGATTAAGTATAAGGTTAAAGCATGTGCGTCTGTAATTCGGGTCAAAGTCCTTAAAGAAATTCTGATCCATACTAAGGTGGTCGCCGTTAATTACAATGGTAGTATTCTCATAGAACGGCTGAGACTGTATCCAACGTACAAACTTAACCGTCTCTGCCTGGCTGTAGAATATTACGTTTGCATACTGCTTATCAAACGGAGTCTTGGCATTGGGAGAAAGGTAGCCGTCCGGGAAGTGCGTATCAGCCGTTTCCATAACGAAATAGAACGGTTTGTCTTCGCCTGCCAAGCGTGTAAGCTCCATCTTTGCATATTCATAGAGCTTATCATCCTCATAGCCCCACCAAACACTGTAATCCTGAGGAATGAAGTTATCTTGTTTTGCACGCTTGTAGTCCATTATATTGTAATCGCCGTGCTCCTCAAAGAAGTAGTCAAGTCCGCCGAAGGATGCATCTGCACCGAACATAACGGTTTGATTATAGCCCTGTTCTTTTAATATATCACCTATTGTGGTAGCTCCCGGCAGGAAGTTGTCAGCAGAGCCGTATGCATTGGCACCGACCGGCACCTTCATGGGCAAGCCGCTGCTCATATTCACCATTGAAGCCACAGACCAGTTGGCGCCCGTCGAGGACGGATTACCGCCGAAGCCCTCGGGAAGATCCGAGAAATTGTAGCCCTCCTTTGAGAGCTTTCCAAGGTCGGGAAGAAGATTTGTGTCCATATATCCGCCGAGCTCTTTTGAGAAATACGAGTTCTCCATAGATTCGAGATAAATATGGATAAGGTTGCGCTTTTTCTCCGGGAAGGTCATTTTAACCTTTTTGGGATCGGCAAAATTATCTTCTATGTACGGCGAATCATCAGCATAAGCCGCATAGAGCTTTTGAAGAGAAAGCTTTTTTATACCGAACGCCACGCCGCCGGAAAGCATAAGAAGTGCCAAGAAAAGAGCCGTGAGACGTCTTGCAAGTCCCGAAAATACGGTGCGCTGTTTTTCGTGAAGCTTGTATAAGATTTTTCTCGTTGAAAAAGCAAATACGCAAAACAGAACCGTTACCACAGCCGTAAGCAAAACAGGACCTTGGAACAGCGTATTCATAACCTCGGGGCTTGCGCCGCCGGTGTCGGAATTCAAATTTATCATCATCTGGTCGGGTGTAAGTCCGGCAAATGTATCTGCCGCCCAGATGGAAGCCGTGAATGCCGCCATACCGAGAGCAAACAAAAGCATCGACAAAATACGAAGTATCCATGCGCCGACCTTGTGCTTCGGCTTTGTGTGTGAAAAGGATATTACACCCTCGACAACACCGCGACCGAACAAAAATACAAGCCCGACAGCCAAAACAAATACAAAATACTTGAGCGGATACCATTTACCGTGCACCGATGTCAAAAGCACATTCGGTATTCTCAGTATCAGCGACATAATTCCGAGTGATGCCAAGTTACTCACTAAAGTATCGCGTAACACAGCAATAATGCAAGCAGGCGCGTTTTTCTTGCGCGTCAACAGAAAAATATCCGCAACGCTCAAAAGAAGTCCCGCAAGAACTCCCAAGAACCAAAACATATATATCCCTCTTTCATTACATTGTAACGGTAATTTTACCATACATAAAATCCGTTTGCAAGGATATTTTTTCGCAATTTGCACAAACAGGAAACGCATAAAGTAAAATTCCCGTAATTCCTGATAAATAAGGGGTTTTACGGACACAAGAATCCGCAAAACCCTTTATTAAATATATTTAGTTGTAAATTACACTTTGCCGTATCAAGCTTATTTCATTGCTCATCGGAAAACAGCCTTTCCGCGTATCGCACAGCGCCCATGGCGTCCTTTGCGTAAGAATCGGCGCCTATTCTGTCGGCATAATCCTGAGTCATAACGGCTCCGCCGACCATCACCTTACATTCGGGATAGCGTTTTCTTAAAAGGCGAATGGTCTCCTCCATATTCACAACCGTTGTAGTCATAAGCGCACTCAGACCCACGAGCTTGACCTTCTCTTTTATTGCTGTTTCAACTATAATTTCCGGGGCAACGTCTTTGCCGAGGTCGATTACGTCAAAGCCGTAGTTTTCAAGCAATACCTTAACAATGTTTTTACCTATGTCGTGAATATCGCCCTTGACGGTGGCTATAACTACCTTATTCTTTTTCTCGCTGCTGTTCGCTTCGGCAGGTATGCTTGCCTTGATTTCGTCAAATGCCGCCTTTGCCGCATCGGCACTCATAAGAAGCTGAGGCAAAAAGATTGTTCCGTCCTCAAAACCTTTACCGACAATATCAAGTGCCGGTATCAAATATAGATTTATAATGTCAAGAGGCTGTTCCGTCTTTAAAAGCTCTCTTGCATTCTCCCCTGCCGCGCCGGAAAGCCCGTTTATAACCGCGGTTTTAAGGTCGGTTTTATCATTTTTTGCCGTCGGTGCCGAATCCGACGTCTTGCTTATGTACGTCTCAAAATTTTCATCGTACCCGTTAAGCGCGCAATAGGAATAAAAAGCATTCATCATACTGTCGGATTTCGGATTTATAATGCCTGCCGAAAGTCCGCTGCCCATGGCAAGAGTGAAAAATGCCGCGTTTATGTTATCGCGTTTCGGAAGACCAAAGGAAATATTTGAAACTCCCAAAACCGTATTTACGCCGAGGGTGTTGCGAACATATGACAGAGCCTGTAACGTTCTCTTTGCGTTTTCCGCCCCGGTGCTTACGGTCATAGCAAGCGTATCTATTATGAGGTCCTTTTTATCTATACCGTATTCCTTTGCGGTATTTATTATTTTCTCGGCTATTTTGATTCTGCCCTCGGCACTTTCGGGAATACCGCTTTCATCAAGCGTAAGGCAGACCACGACTCCGCCGTATTTTTTAGCGAGCGGAAAGATTTTTTCCATGCTCTCTTTTTTGCCGTTTACCGAATTTATAAGCGGCTTGCCGTTATATATGCGAAGTGCCTGCTCCATTGCCGCGGGATCGGAGGTGTCTATTTGAAGCGGAAGATTTGTAATTCCCTGTATGCCCCTAACGGTATCGCACATCACTTTCGGCTCATCGATTTCGGGCAAACCGACGTTAACGTCAAGCACATCCGCTCCGCATTCAACCTGAGACAGAGCCTCGGAAAAGATATATCCGCTGTCGCCCGAAACGAGTGCCGCTTTAAGTTTTTTCTTGCCTGTCGGGTTTATTCTTTCACCGATTATTATAGGTCTTTCGCCTATTACAGCCGTTTTTGAGTATGATGTGACTGCTGTAATGTTTTTTTGCTTTACAGGTAAAACAGGGATATCCTTGCACAGCTTTACAGCCTCTTTCAGGTGCTCAGGCGTAGTTCCGCAGCAACCGCCGAGCAGCGAGACACCCATTTCGGCAAGTTCCTTTAAATCATTGGCAAAGTCCTCCGGTGTGACATTGAAAAACGTAACTCCGTTAACACATTCGGGTAGCCCCGCATTGGGATTTACTACCAAAGGCGTGCTTGAATATTTTAAAAGCTCCGGTAAAAGAGAAAGCATCTGACGAGGTCCGAGTCCGCAGTTAAAGCCTATTGCGTCAACACCGAGCCCCTCGAGCATAAATACCGCCGTCTTAATGTCGGAGCCGGTAAGCAGCTTGCCGCTCTCATCAAATATCATGGTTACGACTATCGGCAAGTCACAATTTTCCTTGGCGGCAAGAACCGCCGCTTTTATTTCGTATGTGTCACCCATCGTCTCGATAAGCACAAGGTCTGCGCCCGCTTTTTTGCCCGCGATAACCTGCTGCTTGTAAAGCTCGTATGCCGTCTCAAACGGTAATTCGCCGTACGGCTTTAAGAGCTTTCCCGTAGGTCCCAAATCAAGAGCGACAAAGGTTTTATCCTTGCCGGACACGGCCGTTTTAGCTATATCTATCGCGGAAGTAACAATTTCCTCCACCGTGTAATCGGTACCCTTGAATTTCAGCGCGTTTGCACCGAAGGTGTTAGATTTTATTATATTGCAGCCGGCGTCCGCATACGCCTTGTGAATGGCATAAACGGTATCCCGATGAGTAATATTCCATGTTTCGGGAATTTCGCCGGCAGAAAGTCCGTTTTTTTGGAGCATTGTACCCATGGCTCCGTCAAAAAACAATCTCTCTTTACCTAAAAGGTCGATAAATTTCATAGCTTAACCTCTTCTGAATTCGCAGTTTTTATTTCCGCATGCGGCGCAGGCGTTAAAATTACAGTCCTTATCCTTGGTAAGCCCTATAAACGCCGTAACGGACTTTGTGGGTATCATCATACAATTCTCCGACAGGGTAAGCCCTATGCGCTTGGTGCAGTCAAGCAGCTTAAAAAACTCCTTTTGGCTCTCAAGCGACAAATCGGCATAACCGGGGCTGAAGCGCGGTCTTAAATAATAGCCTCGCTTCTCCTCTTCCTTTGCTATATTTTCGCAGACGTCATCGCAAAAGCTTTCGACAGCCGCCGCCGTTGCCGCTTGCATAACCGCCGCTCGCGCGGTGTCAACCCCCGCGTACCGTCTTACGAGAATATCGCTCTGCATACCGAGCGTTGCGGCAAAAAGCAATATTCTGTCGGAATTTCTCAAATGCTTCACAAGCTTTTCGGAGTGAAATTCGATACCGTCAAGCTTTACGGCACTGTCGGACAGGTATTCGAGTTTGCACTCTCTGTACAGACTTCTCGGCTGAATCGACGTAATTATTTCAATTTTAACGTGATTGATAAGGTCAAGGGTTTTTTCGTCCGCCTCACGACCTTTATAGCCGAGATAGCGAAGAACTTCCTTTGTGTTTATATCCATAAGTGAAACATCCTCTGTGCCGAAAAAAATCGTTATTACATTCTTTTTTATAATAATACAAAAGCAGTAGGAATTCAACAATTTAATTTCTTGACTTAAAGCGGCTCTTATTTTAAAATTAAGCTGTAAAGGGAGTGAAGAAATGCGACTTGACAAATTTTTAAAGGTTTCGCGTATCATAAAAAGGCGTACTGTGGCAAACGAGGTGTGCGACGCAAAGCATGTCAACGTAAACGGCAAGCCGGCAAGAGCATCTTATGATGTAAAAGAGGGCGATGTTATTGAAATCACCTTCGGGCAAAAGGTCACAAAATATCAGGTCTTGAATGTAACCGAATACGCAACAAAGGAAAGCGCGTCGTCTATGTATAAGGAGCTTTAAAATGGGCTATATCGAAGATTTACGCAAGCTGATAGGTCACAAAAGAATTGTTCTCAACGGCAGCCTTGTAATCATAGAAAACAAAGACGGAAAAATTTTGATGCAAAAAAGAACATATCCGAAGGGCAAGTGGGGGCTTCCCGGAGGTCTTATGGAATTGGGCGAGTCAACCGTTGAAACAGCTGTAAGAGAGGTTCGGGAGGAAACTAATCTCACCGTCGAAAATCTCAAGCTGCTCGGTGTGTATTCCGGTAAGGATCATCTTTGCAAAGCGGAAAACGGCGACGAATGGTATGTTGTCGTGACCGCCTACACCACAAAGGATTTCAGCGGGACGCTTATGATAAACGACGGCGAATCGGAGGCTCTCGAGTGGTTCTGTCCGGAAGAGATACCGAAAAACATCCCGTCTACTCACCGCCTTGTGATAGACGATTACAAAAACAGCTTATAAAAACAGGCTTTTTAAAAATAAAAAAGGACTAAGCTCTTGCTTAGTCCTTTTTTTGGAGCTGATAGGCAGACTCGAACTGCCGACCTCATCCTTACCAAGGATGTGCTCTACCACCTGAGCCATATCAGCAAACCGCACTACTTGCGAATGCTTGAATATTATACACAAGGAACTACCCTTTTGTCAACACTTAATTTGAATAAGGAGAGGCTTTTACGTCAATAATTTTCAAAGAAGTGCGAAACAGGGCCGTTTTAAGTCTATTTTCCCCGAGCTCGGCATAAAAACAAAAAAATATACTTTTTTAAGCTTACGCATATCCGGATATTTTACAAAAACAACCGCAAATTTCAATTTCACATATACAAAAAGTCGTCTGTTTCTTGTGCGAACTCACAAAAATGTAACAATAATATCGTCACTTATACATATTGTATGTCTAAATACCACAAATTACCCGTAAAAAGAATATTAAACTTGCAAGAACTTCGCGAAAAGTGTATAATATTGTCATATTATATTGAGGGATTTTGCGCTTTATTTATCATTTTTTTGGTGTAAATTACTCATTCAGTGTAAAAACAGTATGTATGCATGTAAGGTAATTCAAGGAGGAACATTTTGGGCGGAGATTTACACTGCCACACCAAGCTGTCCGACGGCTCACTCGGAATAGAGGACTTGGTTCTTTTGGCAAAAAAGAAGGGAATCGAGACAATAGCCATAACAGACCATGACTGTCTCGCAGGTACAGTAAGAGGAAAAATAATCGGAGACAGATACGGGGTGAATGTCATTCCTGGGGTAGAGCTGTCATCAAGAGACGAAAAAACAGGAAAATACGTAGATATACTTTGCTATCTCAGCGACGCACCGGACAGGCTCCAGGGGCTTTGCCACAAAAACTCGCTTGCCCGTAAAAAAGCAGCTCATTTTATGATGCTTCAGATTACAAAGCGTTATCCGGTATCGGCCGAATTTATCATCAAATGCGCCACCGGGTCAACAAATATTTTTATTCCGCATATAATGCAGGCTCTTATGGAGAGCGGCTATACAAACACCATTTTCGGTGATCTTTATAACAAGCTGTTCAACAAAGAGTCCGACGGCAACATTTTGGTAACGCCGAAATACCCCGATATCGAGGAGGTTGTCGGTGCGATTCACGACGCGGGCGGTATAGCGGTTCTCGCTCACCCGTATCTATACGATAACATCGACTCAATACCTCGTCTTATAGAATGCGGAATTGACGGAATTGAGGTTTGGCATCCGTCGGCAACCGAAGCACAGCGCGCCGAGCTTAAAAAGCTCGCCACCAAAAACAAGCTTTTAATGACAGGCGGAACAGATTTCTGCGGTCTTTACAACAGGTATCCGGTTTCCGTAGGCGACATTGATGTTCCCGATGATGCCGTTACAAAGCTTCTCGGATACAAGGCCAAAATCAGAAGAATGCAGAAAAAGGCTCAAAAAGCCGCTGAGGAAGCCGCAAAGTCAAATTAACCTAAGAAAGGCAGCCTTTAAAAGGCAGGGTTTACTATGGACGACAGCGATGTAAAAATTTTCAAAAAAGAAAAAAGAGATGACAAATTCGACGAGATCGGTCTTATCTCCAAAATGAACGAGGAGAGAGGCAACGGCAACATCGACAAATCAAAGCGGCTCGGCTCTTATCTTGCTTCGATTTTTCTTGACAAGGACGTCCTGCTTCAAAAGCTTCGTCCGATTATCGGCGATAAGGAGTACACAAAGGCCGAGAGTTTCCAGATAAAAATTCTTATGTTCTTTGCCGCCGAGTATCAGCTCAACTCGCTTTTGCCAAATAACATACTCCGGAACACGGCAATAAATGCCCTGTACGATGACATACACGACAAGGCAGAGGAATTCTACAAAGAGTTCTCCGATGGTGCCGAGTACAGCTTTTATTACCTCGCCGTCAGAAAAAACGACGACATATCGCAAAACATAGGTAAATGTTTCTCAATGCTATGCGGTAAGGGTAAGGAAAACGAGGAGTACGCCTCCCTCGGCTCGGAGCTTTGGAGCGGCGTACTCGAAGAGGTAGAAGAAATAATACGCAGGTATGAATTTGTCGGTATGAAAAAATAAATTTAATATTGCGTTCGGGGACTGTAAAAGCTTATGTTTTTGCAGTCCCCTTTTGTGTTGCGGACATTAGAACATAACGGAAACACCGCCCCGTTTTACCGAGGCGGTGTTTCCTATGCAATAAATTAAAATGAAAAGGGCAGGTTTGCCCCCTCTTGCCTCGGCGGGAAAAAAGGGCAGAGCCGCCGAGACAGCTGCAAGGGGATGAGGAAAATGTACGGAAAAGCCGTTCGGAATATAAGCCCGAAGCTTTTCGTATGACAGAAACCGACGGCGTTTCTATCAATCGGTACGAACCAAACGCCTGTCGATTAGCACGAGAGTTAAATGTAATACGGATTTAAAACAAATCCTTTTAAAAGCTCTCGTACAAACAAAAAAGGCGCTGTGAACTACATCACAACGCCTTCGCTGTTTATGCTTAGATTTTATACCGAAAATATTGTTTAGTCAAGATTAAATGCGACGCAAAGTCATATTTCGTAACATTTCACTTAACTAAAGCGTTTTCGGTTTGCCTGTTTGTTGTATTTTACAACCGGATTACTGTTTTGCTCCGTTATCAAACATCTCAAGAGCCTTAACGCTGACAGCATAGCAGCCTGCAAGACCCTCGGCGTTCATATTGTCATATGTATCGCGGCGAGTATGATAGTAATCCTCAAGCTTATGATTAAGACCCGTAACGCCTGTTGCTCTGAAGCCCGCCTGTGCAAATGCGGCAGAGTCGGTAGCACCGCCGAGCGGAGGAACCCAGCCCTTTTTGCACGGAATATTCAATTCTTTTGCTGCTTCCATAAAAAGGTCGGAGACGTCCTTATCGGCTTTAACGGTACCGTTAAGGTCGCGATAATTCGTCATAAGATATTTCGGGTCATGAATTGTATCATATGAGAAAATAAATGTGGGAACGTCGTCAAACTCTCCCTTGTGAGCCTCGCACCAAGCTTTTGCTCCGCGAAGGCCGGCTTCTTCAGAACCGGTAAGGATAACGCCTACCTCTGTGTTTTCAAGCTCGATGCCGTTATCCTTGAGAGCCTTGAGAATTGCAATACCCATATAGCAGCCCGAAAGGTTATCGTTGGCACCGTCAACAATGCGGTTTTTATTCCACATCCAATAAAGGCCTACAAGGAACGGAACAAAAAGAAGTCCCCAAAGAGCCATTTTGAAAAGATAAGAGGAAGTATCTATAACGCCGAAGGAAATACCGTTTTGGGCCATATAAATAATGGATATTACCATATAATAAACTGCGCCGAGGGCGCAGATTACGGCATGACCCTCAAAGCCTATGCCGCCGAGCGCATAGTTTACAGGCCACTCCCAAGCAGCGTCCGGATGTCCGTTAAAGAATATGCGGCGTTTTACTTCGCCGGTGCACTTTTTAACTGCGGTAACATTGTGACCGGTAAGCTCGGGGAAGAAACGGTCAACGCATTTTTTGTAAAGGCCGAACTGTAAAAATACTATTGCAAGACCTGCAACAATGAGAATAAGCGAAATAATCGGTGCCACAAAGTAAAGCGCGATTGCCAAAAGAACGAAGGTAATCGTAAAGTATATCCAGCCGAAGAATGAGCCGGGGTTTTCTTTAAACGATTCAACGTCCGCACGTTCGCAGCCGCAATCCTCTTTAAGAACTTTTGCCATATACTCGCAAGCCTCTTCCTCTCCCTTAGTGCCGGGGCTGCGGGTATCCATATCCTTACAGATATGCGTGATTTCGTCAATCATGTACTTTGCTGCTTCGTCTTTTTTGTCAATAAGCGGTTTTAAATCCATATGAACTCTCCTTCTCAAAAGTATATCTAATATTTTATTATAGAAACTGTGCAAAGTCAATAAAAATTACCTTTGAAACGATTTTTTATATTCACGTAGTACAATACAATGTTGTGAACTGTCAATTTATGCATTTTATGCCTCGACTTATGAGACAAAATGTTGTATGATAACAAAATAAAATATATTTTCAAAGCAAGTGAGATGAAAAACGAATGTCTTTTATAGCCGGTACCGGTAAAACAAATATCGATATTCTTTATGCGGGTCTTAAAAGGCTGCCGCAGTTGGGCGAAGAGCTTTATTCAGACGGTTTCAAGCTGTGTCTCGGCGGAGGAGTCCCCGGTACAATGGTAAATCTCGGCAGACTGAACATTCCGGTTAGAACCGCCACGTGGCTCGGTCTTGATATGTTTTCGGATTTTGCGTCCAATGAGTACCGCGACAACTCCGTGGAAATCACAAACCTTTATGAAGGCGGTGTACTTCCGCTTAACATAACGTCGGCAATGATAACTCCTGAGGACCGTACATTTGTAACCTACGGCCCCGACGCCGAAGAAAATGATGTTACCGCGGAAAAAATTTACCGAATGTCAAAGGGTGCCAAAATAGTTGAGGTTCAAAACGGATACTATGACGTATACCGAAAATTAAAAGACGAGGGCACGCTTCTGGTGCTGGATACGGGATATACCGACGATATGAGCCTTTCGCTCTACCGTGACCTCATAGAGCTTTGCGACTACTATGTCCCAAATCAAAAGGAGGCTATGAAAATAACCGAAACAGCATCGCCCGAGGACGCCATTTCGGTGCTGTCAAGATATATTGAAAATCCCATGGTCAAGCTTGACAAAGACGGCTGTATGGGTATGGAGGGCGGCAAGGTCTTTACCGTTCCCGTAATAGACGAATATGTGCGCGTGGACTCTACAGGAGCAGGCGACGCATTTCTTGCCGGATTTATGTACGGACTTTTCAACGATTACCGGTTCAGGGACTGCATACTGCTCGGGAATTTAACGGGTGGTAAATGCGTAACGGGCGTCGGCTGCCTCACCGAGTATCTACTGGAGGAAGAGCTACTTAAAAAATTCAACGAATACAAAGCCGAATTTTTTGAATAAGGAATAAATAATGGAAAATAATATAAATAATTTAAGTCCCCTGACTCTTGCGTTCCTCGGCGACGCGGTTTACGGCTTGCTTGCAAGAAAACGCCTTGTGCCTGAGCAGCGGCGTTAACCGTCTTAACCGA
>OLZQ01000894.1_pt1 | contig 13582 bp, 9 predicted proteins | sample 1644511 | NCBI WGS metagenome assembly OLZQ01 (sample SAMEA103958132, study PRJEB25191) | human gut metagenome | biome: human-associated habitat [ENVO:00009003]; feature: intestine environment [ENVO:2100002]; material: feces | place: Germany | collected 2013/2015 | reverse complement strand
CCCCGCCATGCCCGGATTCATTTCATTGATGGCTAAATTGTCACAAAACATCCGCAAAAGATTCTTGTTTTTTTAATAAATACAATTATTCCGTATTTATGAATATTTCACGCACCCTTACAGCTACTCTTGCCGCGGCATTCACTTTGCCCGCCCTGGCGGATATCCCGGCCTCCCGCGTTCCCGCCCCCGTGAAAGAGCAGGTACAGAAGCAGTATCCGAACGCAGGCGCCATTGAATGGGATTTCGACAATGACGAAGATGTCTATGAAGCCGAATTCCACCTCAATGGACTGGAATACGAGGTGAAATTGTATCCCGACGGCACTGTCAGCCTGGTTAAGGCGGATATTTCCCTCCAGCATCTTCCAGCCCCCGTTACGGCGGCCATCGCCCGCGATTTCCCGGGGTATGCCCTCCGCCGCGCCAGGCAGATTACCGCCCGGGGAGTCCTGAAGTACCGGGTGGACTGCCGGTCCGAATCCCCCGCCGTGCGCAAAGTGGAGCTTTATTATTCGCCGGACGGCAAGCTCCTCTCCCAAAAAACGGATGATTGAATTCTCCGTTTTTCCGCACATTTCCGTATGACAGAAGCCGGGGGACTCCCTCCGGAGGCTGACACGGCACCCTCTGGATTCAACAAAGCCTGATGATATAAGGTCAAATTTGCAATGATTGAGTTATTCAATATCGATCTCCTTTCTTATACGGTACAGACGGCGGAAACCGCCCCAACGCATTCCTATACCATTTACTGGTTGATTCTGCTGGGCTCCATGCTTCTGAGCTGGCTGGTCAGCGCGCGCATGAAGAGCCGCTTCAGCGAATACTCCCAGATTTCCATTCCCGTAACAGGGAGGCAGGTGGCGGAGCAGATGCTGAAGGACAACCATATTACGGACGTGAAGGTGATTTCCACGCCCGGCCATCTGACGGACCATTACAATCCGGCGGACAAAACCGTCAACCTGAGCGAGTCCGTTTACAATTCCAACAGCATTGCCGCCGCTGCCGTCGCCGCCCATGAAGTAGGGCATGCCGTGCAGCACGCCCAGGCTTACCACTGGCTGGGCTTGCGGTCCGCGCTGGTTCCCATCGTCCAGCTCTCCTCCAACCTGGTGGGCATTGTGCTGATGATCGGCATTGTGCTGCTGGCCATGGGCGGCTCTCCGTGGGTGCTGGGGCTGGGCATCGGCCTGTTTGCCGTGACCACAGCCTTCGCGTTCATCACGCTTCCCGTGGAATTTGACGCCTCCGCCAGGGCCCTGAAATGGCTGGACCGCTCCCACCTGATAAACTATTTCGACCATGGAAAGGCCAAGAGCGCCCTGTTCTGGGCCGCCATGACTTACGTGGTAGGAGCGCTTTCCTCCCTGGCCATGCTGCTGTATTACGTGTTCATTTTCCTGAACGCCCGCGGCAGGGAATAATCCCGCGCCGTACGGCGGAGGAAACATCCCCGGGACGCTCAATCCGGAACTGTCCGGGCCGCCTGGCCTTCACCTCCGCTTGAGCGCATGCGCCGCGCCGGGGGGCAATGGAAAAACAGGCATCATCCAGCCCCGCGGGACGACTGGATATTCCGAAAAGGAAGAACGCCGCCCTGCCAGGGTTTTTACCTGGCAGGGCGGCGCCTGTTTCCGGCTGTAGACGGTTCAAGCCGTTTAATGGTCCACGTAAAGAATATCGCCCTCCGGAGTCAGCAGGACATCGTAATCATCCAGATGATCCACCACTTCCACCTTGTAACGGATGACGCTTCCTTCCGTCACTTTTTCCGCTTCTTTGATTCTGCCGCCCGGGTATGGTTTCAGAGCGGCCGCGCGGACCGGCCCCGGAAGGGCCGATACCGCTATTTCCTCCTTGACCAGGAGTATCTTTCCTTCAGGGTCAACTTTGACGTCAAATTCAAAACCGTTGATGTTGAATTCAGCTTCATAAAGTTTTCCTGATCCGCTGAGCTCCCATTCAATGAAGCCGGCCCTGGGCCAGGCTTTTTTAACGGCAAAGACGGCCGCGGAGGATACGGAGGATTCCGGGATATCCGCCCATGATGAAGGAATGGCCAGGGCCATGACGGCAAATGCCAGTTTTTTGCGCAGATTCATCAAATAATAATATCATTATTTTTCATTCCGTTTCCTGAAGCTTTCTTTTAGAAACTCCGGGACACCCCTGCGTTCACGCGGTGGTAGCAGGAGCTTCCCCTCACTTCCAGCCCGTAGCCCCCGTACACGCTCCAGCGCTCATTGCACTGCAGGGACGTGTTGTACTCCGCGCGCAGGCCGTGCCGTTCCGGGCTCACCGCCCTTCCTCTCCAGCCCATGTCGCTGTACGGGCTGTACACCGTTGCTTCCGGCACGTCCCTCAGCACGTCCCCCACATAGGACACGCGCAGCGACTGCGCCCACGGCCTCCCCTTCCATTCGTCCGTCCTGCCTATTTCCAGGCCCACGGGAATGGACAGGAGCTTCAGCGCCGCCCCTCCGAAGTCACGGCCATACCCTCCCTGTTCCCGGAAGGCATCCTGCCGGCCATGCGTGAATTCCATCCTCACGAACGGCGTCAGCCTCCACCCTCCCGCACAGCCCGCCGTCCGGCTGGTCATGTTGTTGCGCGTTTCCGCCCACGTGAGGCTTCCCTTGAAGATCCAGTACGCCCTGTTGCTTTCTTCCATCAGGCGTCCCCAGTACAGGGAGCCCATCCGGGTGTCCTGCGTGTTGCGCCCCTGGAAATCCCGGCTTCTGGCATGGCCGCAGAGCTGCCCGAAGGCGATCCCCCAGATGCCCTCGTCCTCCCCTCCCATGCCGCTGTCCGCCCCCACGGAGTAGCCGCCTCCGTTGTAGTCGTAGCCGTCCACGCCTCCCCGGCTGCGCTGCCGGGCGAAGTCGCCCAGCCCCATGCCCCACAGGTTGCGGGCATGCCTGTCGGTCAGGCGCGGCACGCTCAGACGGGAGAGGACATTGCCGCCCAGGGCCGCCGCGTTGGACGCCGAGCTCCAGAGGGAGTTGACGGCCAGTTCCCCGGCCAGTTCCGGGTCAACGCGGCTGATGGGGGTTCCGTCCGCTTTCCAGACCAGCTGGAGCTGTTCGGCGTAGCCGTCGCCGTCCGCGTCCGTCCACCGGTGGCTCCAGGTTCCCGTGTAGGCGTAGGGGTCATCCACCCGGGCCGTTCCGGTGGCCTGGGAGACGGCCCCGTCAAAGTCCCCCTCATGGATGTGCTGCACATCCGTCAGCACGTGGAAGACGCGGTCCTGCTTCCAGGAGCGGTCCGCGTAGAACCAGGGAGCGTTGGCTTCCGTGTCCGCCACGCCGATGTATCCCCCGGCCGTGAAGATTTCCAGAGCGGAGAGCATCAGGCCCGGGCCGAAGGCCGGCCCGGCCTGGAGCTGGTAGCGCATGTCGAAGGTGAAGCCGTGGGAGAGGTCGGCGTTGTGGGTGTTGATGAAGGCGCTCTCCCCGGGGCGCAGGACGGCACCAGGGCCGGAGAGGGTGAAGCTGGAGGCGTTGGCCGTGCTTCCTCCGGTGATTTCCAGCACGCCCTTTTCCACCGTCAGGGAGGAGTTGTATCGTTTATCCATTATTTCCTCAGGATTCCTGCCGAAGACAACATCGTGTTCCAGCAGGAGGACGCCGCCATAGAGGGTGGTATCCGCACAGAAGTTGTTGTTCCGGCTGGCGGCAAGATGCGTATCTTCTCCCTGGTAGAGTTCGCCGCTGAAGACGATCGTTCCTTCCGTGTCGTGAACATCCCCCTCCCCGTCCGTGTAGCGGTTGAGCGTGAGGGTCATAGGGCGGCCGGGGTCTTCGTTCCGGCTGGTAATCGGGTCGTTGAAGCGGATTTCACGCCCCTCTTCCGCGGCAAGCGTCAGATTGGGCGTATAAAGTGAAGGAAACAAAGAACCGTTCATGTCAATGGCATTCGCAATGCCGTTTTCCACCACGGGGAAGCCATCGTCGGACTGGCCGATGACGACGCCCCCAACCATGTTGCCGCTGAAAAGCACGTCCTTTGTCAGAGCGAGCAGGTCGCATTTCCCTCCCATCGTGATGGCTCCCCCGGAAGTTTTGGCATAATTGTTGATAAACGTGACTCCGTCGCTGAAAGAAATGTCCCCATCGCTGTAAATCACACCGCCATAAGCATCAGCCCTTCCGGAGTAAGCAAAATTATTGATGAAACTGGGATTGGGTCCTATGGTTATTGCCCCTGTTTCTGCTGCATATTGCAATCCATCCTTCCTAACCGCCATCGCGCCCCCAAGAGCATTTCCGTCGGTACTGAAAGTAAAGTTACCGGTAAAAACGGCATCCGCTCCTACAGTTATTGCACCTGCAAAAACGCAATCATAAAATACACCACCCAAAGAACCCTCCACGTTGGAAACATAATTCCTGTCGAATACCGCATGATCTCCTATGATAACATGTCCCCCGTAACTCATAATCGCACCTCCCTCATGCACCCTGTTGCCATAATTTCCCCGGAACAGAGCGTTGTCTCCTATCACCAAGTTTGTTCTGTCTACAACATGGAGAGCATGGTTATTATTTAAGAAAACAAAGCGGCCTTTCAACGCCATCGAGACGGCTCCGTCCAAGTCAACTCTGGAGGAGGAGATGGCATGTGCTAGGGAATTCTCAAACTGGACGTTGCCCGTTATTTTTACACAGGGAGAAAATGGATCCAATGTCATTATCGACATTCCATTCAGAATGATAGAATCCATTTTCAGAATGGCAGCTCCATTTTCATCAAGTACTCCCGATATATCGGGACTTGTCTGGGAGCCGGGCCTGATGGGCATTCTGTTAAATCTGTACAAAGAACTTGAGGAGCCGCTGATGGTGCGGAACAGCGCCGGATCATTGGAACGGAAATGGACAGCTACATTCAGGGCTGAAGTCAGAGAAGAATCATCATTGCACAAAATAACGGTATCCCCGGAAGACAGCGCCCCGGAAGAGGACAATTCCTGAAGCGTGCGGTACACGTTCCCGGACGGGTCGGTTGCCTGCGCGGCGTCCACCACGAATTCCGCCCCGGAAGCGGCGGTCGCCATCGTTACGGAACACAGAAGCGCCCCCAGCAGAAAACGGCGCAACGGCCATGGAAGAGTAAGTCTCATATCTTTTAATAAGAATTGTTAATATTGGGAAGGCCGCTAAGTAACGGATTTCGAATCCGCTGTTCAAATGGCGCGTTGACAGAGAAAGTTTTAGAAAATATCCCGCTTATTCCAAAATAATTCCTGCCGGAAACGGCAGGCGCGCGTCATTCCCCCGAAGAACAGCGGCAGCCAGTAGCCGGAGAGCCATGAAAAAGAAATACAATTATTTTATCATCAATATATTTTCATTCATGCAAATCATACGGTTTCCATGGCGGCATGAAAAAATATATTTCTTACTAAAATAATAGGATTGACAGCGGATTCGAAATGCGCCTGTCAATAATTCTCTTTTCCGCGGCTTTTGCCACAGGAAAAATAAGCGCGCTCCGCCAACCCGCTTCGGCGGCGTTCACGAAAAATTTTCCGCAGCGGGAATCCTGCCTCAGATTCCTTCCGGATGATCCGGCCCCCTCTTTCCGGCCGTCAGGCGGAAGAAGAGGGGCACCAGGAAGATGGCCAGCAGCGTGGCCGTAATGATGCCGCCCAGCACGCCGGTGCCCACGGCGCGCTGCGCTCCGGCCGCCGCCCCATGGGCGAACGCCAGAGGAATGACGCCCGCCCCGAACGCCAGGGAGGTCATCAGGATGGGCCGCAGGCGCAGTTTGGCGGCGGCTACGGCAGCTTCCGCCGCATTCATGCCCTCCCGGTAAAATTCCCTGGCCACTTCCACAATCAGAATGGCATTCTTGGCGGAAAGGCCAATGGTCGTAATCAGGCCCACTTTGAAGTAGATGTCATTGGGCATGTCGCGCAGGAAGACGGCCAGCAGGGCTCCAAGCAGTCCCAGGGGCACGACCAGAATAACGGCCAACGGAATGGACCAGCTTTCATACAGGGCCGCCAGCACCAGAAAGACAATCAGGATGGAAAGGCCGAAAAGCAGCGTGGCCTGGGACCCGGCCAGCTTTTCTTCATAGGATTGCCCCGTCCATTCAAACCCCACGCCCTGCGGCAGGGAAGCGGTAATCTGTTCCAGGGCGTTCATGGCGTCTCCGCTACTCTTCCCGGGCGCGGAAGAGCCGTTGATAGTGAAGGAGGGATAGTTATTGTAGCGCGTGAGCTGCGGAGGCCCCGCCGTCCAGTCCAGCCTGACAAAGGAGGAAAGGGGCAGAAGCTTCCCCTGGTCATTGCGGACATGCAGGTCCTCAATGTCGTTTCCGTTCAGGCGGCTTTTTCCGTCCGCCTGCACCATGATGCGGCGCACTTGGCTGTCATGCATGAAATCCCCCACGTAGCTGGACCCGAACATGACCGCCAGAGAATTGCTGATCTCCGCAATGGGAACTCCCATGGAAAAGGCTTTTTCCCGGTCAATGGAGACGTGCAGACGCGGCGTATCCGCCTGGCCGGAGAAATAAACGCCCGCCAGGTTGGGGTTCGCGTTGGCACGGGCCAGGAGCTCGTCCCGGGCTTCCGCCATGCGGGCATATCCCAGGCCGCCCTTGTCCTGGAGGCGAAAGTCAAATCCGGACGAATTGCCCAGCTCCGGCAGAGCCGGCATGTTCAGAGCCATGACCATCATCTGGCCATCTCCGGCAAAGCGGGCATTGACACGGTCAATAATCGCCTGGACAGCACTGTTTTCTCCGGGACGCTCGTCCCAGTTTTTCAGACCGACAAACAGCATGGCCATGTTGGTTCCGGAGCCCATGAAGCTGAACCCTCCCACGGAGTAAACGTGCTCCACCGGCTCATGCCGCATCAGGTAATCCTCCACTTCCCGCAGCCGCACGCTGGTTTCCTTCTGAAGGGTGCCGGCAGGGAGGGACACCATCGCCATGAAGTTGCCCTGGTCTTCTTCCGGAAGGAAGGAGGTGGGCAGCGTAAGGTACAAATAGCCGGCCCCTGCAATAATGAGGGCATACAGGAACAGGGAGCGCACAGGGCGGCGGATCATTCCGGATACGGCACGGCCGTACCGGTCCGTGGACCGGTGTATCGTCCGGTTGAACCATCCGAAAAAACCCTTTTTCTCCTGGTGCTCCACGGAGGAGGGTTTCAGCATGGCGGCGCACAGCGCCGGAGTCAGGGAAAGGGCCAGAAACGCGGAGAAGGAGATGGACACAATGAGCGTTACGGCAAACTGCCGGTAAATGTTCCCCACAGCTCCGCTGAAAAAGGCCATGGGCACGAAAACCGCCACGAGCACGGCGGTGATGCCCACGATGGCCCCGCCGATCTGCTTCATGGCTTTCACCGTGGCGCGCCGGGCATCCAGGCCTTCCTCCATCATGATGCGTTCCACATTTTCCACCACCACGATGGCGTCATCCACCAGAATGCCGATGCTGAGCACCATGCCGAACATGGTAAGCATGTTGATGGAGAACCCGGAGAGCCACATCACGGCAAAGGTTCCCAGCAGGGCTACGGGAACGACGAGCGTGGGAATCAGGGTGGCCCGGAAGTTCTGGAGGAACAGGAACATGACCAGGAACACCAGCAGGACGGCTTCCAGCAGGGTTGAAATGACTTTCCGGATGGAGATTTCCACGAAGTGGGTGGTTTCATAGGGAATCTGGTAGGAGACTCCGGGCGGGAAATCCCTGGACAGTTCATCCATCTTGGCCTTGAGGAGGCCCATGGTTTCCACTGCATTGGAGCCGGGAGCCATCTTGATGGCCATTCCGGTGGCCGTCTGGCCGTTGCAGCGGGAAAAGAACGCGTAGCTGTTGGCGCCCAGCTCCACCCTCGCCACGTCCCCCAGTTTGACGGAGGAACCGTCTGAAAGCGTCCTCAACGCAATGGAGGCGAATTCCTCCGGCGTACGGAAAGCGTCCTCCGCTACCACGCCGGCGTTGATGGGGGCGGATTCGGGAACGGACGCCCCCCCGATGTCCCCGATGATGATGCGCTCGCTCTGGGCAGCCACGGCATTGACAATATCCGTGGGGGTCAGGCCCAGCGCCTCCAGTTTTTCCGGGGCCGGCCAGATGCGCATGGATGTCTCCGCACCGAAAAGCTCCACACGCCCGACGCCTTTCACACGCTTCAGTTCCGGGATGATGCGGGCGGAAGCCCATTCCCCCAGCTCCGTATCATTCAGGCTGCCTGTAGAAGAGAGAGAGATCATCGCCTGAATATTGTTGGATGATTTTTCCACGAACACGCCTTCTCTCCGGACGGATTCCGGCAGGCGGGATTCCACGATTTTCAGCCTGTTCTGCACTTCTACGGCGGCAATATCCGGATCCGTGCCCTGCGTGAACGTAGCGGCTATTTCCACGGCTCCGTCGGAGCTGCTGGTGGCGGACATGTACATCAGGCCGGGCGCTCCGTTGATTTCCTTTTCAATGACGGCGGTCACGGCTTCCTCCGTATCCTGGGCGGAAGCCCCCGGATATGTGGTGCGCAGGGTGATGACCGGGGGAGCAATGTCCGGATACTGGGCAATGGGCAGGCTGGGGATGGCCAGAAGGCCCATCAGGGAAATCAGGAGTGCGACTACCCAGGCAAAAATGGGGCGGCGTATGAAGAAATCAGGCATGGCGGTTTATTGCTGGGCATGGGGTTGCGGCCGGGCGGCGGCGCTGCGGACTTTCATGCCGGGGCGGAGGGACATCGTGTGGCTGACGGCAACCCTGTCCCCATCCCGGAGGCCTTCTGAAACCAGCCATTCCCGGCCGTTCAGCGTATCCGCCCTGACGGGGCGCGCTTCCAGCACTCCTTCCGGCCCCACAACAAAGACGGAAGCGCCCTGCGCGGTGCGGATGACGGCATCCCGGGGAATGGCGAAGACGTTGTCCCGCACCGCCCTGTCAAATACCACGCGCACATAGGCGCCGGGCAGCAGTTCATGGTCCGGGTTGGGGAACAGGGCCCGCATTTCAATAGTATCCGTATTCGGGTCCACCGCCATGTCGGAAAAAATGATCCTGCCGGAATGGGGGTATTCCTCCCCATTGGAGAGCAGCAGGCGCACCTTGATTTCGCCCAGCGGCACACCCTTCCACAATCCGGATACGACGGCGCGGCGCAGGCTGCTGTACTGGGAGGCCGGCTGGCTGAAGCGGACATAAATGGGGTCAATCTGTTCAATGGTGGTCAGGTGGGTGAATTCGTTCTGGTTGGCAAACGCCCCTTCCGTCACCAGGGCACGGCGCACGCGACCGGAGATGGGCGCCTCCACCCGGGTATATTCCAGATTCAGGCGCGCCTGCTCCAGAGAGGCGGCCGCGGCGGCATATTCCGCCCTGGCCCGTTCTTCCTCCGCCCTGGCCTGCTTATGCTCACGTATGCTGACGGCGCCCTTGGCGACCAGGGAGGAATACCGGGCGGCCTTGTCCTCCGCATCCGACAGAACGGCCCTGGCACGAGCCACTGCAGCCTTGCATTCATCCAGGACAGCCTGAAGCGGAGCCGGGTCTATTTTAAAAAGAAGATCGCCCGGCCGGACCGTCTGCCCTTCCTGATAGCAGCGTTCCTGAATAATTCCCGTCACGCGGGCGCGCACTTCCGCCTGGAGATACGCTTCCATACGGCCGGGAAGATTGGCGGTTACGGGAACCTGAGTACTGCGTACCGTCATGACAGACACTTCCGGCACGGTTTCGCCGGGAAATCCGCCTGCCTGGCTTTCACCCTCCCGCTGGCAGGAGAAGCAAACCACCAGCAGGGGCATGCAGAATAAAAGATTAATTATTTTCATCAGGAATCATGCTGTTTGGAACCTCAAGAAACCCCGGAACCGCACTTCCGACAAGACCGGGGATTTTTCAATTGCCATATGATGTAAAGTATCCCATAATGGGAGAGTCAAGAGGCAATGGAAAAATTAAGTGGGGAAGGTCTTTGTCATTTATTGTAAATTATTGACAATAAAAACCCTATAGATGACGGAAATAACTTCGTCTTCAGAAAGGTTTCTTCTGCGCGCAGCTCCCGTTGCCGCCGGGGCTCTTCCGGCGGAAACAATCAATTCCCTCCCACCAACCGCAATACAGGATGGACAAACAGGATTTACTAACCATCGGCAATCTGTCCAAACAGACCGGCGTACATGTCAAATCCCTCCGGTATTATGAACAACTGGGCATTTTGCTCCCGGCCTATACGGACCCGGATACCGGCTACCGTTACTACACTCTTTCCCAGATTCCCGTGGTGCATGCCATCTGCGCCTGCATTTTCCTGGATATTCCCCTGAAGGAATTTACCGGCTTCCTGACCAGGGATCAGCGAAGGATCCATTATAAGAAACTTTTCTCCCACGGCACCATGCTGGCGCACCGGAAAATCAGGGATATTCAGGAAAAGCTGCGCCTGCTGGAAAAATTCCGGAAACAGATGGACCGGGAAGAAGATCTTCTGCTTCATGGGGAACAGGCCATCCACGCATTGCCGGAAAAATACTGCTGGGTGGCGCCCTATGCGGGAAAACAGCATACTCCGGAATTTAACATCCTCATGACCCGCATCTTTGACGATATTGACCGCTGCCAGCTGCGGCTGGGCGCGGAAGCCGGCCTGCTTTCCTTCCACCGGAAAGCAGGGACGGAGCAGTTCCTGTATGTGGAGGTGGAAGCGGCCGGAAGAGACGCCCGGCGGATGAAGAAAATCATGCGTCTGCCCGCCGCCTCCTTTCTCTGCGCCATCAGGCAGGAAAGCGGCATTGCGGAGGCGCCCGGCGTTTTTCCGGACCTTTTTGCGCAGGAATATGATAAAATCATTATGGAGACGGAATTGTTTCCCGGAGATTACGATGTGGCAAATCCCAAATTCGAACTGAGATGCAGCCTGCCGCCGGGTGGGAAATGAATCCGGAAATTTCCGCGCATCCGCTGGCGGGAGCGGAAGATGCAAAAGCGCTCCCGCCAGCCGGGAACCGCCCCCCGCGAACCTCCGCCGCCCTGCGGAGCGGCCCCGCGCCTGCGGACATAAAGTCTCAGGCAGTTTCATGAAATGGCATTGCATTTCCTTATGCAGCATATAGAATAATGGGGTGGCACATTGCGACACTACACAACCGGACTTAAAGGAAAATGCCGTCAGGGCTTTCAAGGCCATGTTGCTGGCGCGGGCCTTCGACACCAAAATTTCCAGCCTTTACAAAGCGGGCAAAATTACGGGGGGCGTTTATCTGGGCCGCGGGCATGAAGCGATTGCCGCGTGCGGAGGCGTCTTTCTGACTGCCGGCTACGATGTCATCGCCCCGTTCATCCGGGAACAGGCGGCACGCGTCGCCTGGGGGGAACCGATTATTGAAGCGGCGCGCGCCTACCTGGGTTCCGCCCTGGGATGCATGAAAGGGCGGGACGGCAATGTCCACCGGGGCCTGCCCGCGGAAGGCTATATGGCTCCCATCAGCCATCTGGGCAGCACGGTGGCTTTCGTCATCGGCTGCCTTTTCGCCAAGCGCCTGGACGGCAAACTGCCCGGCCCCGTGGGAGTGGCTTTCTGCGGAGACGGCACCACGTCCACAGGAGCTTTCCATGAAGCCGCCAATATGGCGAAGGTGGAGCGGCTGCCGCTGGTGCTCGTGGTGACCAATAATCAATTTGCCTACTCTACTCCCAATATCAGGGAATTCGGAGAAGCCTCCCTGGCGGACAGGGGCCGCGGCTACGGATTCGCCGTGCATGAAACGGACGGCACGGACTTCATGGCCACGCTGGAAACCTTCCGGGCCGCCGTCAAGAACGCGAGGGAAGGCCGGGGGCCCCAGTGGGTGCTTGCCAAGACCCTCCGCATGTGCGGGCACGGGGAGCATGACGACGCCTCCTACATCCCCAGGGAGCTGAAAGAGGAATATGAAAAAAAAGACCCCGTGGCGGTCGCGGAACGGCAGCTGCTGGCAGCCGGCTGGCTCACGCCGGAAGAAACGGCGGCTCTGAAAAAACAGTATGCCGACGAAGTCCAGCTGGCCGTAGCCACCGCGCAGCGGGAACCGGAGCCGGACCCCTTCCGGGAAGACTGGAACGCCACGGTATGGAGACCTTATTAAGCCAGCAAACGGAAGATTCCCATGAGCGTAACATACATTGATGCCATCCACGACGCCCAGAAAGACCTGCTTACGGAAGACAGGGACGTCTTTCTGTACGGGCAGGACATAGGCGTTTTCGGCGGCGCTTTCAAAGCGACCAAGGGCCTCAAGGAGCTGTTCCCGGACCGGGTCATTGACTCCCCCATCAGTGAGGACGCCATGGCCGGCATGGTGACCGGGGCCGCCGTCATGGGCAAAAAGCCCATTATGGAAATACAGTTTGCCGACTTCAGCACGATCGCTTTCAACCAGATTGTCAACATGGCGGCCACCCATTACTACCGCACGGGCGTTCCCGCCAACATTACGGTGCGCCTGCCCTGCGGGGGAACCCCCGGCACCGGCCCTTTCCACAGCCAGAGCCTGGAGGCTTTGTTCGCCCATTATCCGGGCCTGCACGTCATGACTCCGGCCACGGTAGCGGATGCCTACTGGATGCTGCGCCAGGCCGTGGAAATTCCGGACCCCGTCATTTTTCTGGAACACAAATTCCTGTACCGCTGGCTGAAGGCGGAGGACAACTACCGGGAAGCCCCGGCCATCCCGTTCGGCATGGCCAGGATCGCCCGCACGGGGAAACACGCCACCGTGGTGGCGTACAGCGCCATGGTGCCGGAAGCCGTGCGCGCGGCAGACCTGCTTGAAAAGGAAAGCGGCTATGAAGTGGAGGTCGTGGATCTCCGGACGGTGCGCCCGCTGGACATGGATACCGTCATCGCCTCCGTAGCGCGCACCGGCCGCGTCCTGGTCGTCGGGGAAGACTTTCCGTGGGGCGGCGTCACGGCAGAGGTTGTTTCGCGCATTGTCGCGGAAGGCTTCCACCTGCTGGACGCTCCGCCCCAGAGGCTCAACGCGCGGGATACCCCCATCCCCCAGCACCCCAACCTCTGGAAGGCGCACCGCCCCACGCTGGAATCCATCGCCGCCTCCATCCGCCATCTTTTATCCATTTGATTCAACCCAGTTTCCATCATGCCTAAAGTACCCATTCTGATGCCCCAGCTCGGGGATTCCATTGCGGAAGCCACCGTGCTGCGCCTGCTGGCGGCCCAGGGCGATACCGTAGAAGCCGACCAGGAAATCTTTGAGGTAGAAACCAACAAGGCCACCATGGGGGTCACCACCATGTGCGGCGGCATCCTGAGCGATGTGTTCATCAAGGAAGGGGAATCCGTCGTGGTCGGCGCCTGCATGGCCATGATTGAGGCCACGGAAGAGGAAATTGAGCGTTCCGGAGCGACCCCGGCCGGAGACTCCACCCAGCCGTCCCTTCCAGCCAGTCCGGAATCCGTTCCCCAGGCCGCGCCCTCCGCCCCTCCCCGGGAGGAACAACCCGCGGGCGTCCATTTCGGAGTGACGGGGGAATCCTACCAGGAAAACGGCACGGACCTGAAAGTCCAGCCCAGCGTGCGCGGCCTTCCCGT
>OLZQ01000882.1_pt1 | contig 13670 bp, 10 predicted proteins | sample 1644511 | NCBI WGS metagenome assembly OLZQ01 (sample SAMEA103958132, study PRJEB25191) | human gut metagenome | biome: human-associated habitat [ENVO:00009003]; feature: intestine environment [ENVO:2100002]; material: feces | place: Germany | collected 2013/2015 | reverse complement strand
CTCTTCCTCCAACACAAAAAATTCCCCTCCCCATACCGTTCCGTCCGTACCGAACCCCGTCCCGTCCCAAGCTATGCCCAAAGCGGGAAACGGCGTTTCATTTTCCACGGCGCAGGCCAGCACATGAGCCTGATGATGCTGCACAGGGACAACCGTTGCATTCCACTTCCGCGCCAGACGCCGGCCAAGGGCAAAAGTGGGGCCGTCCGGATGGGCGTCCACGGCAATTACCTGCGGAACGGCATCCAGGGTTCTGCCCAGCGCCTCCACCGTCCGCTCAAAAGCGTTCAGAGAAGCCGCACTGCTCAGGTCACCGAGATGCTGGCTCATGACAGCCACGCCCCTTTTCAGCCAGCAGATGGTATTCTTCAGTCCGGACCCCAGGGCGAGCACGTCGGGAGCCGCCGCAGATGTGCGCCACACAGGCCGCGGGGCATATCCGCGAGCGCGGCGAACCATCATGGCCCTGCCGTCCGTAACGCGGACCACGGAATCGTCCACGGGCCGCACTACCGGACGGTCATGCACCAAAAACACATCCGCCACATGGCCCAGTTTCTCCAGCCCCTCCTCCACGGAGATGCACAGGGGCTCGCCGCTCAGGTTCCCGCTGGTCACCACCAGAGGCCTTCCCCACACATCCATCAGCAGCGCATGAAGAGGGGAAGACGGAAGCATTATCCCCACAAAACGGCTGAACATGCACACGGAAGGAGCCAGATCCACATCCTTCCTCCCCCGGGCCAGCACAATGGGGGCGGCCGGAGAAGCCAGCAGGCGCCTTTCCTCCTCCGACAGGCGGCACAGCCTCTCCGCCGCAGCCACATCCGGCACCATCACGGCAAAAGGCTTGGCGTCACGCTCCTTCAACCGCCGGAGACGCCTGACGGCAGCTTCCGAAGAAGCATCCGCCAGCAATTGAAAACCTCCTACGCCCAGCAGGGCCACGATCAAACCGTCCGCCAGCACCCATGCCGCCTGTGCCGCGGGGGTATCAAACCCATGGCCGAACCCCAGTTCGGAACCATCTGAAAACAGCACCTTCACGGAAGGGCCGCAGGACGGGCAGCCGATAGGCTGTGCGTGAAAACGCCTGTCCTCCACATCCTGGTATTCCCTCCGGCACTCCGGACACATTCGGAACCCCTTCATGCTGGTGCCCGCTCGGTCATACGGCATTGTCTCAATAATGGAATAGCGGGGACCGCAGTGCGTGCAGTTGGTAAACGGATAATGATACCGGCGGGAAGAAGGGTTGTGCATTTCTTCCAGGCACTCCGGGCACGGAGCCAGATCCGGCAGCATCACCGGAACGCCTCCGGGGGTGGAATCGCTTTCCTCAATGCGGAATTCCTCAAAACCGGCAGGCTCGCATACGGTCCGCTCCACTCCATAAACCCGGGCATGCTCCGGCAGGCCGTCCATCAGCGCGGTCCAGAAACGCTCCGGAGCGCCGGGCTCCCCTTCCACATGAATCTCCACGCCGGACTCCGTATTGCGCACAAACCCCTTCAATCCGTGCCGTACCGCCAAACGGTACACATGGGGACGGAAGCCGACCCCCTGAACCATGCCGGCTATCTCAAATTTCAATGCCGCGGCGGCCTGTTCAATGGTGGTGATGGCCATGATGCTGAATCGTGCCTTCCCGGGCGCGGCGCGCACGTTCCACAATCTCCTCGCACCAGGCCTCCATTCCTTCGCCGGTCTTGGAAGAAACCTCAATCACATGCGCATGATGAGCCACCTTGTTCAGTGCAGCCAGGGCGGCGTCACGGTTAAAATCCACGGCATCCGCCAGATCGGACTTGGTCACCAGGGCAACATCCGCAGAATGGAACATGGGAGGATATTTCAACGGCTTGTCCTCACCCTCCGTCACGGAAAGCAGCACCACGCGCACGCCTTCCCCCAGGTCATAGGAAGCCGGGCAAACCAGATTGCCCACATTCTCAATAATCAAAACGTCGAGATCGTCCAGAGGCATTTTCTTCATGGCCTCCGCAATCATGCGGGCGTCCAGATGGCACATGGTGCCCGTTGTAATCTGCACCACGGGAATATCCGCTCGGCTCAGGCGTTCCGCATCATTATCCGTCGCCAAATCCCCTACGATAACCCCCATGCGCACACGGCCGCGGAGCATCTCCGCCGTCTTCTGCAACAGAGAAGTCTTTCCTGACCCCGGAGAAGAAAAAACATTGATAACCAAAAGGTTTTTTGCAGCAAAAAAACCTCTGTTGCGCTCTGCCAGCCGGTCATTGGCATCCAACACCGGAACATGGACATCCATGCCGTGGCCGTGACTTTCATGGGAGAGCTCCCCCCCGCATCCACATTCTTTACACATAATCAATACTGATATTAGATTCCCAAAGAGAAAAAAAACTCATTCGTTTCACGTCATACTCCTATGAAATCAAACAAAACTGCCCCGGTTTTCTTTTTAGCGCGGGAGGAAAACATTTTTCTATAAAGGGAAAGATGCAATGCTCCATACGCAGAAAAACTTTTGGGAACACCTTCTTATCATTTCCCCTTGCTGTTCAATATTGTTGTTTGACATCCGTTTACAAATCCCCGGCCACTTAAACCCGCATGCCCCACAGCCCGCGCAAAAAATCCGGATAATTAAAAAAAACAATAAAGTCCCCAATAATCAATCCTTTCCCGCCCTTCCTCATTTCATGTAAAACCGGAATAACCGTCCCCATCCTCCTGCATAGAGTCATTCATATGGTTTCCACCGAAATTCCTTCATCATAAGCATGTGGACTTGCCAAGGCATAGGAATTCTGTAAACTGTTTCGTCCTCAGACAACATCCTTTTTTCCAGGTTATGCCAGACGCTCGCTTTCAACCACTTCCCGGATTCCGCGATTTTGCACCGGCGGACTGCGCCGTGCGCAACTATCTTTTCAACGCATGGAAGAAGGTGGCGCATCGTTACGGATTCCTGGAATGGGAGGGCCCGACTGTGGAAGCCACGGAGCTTTATCTTAAAAAGAGCGGAGGCGAGCTGCCCACCCAGCTCTTCCGCTTCACGGACCAGGGGGACCGGGACATCACCATCCGCCCGGAACTCACCGCCTCCCTGGGACGCATCGCAGCCGCCTACCAGCGCGAATACACCAAACCGCTCAAGTGGTTTGAAATCGGTTCATGCTTCCGTTATGAAAAACCCCAGAAAGGGCGTCTGCGCGAATTTTATCAATTCAATGCGGACATTCTGGGAGAAGCCTCCGCGTGGACGGATTCCGAACTGATAGCCCTGGCCATCGACTGCATGAGGGAACTGGGCTTTACGCAAAACGACTTCATTGTGCGCGTCTCTGACCGGGAAGCCTGGATCAGGTTTGCTTCGGAACACGGCGTGCAGGAACAGGATATTCCCGCTTTCCTCGGCATTGTGGACAAATTTGAACGTGACCGCCCGGAAGAATGCCAGCGCAAGCTGGACGCCTTTCATATCAGCCGCGGCGATCTGGTGGCCTTCATTGAAAACCCGCCCGCCGGAGCGTCCGAACGCTATGACATCCTGATGAAAGACCTGACGGCCCGCGGGCTGGACGGCTATGTCAAGCTGGACTTATCCGTAGTGCGCGGACTGGCCTACTACACCGGTCTGGTTTTTGAAATCTTTGACACACAGCGCAGCCTGCGCGCCGTAGCCGGCGGAGGACGTTACGACACGCTGGTAGGCGCCCTTTCCAACAACGCAGTGGACATGCCGGCAACCGGCTTTGCCATGGGGGATGCCGTCATCACCCACCTTATTGAACAGACGCCCCATGCCAGGGCGCTGAAAGATGCGGCGCTGGCCTCTGCAGGCTGCGACATCTTCATGGTTCAGGCGTCTGAAAGCCGCCGCGCGGAAGTTCTTGCCATCGCCTCCGCCCTCCGGGACCAGGGATACAGTGTGGACCTTCCCCTCACGCTCACCAAAGTCAACGGACAGCTTCAGAAGGCCGTTAAATCCGGCGCCCACGCGGCCTTGATCGTGGGAGATGAATTCCCGGTCATGGAACTTCGCGACCTGGGCGCGCGCACCTCATCCCCCGTCGCCATGGACGACCTGTTTGACGCCGTGGCTTCACTCACCGGAAGCAATTGACACCGTTCTTTCCCCTTCTTCCATTTTCAATAAAGATGAACTCATACCGCACTCATACCTGCAGCGAATTGCGCGCTGCGAACATCGGCAAGCCGACCACCCTCATCGGCTGGGTAGATTCCGTCCGGGACCATGGCGGCGTCATATTTATCGACTTGCGCGACCGCTCCGGCATCACGCAGGTAGTCTTTCACCCGGAAGTCAATCAGGATGTGGCGAAAGCCTCCCAGCAGCTCCGCTCCGAAGACATGATCCAGATTTCCGGCACCGTGGCCGCCCGCCTGAAAACGGATACGGTGGACACGACCAATGCGGACCTCCCCACCGGGGAAATCGAAGTCTCCGCAGACACCCTGAACGTCATCAACAAGGCTGACGTACTCCCCTTCCAGCTGGATCGGGCCCTCTCCAACGAAGACCTGCGCCTCAAATACCGCTTTCTGGACCTGCGCCGCCCGGCCATGGCCCGCAACATGCAGATCCGCCACCGCGTCACCAAAGCCACGCGCGACTATCTGGACGAGCACGGCTTTCTGGAAATTGAGACACCCATCCTCTCCAAATCCACGCCGGAAGGCGCACGGGACTTCCTGGTGCCCTCCCGCCTGGCGCCCGGCAAATTCTACGCGCTGCCCCAGGCCCCGCAGCAATACAAGCAGCTGCTCATGGTGGCTGGCATGGAACGCTATTTCCAAATTGCCCGCTGCTTCCGTGACGAAGACCTGCGCGCGGACCGCCAGCCGGAATTCACCCAGGTGGACATTGAAGCTTCCTTCATCACGCCGGAAGACATCTACAACCTGGTGGAAGGCCTGCTCAAACGCGTGTACAAGGAATCCCTGGGCGTGGACATTCCCACCCCCTTCCCCCGCATGACCTGGAAGGAAGCAATGGATCAGTACGGTTCCGACAAGCCGGAACGCCGCTTCGGCATGAAGCTGACGGACGTCTCCTCCATCTTTGAAAACAGCGGCTTCAAGGTATTCGCCTCCGCCGTAAGCAACGGCGGCGTGATCAAGGCCATCAACGCCAAGGGATTCGGTTCCGCCTCCGTTGGCCAGATTGACGCCCTGACGAAAACTGCCGTGGAAGCCGGAGCCAAAGGCCTGGCCTACATCAAGGTGCGCGAGGAAGACTGGAGAAGCCCCATCTCCAAATTCCTTTCCGACGAAGAAAAACAAAAACTCACGGAAGCCCTGGACATCGAAACAGGAGACCTCGTTCTCTTTGCCGCCGGCCCGTGGGAACCCTCCTGCGATATCCTGGGCCGCGTGCGCCTGCAATGCGCCGAATTCATGGAACTGCTCAAGGACAACAAGGAACGCGACTTCCTGTGGGTTATTGAATTCCCGCTGGTGGGCTGGGATGAGGAAGAGCAGCGCTGGGTCGCCATCCACCACCCCTTTACCCGCCCCGTCAAGGAAGACGAACAAAAACTGCTCAGCGGGGAACTCTCCGCAGACCTTCGCGCGCAGGCCTACGATGTGGTGCTCAACGGCACGGAGCTGGGAGGCGGTTCCATCCGCATCCATGAACGCGACCTGCAGTCCGCCATGTTCAAGGCGCTCGGCATCACGGAAGAACAGGCCCGCGAACAATTCGGCCACATTCTGGACGCTTTCAGCTTCGGCGCTCCGCCCCACGGCGGCCTTGCGCTGGGCCTCGACCGCCTGGTCATGATGATTTGCAACGCGGAATCCATCCGCGAAGTCATCGCATTCCCGAAAAACAACCGGGGAGCGGATCTGATGAGCGACTCCCCCGCCGCCGCGGAAGACCGTCAGCTGCGCGACATTCACATTCAGGTGAAACTGCCCGCTAAAAAATAGCCGGATCCCTTAAACAAACCCCCGGATGGCAATCATTCCATCCGGGGTTTTTTTTATGCAGGAAAAACAAAACTCCCTTTCCCGGCAGGCAGCACACCATTCCTCCCGCGCCTTCGCCTCGCCCGGAATACGGACAACCTTCCCGTCGTCAATGACGGCCAAAAAACTCCGGGCCAGGCATGCCGGACATACAGCCGGATTTCCCAACCGGAATGTGGCGTCTTCAGAATAAAACCAGGATAAACTGGTATCTGGGACAATCCGTTTTCCTATCCTTTCAGCACACATTCATCCCGGGATGCCGCGAAAGAGCCGGTGCCGATTTCAATATTCAAAATCCGGCAGGGATGCTGGCGCTGTTCCGAGGCGCAATGCCGCATTCCCTGAATCAGCACCCTCAAATCATCCGCCCGGTCATCCTTCCTCCATCCGGAAATGAGCAGACGGAGGCACTGGACCTTCCCTTCTTCATTCGTCTGGAACCAGATGGCCATGGTCTCATCCGCAGCCATGCGGCCTCCCCTGCCGGCAAGCTTGAACATTCCGGAATCCTCCGAACACTCCATGCTGTCCCAAACCACATCCTTGATACCGCATTCGGCTGAATTCCTGACGGCAATCTTTCCGCCGGGAAACCATCCCATATGAAACAGCAGGCATCGCATCAGGTAGGCACGTCTTAGGGCGCAATCCTCCCGATGGGTGCCGAGACCGAGAGATTTCCTGGCGCCGCAGAACTTGCTTCCCCGATCGATAGTCAGCCGGACCTTATAACTTCCGGATGTATTCTTCCGCAATTCGATTGATCTATAGATGGACATGCAAATATTCATACAATATCCAAAAACTATATATATAAAATCAACCGGGCCTAGAATAAAAATGTTAGAAAATTACACAACTTAATAGAAAACAACATTATCAACAAAATACCGAAATAAAGAAAAATCAAAATATTCCACACCCCTGGATACTCCTTTCATGAACGGAAATACCGGCCGTTCCCAGAAAAGCTATTCCCCTTCCTGACAAAAAATAATCCTAAGGCATGAAACGCCGGCGCCGCATTCCCCTCTCCTTTTCAGGAACAACGCAGCTCCCTCCGGCAAAACACTCAACCTGGGCCGGGGAACTTCATCTTCGGCACTACGAGGAATTTGGCATGGAATTCATTCAATAAAAACTCAACATCATTCCGTCCCCCCACCAGACGCCAGCCCCGTTACAGGGAATAAACAGGAGGCAGAAGAACTTCCCAGGCCCCGCTTCAAAACTTCCGCCGTGTCATTTACCGGGGACAGGGGATGCCGGTTCCCCCCTTGCGGCATGCTACGCGGGAGAACTATTTTCCTTTTCCCGGCTTCCCGCCCTTCTCCGCCAGCACCATGCCAAATAAACCGCGGCAGCCCCTCCATTGAGCAGTCCTGCCATAAACAAGACCGGAGCTCCTCGGTTCCATCCCCAGGCAGCGCGTATATCCCCACGGGCCATTTCCGCATACCCTCGCGTCATGCCGCACAACGGGCATTCACGATGCGGCACGGCAACAGAAACCGCCAGAGAATTCATCCTGTCAGGGCTAATTGCCAGAGCCATGAGGGAGGGCGCCAGCAACAGGCAGGACAGAACAGCCCATACAGGCAGCCATACTTTCCTGACTACCCAGCTATCACGGCATGAACGCCATGAAGAGCGCCCGCCATTCATCGCCGATCTTCCTAAAAAGGTTCAGGAACTACAAATCCTGGGAGCCTGTTCCATCCGCAGGGGACATTCCATCCGCCTCCCCGGACCGCCTCAATGACTCCCTGTTTTCCTGCTCCATCTGCCGAAGCTCCTTTTGAATTTCCAGAGCCTTCTTTTCCACATAATCCTGGTGCTGTTCCATGTAAGTCACGGTAGCGCTGGCCATCCATGCCTGGACAATTCCCGCAACGGCGGACAGGGCCAACGCGATAATGGCAACAACAAGAGCCCCTTTGGGCGAACCTTTACTGACAGCCACAATGCTCATGATCAGTGCAATAATGGCAAGCAGCCCCGCAGGAATCAGAGTAATCCAGCCCAGGCACGGGAAAAAACCGATCAATGCCAATACCAGGGCGATAATGCCGAGAACAAGAGCGGCCGTGCAGGAAGGAGAACCGCTGCAGCAGGACGAAGGGGAAGAAGAATCAGAAGTATTCATCATGACGTTATTTTATAGGGTTCAGTGAAAATTCCTTTGGGAACCTTCATTCTTTCCCCTTACTGGAAGAAAACTTCCCTGTCAAGATGCAAGCTCTGCCATTCAGGACATCCGGATGTCATTCCGTTCCGCCAGGCATCAGATATCCTTCTTCCTTTTTTATGGCGGCATCAATGAGGATAATCCCATTTCCGGCAGGCCCCGCATAAAAACAGGAACCGGCTCCAATGCGGAGAACCAAAAACAACGCCTGCGTTACTTCCCATGCAGCAGCTCCTTCAACGCCGTCCCCAGCCGCGTGACCTGCCCGGATTCATGCGCAGCCGTTACCGTAATGCGCAACCGGGCCGTTCCGCGGGGAACCGTAGGATAACGGATGGCGGGAGCCAGAAAGCCCTGTTCCAGCAGGGCATCCGCCGCAGCCAGGGCAGCATCGTTCTCTCCCACCACAACAGGGAAAATGGAAGAAAGAGGCCTTCCCGGCATCCCCAGTGCGGCGGACAAACTGTTTGCCAGCACGGAAACACGGCGGCGCAATTCCTTTCCCTCCCCGCTGCGGATCACTTCCACCGCGGCCAGGGCGGCGGCGGCCAAAGCGGGAGGCGGAGCCGTGGAATAAATCAGGGACCGGGCGGAATTAACCATTACATCCGCCCAGGCGCGGGAACAGGCCACATATCCACCACTTACCCCGGCAGCCTTGCTCAAAGTCCCCATTTGAAAATCTATCCGGGAGGAAACACCCAGCTCTTCCGCCAGTCCGGCCCCGTGTTCTCCCAGCACACCGAATCCGTGAGCTTCATCCACCAGCAGCAACGCGCCGAATTCATCCTTCAGACGCACAATTTCCCGAAGGGGGGCACGGTCTCCATCCATGCTGAAAACGGATTCGGTCACTACCAGAATCCCGCCGGAAGGATTCGCGTCCCGCAAATGCTGCAGTTTTCTCCTTAATGACTCCATATCGTTATGCAGGAACGTAGACAAACGCGCCCCGGACAAACGCGCCCCGTCAATCAGGCTGGCATGGGACAACTTATCCATCAGCACCGTATCCTCCCGGTCCGCAATAGAAGCAATCACTCCCAGGGAGGTAGCATAACCGGAGGAAAAACTGACCGCCGCTTCAGTCCCCTTCAAAGCGGCCAGGGCCTCTTCCAGACAGGAATGTTCCCGCCGCGTCCCCGTCACCAGGCGGGATGCCATGGCTCCGGCCCCTTCATCCCGCACCGCACGGGAAAAAGCCTCCGCCAGGGACGAATGGTGGGCCAGCCCCAGATAATCGTTGCTTGCCAGATTGACCACTTTCCGGCCATCCGCCAGACGGGCCATTCCTCCGGGCAGGCATTCCACATCCCGCAGGACGCGCAGCAGCCCCGCAGACTTCAACTCTGACAAAAACTGTTCAGGATTCTTCATAAGCGTTCACTATTCAACAATATTCAACCGTCCACAGCCAGACTCAGCACCACATTATGGCCACCCATGGAAGCGGCGGATTTGACCAGCATCCGCCTCCCGGCCAACGGCAACTCCTCCGCAGAACAGGCGCCGCCTTCCGGGAAGGTGGCCCAGGGAGGATTGGGAGGCAATACCCCCTCCCTAGCAAAGACCAGCATCAGGGCCAGTTCCAAAATTCCGCTGCCTCCAATGGCATGCCCCGTCCACGGCTTCATCATCCTCAAATCCGGCAGTCCGTCTTTAAAAACCCTTTTCAAAGCAGCCCGTTCGGACACGCTATTCCCCGCCGTGCCGCTGGCATGGGGACAAACGGTCAGAGGAACCGCTCCATCCCGACTTTTCAAAGCAGCCTCCAGCAGGGCGGCTATGCTCTTTCCGTCCTCCGGCATGCCCAGCGGGCTATAGGCATCGGAATTCACCAGATAATCCTTCACATAAATACCTGGATCAGAAGACAATTCCAGGGCTATGGCCGCCCCTCCCTCGGAAATGCACATGCCGTCGGCCAGAGGGCCGTAGGGATCATTCAAACCATTGCGGGAAAGCATGCCGGAGGCCCAGTACGTCCCCAGCAGCTCCCGGCACAAAGGCAAATCCAGACCGATAGCCAGCGCTCTCTTAACAACTCCCTGCCGCATCAGCATGGCGGCCATGCCTACGGCATCCAGGCCGGCGGCACAGCCGCTCGCCAGCACGTGATAAGGCCCGCAAATTCCCAATTCGATGCTGACGCAGGAAGCAAGTTCGCTATGCAGGGAATTGGGAACGGCCAAAATTTTCATGGGCCGCCGTCCCGGCCACGGGCTCAGCCATCCGGAAGCATTCCCGCGGGAACTGCCCACAATCAGGGCGGCATCCCTCAATTCCTTCCTTCCCCATCCGGCGTCCTCCACGGCCTGGCGCGCCAACAGCAGCGCCAGCTGGGAAGCAGGGCCGTTCCTGCGGCTGCATAACAATTCCCTGTCTGGAATCCATCCGCTCAATACATCGCCCCAGGGATTACCTTCGCCCCACAATTCGCTCAACGGCTTCAACATTCTGCGCCCTTCCCTTACCCCGGCAAGATGGACTGCCGCCCCCATGCCGAAGCCGGAAGCCAGGCCCAGGCCGCATACCCGCGGTTCCGGGCTTCCAAGACTCTTACCCCCCGCCATCATGACGGCGGCCAGACTACCGCCCTGCCCGGAAAAACTCAAGCTTCCGATGCGTCAGGAACAACCTGAAAAGACCACCGCTGCAACCTTGCAATGGAAGCTTCTTTTATGGCAATCTGGCTTCATGACTATTCAGCCCGCCGTTTTTTTCTCTCTTCTATTGGCATCCCTTTCTCTTCCCTCCTTCTCCCTTACCCCGCCCAGTGAAAAATTCCGGGCGGCAGACTGGGCGGTGCTTCATTCATCCCGGAGCGACCAGCGGCATGTTTCCTCCCGGGGCATCGTCCAGACCATGCTGGAAAAACTGCGTCCGGCATGCGAATTTTCCCCGGATATGGCTCCGAAGGATTTCCCCGCCTGGCGGGAAAAAGTCCGGAAAGCCATGCAACAACTGATGAAATTCCCCCCCCAGGCGGATATCCCCGCCCCCGTTCTGGTAAAAACCGTGCCAAGAGAACACTACCGGGTGGAAAAATGGGAAGCCTATCCCTTCCCGGGAGCCGCCGTACCGTTCCTGGTGCTCCTGCCGAACAACGCTTCAGACAAAAATCCGGTTCCCGTGCTATTCTGCATTCCCGGGTCAGACCAGACCAAGGAAGAGCTGGCGGGGGAAACATCACCGGATCTGGACCAGCCTTCCGTACAGCAGCCGGGCAACAACGCCATGGCTTTCTATTATGTCAGGCAGGGATGGGCGGCCATTGTGGTGGACAATGCCGGAACGGGTGAAGAAGGAGACGCGGAACACGCCGCAGGCCGTTCTTCACACGATTATGAAAACCTGGCCCGCTTCCTGCTGGAAATGGACTGGAGCTGGCTGGGCTACACCTCCTACGCGGACCAATGTATTCTGGATTGGGTGAAAACACGCCCCTGGGCGCAAAAAAACCATATTATCCTCAGCGGCTTCTCCCTGGGAACGGAACCCATGATGGTTCTGGGCATCCTGAACCCGGATATCTTTGCCTTCGTGTATAACGACTTTCTGTGCCGCACGCTGGAACGCGCCAAAACCATGACCATGCCCAACGGCAGGGGCGTGCGTTCCGCTCCCAACCGCCACCTCATTCCGGGCTTCTGGAAACAATTCGACTTCCCGGACATCGTGGCGGCTCTCGCTCCGCGCCCTGTCATTTGCACGGAAGGCGGCCTAGACAGGGACTTCCAGCTCATCTCCGCAGCCTACCGTATGGCCGGGGCGCCGGATCATTTCCAGTACCATCACCAGCCCCGGTTTGCGGACCCTGCCCAACGCTGGCACGGCAGCCAATTGCCCGCAGGTCTGGACAGGGACGCCTTTTCCGTTTCGCCAATGTGGACCCGCGCAACCATTTCTTCAAAAAAGACCTGGTCATTCCCTGGCTTAAAACCCTCCTGGATAAAAGCGATAATAAAAACTAGCCTAGCTCCAGACAAAAACCGCCCGGAACCGCCGGAACAGGACATTCCCTCATCCTTAGGGATGCGAATCTATCCGGCGGCACATCTTCCGGAATGCATGCCCCAGCTTTCCGCAAAAGCCCGTCACCGCCCGGGCGCCCCTTTCCACGTTCATGAGCTTAAATAAATAACGCCGCACGGAGTCCACCAAGGCGCATCCGGCATAAACCACGGCGGCTATTGCCAACACGTTCACAACCATCAGGGCTGAGGAAGAAGACGCTGCCCACTCAAAGACATCCCACAAAAACCATTTTCCTATCAAAGCATTACAATGCAGCACATAAACGCTGAACGACGCTGCCGCCAGCCATGAAATACAGGAGACAGCCCTTCGGGATGAAAAATGCATCCGGGAAAAAATCAGCAACAGGGCAACCGCCGTCCCTACAATAAAAGGAGAATTATAGCGAATAAACATTCCACCGTCCTTGATCTGCCCAAGCAGGTATGGAGACACCACATTAAGAACCATCTTGAAAACCCAGGCAAAACATACGCATCCGGCATAAAACATCCATAACGGACGCGTTTTCATTCCCGTCAGCAAGCCATGCTTTTTAACATACATCCCCAGCATGTAAAGGATGCCCAGCCACCAGATGCTATACCCTTCTTCCACCGGGAACACATCCGTGTGAAGCAGGGTGGGAATAACGGAAAACAGCACGAAAACGGTAACCAGAAGATACTGGAACTGTAATTTGGTCAGCCTGTTTCCCAGGGCGTTAAGAAACGGAATGAAGAAAAACAGCCCCACATACGCCGTCACATACCAATACTGGCCGGATAAAACGGGAAAAAGGGAATGCAGAATATTACTCAACTGAACCTCCTGGGGGAAAAACAACAGCGCCAGCAGCAAACTGCCCCATGTATAAAAAACAACCTGAAACCATAAGGAAACCACACGTTCATACCTGAACGTTCCGTCGCAGCACACATATCCTGTAATTAACGCATAACAATTCACACCGCAATAAGCGGCAATCTCCAGCAGCCACCCGACATTATAGGAAGCGGACCCATGGTTCTCCAAAGACAAAACATCAATGGAGGCCAAAAGATGAAGAATTAAAACCATCATCATGGCGACAATGCGCAAGGCATCTATTCCATAATTCCGGGACGGGGAAATATATTCCGGACAACCACAGGAAAAACGCTTTCCTTTCTCTTCATCATCAGCCAGCGGCAAACTCATGGAGAAACATTTCTACGGATTTATTATCCGCGTTCAAGCCTTAATATTGAAGAAGAATAATTTAAGAAAAAATTTGATACACCAGGGACATCCGGTTCCCGTTGAAAACATGGAATTCCAAACACGGAAAGAGGAATCTATCCATGTTTACACACTTTCCAAAAGACCGGAAAAACCTTGTTTTTCAAGATTTCCTGTTTTCAAAATCATAGCAGGCTATCTTTTTTATTAAAAAAATGATTTTCTTGGAAATATATCATCAGCAGGGGAGAACGCGGAT
>OLZQ01000879.1_pt1 | contig 13700 bp, 17 predicted proteins | sample 1644511 | NCBI WGS metagenome assembly OLZQ01 (sample SAMEA103958132, study PRJEB25191) | human gut metagenome | biome: human-associated habitat [ENVO:00009003]; feature: intestine environment [ENVO:2100002]; material: feces | place: Germany | collected 2013/2015 | reverse complement strand
TTAATAACTATTTTATATCTAAAACCAATAATTAATCTACAAAGTTAAAATCATCTTTAAATTTTTCTTTAAATTTCTCAAATACAGCATTTAAGATATCTTCATCTTCAACACTTACATAAGACTCTTCATCTTCATTTTCTGTATCTTCTAATTTTAATATTACTACTTCTCCTGGTTCTTCTGCCTCTTCTTCATCCTCAACTGGTAATAATATTACATATTCTTCTCCTTCATATTCAATTAAGTCTAAGAATTCGAATTCTACTTCATTTCCATCCTCATCATTTAATGTTAATATATTGTCTAATTCCTCTCCTTCATTTTCTGTTGGAATGTTGTTTTTATTCTCGTCCATATTTTCTCCTTTCAAATTTTTATATTTATTAAAATTGTATTTCTACAATGTTAAAATCTAATTTAATTATTACTTTTATTATTTGTAATTTTATAAAACATATACTAAATTTAATTATTTTTAGATAAACTAATATTTATTAAATAATAAATTTTCTAAAAATATCAATTTGGTCTATTATGGTAAGATTTATCTTAGCTTTTTTGTGTTCAGGTTTAATCGGGATGGAAAGAGCTAGAAGAAGGCATGCGGCAGGTTTTAGAACATATATTTTAGTCTGTATTGGTTCAATGATTGCCATTTTTACCAATCAATATATTTTTGAAGTTTATGGTACAGGAGATGTTGGTAGATTAGGCGCTCAAGTCATAAGCGGTATTGGTTTTTTGGGAGCTGGTACAATTTTAGTTACTTCAAGAAGCCAAATCAAAGGGCTTACAACTGCAGCAGGTTTATGGGTTTCTGCTTGTATTGGTCTTGCTATTGGAATTGGTTTTTATACTGTTGCAATTATAGGCACCATTTTTGCTTTGATTGCCTTTGTTGCTTTACCTAAATTAGAAAAAATTCTTACTAAAGGTTCTAATACAATTGAACTTCACGTTGAACTTTATGCAAGAGAACATTTAAAAAGTTTGATAGATTATATTAGAGCACAAGGTGGAAAAATTAATTTGGTGGATTACAATAGTTCATACGCTAATTCGGGACTAAGTGTTTATACCATCAATATGGTTTCATGGGGTAAAAATCCAAGTTTAATAATCAAGGATATATTAAATTTAGATTATGTAAATTTTGTAGAAATATTGTTATAAGGAGTAATGAGATGAAATATAAAGCATTTGATCATGGTGTAAATATTATTACACTTGAAAAGAATCATCAAAAAATGGCTATGACCTGTGCATGGGCAATGCAAGTTGACTATGATAAAATTTTATGTTTACTTGGTTCACAAAGTGTCACTGGTAACACAATTAAAAAAGGTGACTACATTGGTATTAGTGTTTTAGGAATTAGTCAAAAAGAAATTGCTGAGGCAATCGGTGATTGTCATAGTAATGAGGTGGATAAATTTGCAACTTATCATTTTGAAAATTATTTAGATGTAATGGTTTTAAAAGATTCACCCATTGTTTTGAAATGCAGAGTATCTGATGTTATTTCGCTTGAAGGAATTGAAGAAGATCATTTAATATATGCTCAAATTATATCTTCATTAGAACAAAAAAAAGAAAGATATTTGCATATGAGTGATTATGATGGGTAGTGGTTGTATTAAAAATTGCCAAAGTTTAAAAATGAACGCTACAATTAAATATAAAAAAAGTTAACTTCTATCTTACTTTGAAGAAGTTAACTTTTTTCTTTTTCTTTATTGTTCATTTCGATTGTATAATTGATCAATTTGAATAATGGCAAAATAGTTTTCGTCTATTTTCTTAATCTCGCTAATAATTAATTCTCTTAATTCTTTTTTTGTACAACTAAATTTTATAGGCATTGCTACATCAAAAACTAGATTAGTATGAGTTTCACCATATACCACTCTAAAATCATGGATTGATAAATCAGGACTAATATCCTTAACAATATGTAATATTTTTTCTTTTAATTCATTGGTTTGAGGATTTTTAATATCAACAGGATCCATATGAATAGTTAAATCAATGCCTAATTCATTTCTAAATTCTCTTTCAATATTATCAATAATATCGTGACTAGTTACAATATCTTCATCACTGGGTACCTCAGCATGAACAGTAGCAAAAGTGGTACAATTTCCATAATGATGAATAACTAAATCGTGAATGCCAATTATCCCAGAATGACTTAGGATTTTTTTAGTAATCGCATCAATTTCATCTTGACTAGGTTTAGTACCTATTAAAGGATTGACTGTTTCAAAAACCATCTTTAAGCCTGATATGGTAATGAAAATAGCAACAACAATTCCTAAAATACTATCTATTGGTTGCCAAGAAGTAAGTTTAAATAAGATTAAACCGATGATAACAGCAGCCGTTGATATGCAATCGTTTAAACTATCTTTAGAACTGGCAACAAGTGTCTCAGAGTTAATCGCTTTGGCCATTTTGCGATAAAAAATAGATTAATAAGTATGAAAAAAGAAATAATAAGACCTGTTATATATTCAATTCTTTCGTGTCCAAAAGGATGATCTTCATCAGCTGGAACACTAGATAACTTAAAGCCAATCAAAGTGATAACAGAAGAACCAGCATCGGTTAAATTATTTATTCCATCTGCAAGAATAGAAAGACTAGCGGTAAGAATACCAAGAATAATTTTCATACTACATAAAATTAAGTTACTTATAATACCTACAATTCCTGATAAAGTACCATATCTACTACGAACTTTGGAATCATGTATTTTTTGATAATCTTTAATAAATAATTTTACTAATAATTTTTGCATACTGACCTTCAATTATAATAAATGAATATTTTCTTGTGCTAATTTTTTTAATTCTTCTTCATCCCAAATTGATGATTGAACCTCACCAATATGTTGTTTTTTTAGAAAAAACATACATAGTCGTGATTGTCCAATTCCACCTCCTATTGTAAGGGGAATTGTTTTTTCAATGACACTTTTGACATAAGGATTTGTTAATTTAAAATCTTCGTTCTTTGCTTTTAATTGTTTAATAATAGATGTATCATCAACACGAATTCCCATAGAAGAAAGTTCAAAAGCATGACCTAAGACATCATACCATAATATAATATCACCATTTAGCAACCAATCATCATAATCGGCAGCACGACCATCATGAGGTTTGCCATCTTCTAAATTCCAACCTATTTGATAAATAAAAACAGCCTTATGTTGTTTGGTAATTTCATCTTCGCGTTCTTTTCTACTCAATGTTGGAAATTGTTTTTCTAATTCTTTTGTGGAAATGAAGAAAATTTCAGATGGAAGTTCTGTTGCTAATTCGGGATATCGATTAGCAACTTTGTAACTCAAAAGTTTTATTACATTGTAAATTGTTTGAACCGTCTTTTTTAAATAATCTAAGTTGCGTTCCTCTTGCGTAATTATTTTTTCCCAGTCCCATTGATCTACATATATAGAATGAAGATGATCCAGTTCTTCATCACGTCTAATAGCATTCATATCAGTATATAGACCACAACCTGTTTTAAAACCATATTTAGCAAGAGCCATTCTTTTCCATTTTGCTAAAGATTGTACAATTTCAACATTCTTTTTTAAATAAAGAACATCAAAATGAACTGGTCTTTCGAAGCCATTTAGATTATCATTTAATCCACTTTCGGGAACAACCATTAAAGGTGCTGATACTCTTATTAAATTTAAAGCTTCACTAAAATCTCTTTCAAAATTATCCTTAATAAATTTAATTGCAATTTCTGTTTCTAATAAATTTAATTTTGTTTGGTAATTAGCCATAATTTCACCTCTTATGTATCGATATTATATCATATTTTTATAAAGTTATGTCAATTTAGTGCATTCTTTTATCAAAATCCTTAAAATTATGATATAATAATAAAATAGAGGTGAATTATGATATATCGTAAATTTGATAAATTAGATATAAAAACATCATTGTTGGGTTTTGGATGTATGAGATTTCCTACACTAAAAGATGGTAAAATAGATGAAACGAAAGCTGAACAAATGATTGATTTGGCAATTAAAAATGGTGTAAATTATATTGATACTGCATATCCTTATCATAATGGTGATTCTGAACCTTTTTTGGGTAAAATTCTTAATAAATATCCTCGTAATAGTTATTTTCTAGCCACTAAATTACCTATTTGGGCTATTGAGAATAAAGATGATGTGTATCGTATTTTTGATGAGCAATTACAGCGTTTAGAAACTGAATATATTGATTTTTATCTTTTACACGCTATGAATAAAGATTATTTTGCAAAAGTCAAAGAATTAGGAATTATTGAAATTTGTGAAGAATTTAGAAAAGAAGGAAAAATTAAATATTTGGGTTTTTCTTTTCATGATTCATATGAAGTTTTTGATGAAATTTTAAATCATTATCATTGGGATTTTTGCCAAATTCAATTCAATTATATGGATACTGAAATTCAAGCTGGTTTAAAAGGCTATGAACTTGCAAAAGCAAAAGACATTCCACTAATTGTGATGGAACCGATTAAAGGAGGACTTTTAGCAAAATTGCCAAAAGAGATTAGTATGATGTTTTCTCAAAATGGCAATCGTAAATCAGATTCATCCTATGCCTTAAGATATATAGCAAGCTTTGATCATGTTAAAGTTATTTTAAGCGGTATGTCAACACTTGAGCAAGTTGAAGATAATTTAGACACTTTTAATAATTATACTGAATTGTCAAAAGAAGAACATATAACTATTGAAAAAGTGGTTAATAGTTTAAAAAGTCGTCTTAAAAATGGATGTACTGGCTGTAGGTATTGTATGCCCTGTCCATATGGAGTAGATATTCCTAATAATTTTGCCATTTGGAACCAATTTGGGATGTACGATAATAAAGAAATTTTTGAAAATAGAATGATACAAAATATTAAGAATGGAAAATTTATTGATAAATGTGTGAAGTGTGGCAAATGTGAAAAACGATGTCCACAACATTTGTCAATTAGAAAAGACTTTGAAAGATTATTCGTAGATTATAATGATATTAAATCTAATAGTTAATGAGGCACGAATTTAAATAATAGAGGAAATTTATGAAAAATTATTTTATCGTTAATCCGATTGCGGGGGAGGGCAAAGGACTAGAAGTTGTAAAGGAACAAATAAATCATTTAAATTTATATTTAAAAGCCGACAATGAATTTGAAATATTACTAACAACCAGACCAAAAGAAGCAATTGTTTTAGCTAAAAAAATTTGTGAAGAAAATAAAGATACAGCGATTAACGTTTTTGCTTGTGGGGGAGATGGTACTTCATTTGAGGTATTAAATGGAATTATTCAGTATCCTAACGTTAATTTTGGGATAATTCCCGTTGGTTCATGTAATGATTTTTTAAAAACATTTGAAGGCCATGATTTTCTTTCATTAGAAAGGCAATTATTAGGGCAAAAAACCTGCATTGATGTTTTGGAATCGGATGGTGAATTTCTATTAAATGTTGCAAATTTTGGTTTTGATGCTCGTACGAATTATGATCAAATTAGATATCGTCATCGTTTTAAAACGATTAAAAAAGCCTATAATTATTCACTTTTCAAAAATATTATTTCTCCTAAATTAGGAGATGAAGTCGATGTATATGTCGATGGGGTGCTTATGTTTAGTGGTAAGATGATGCTTTCCACTGTTGCTAATGCAAAATATTACGGTGGAGGATTTAAATGTGCTCCTCATGCCCATTATCAAGATGGATTAGCAGATATTTTGGTAGTAAAAAAAGTATCTATATTTACTTTTGCTAGATTGGTAAAGTATTATAAGAAAGGGTTGCATTTAGATAATGAACGATTTCATAAACTTTTGACATATCGTCGTGGTCAAATCGTTGATATAGTTGCGAAAAAAGCTTTAGTTGGATGTTTAGATGGCGAAACTAGAATTGGTAAAAGTTTTAGAGTCAAAATTCATAAAGATAAAATAAAATTTATTATTCCAGCATAAATCTGATAAATGGTTTATGCTTTTTTTGTTATATTTTTTACTATTTATTCATACATTAAAGTGGTGATAATTTTGAAAAAAGTATTAAAAAAAAGTTTAATTATAGTTACAATGCTTATAACTTTTACATATACAATGAGCAATTACGTAAAAGCTGAAGATACTCTTATAAAATCAGCAAAAAGTGCAATAGCTATTGAAGTTGAAACGGGGGATGTCTTATATGATTATAATGCAGACGAAGTAAGAGAACCAGCTAGTACAACCAAAGTTATGACAATTAAGTTAATTATGGATGCCCTTCGTGATGGAAAAATAAAACATGATCAATTGATAACAACTTCTGATTATGCAGCATCAATGGGTGGGAGCCAAATATATCTTGCACCAAAAGAACAAATGACGGTTGATGATTTATTGAAGGCTGTCATTATTGCATCCGCAAACGATGCGGCAGTAGCACTTGCTGAGGCAGTTTCGGGGACAGAAGAATTATTCGTTCAGAAAATGAATGAAGAAGCCAAACGATTAGGTATGAAGAATACACAATATTTAAATGCAACAGGTTTACATGAAGAAGGACATGTAACTACCGCAAACGATCTTTCAATTATTGCGAGGGAACTTATTTTAAATTATGAGGATGAAATCATACCATTAACTTCAACATATGAAGATTATTTGCGAAAAGAAACAACAAAACCTTTTTGGTTAGTCAATACCAACAAATTAATCAAAAGTGGAAATGGTATAGATGGACTTAAAACAGGATGGACCAACCAAGCTGGGTATTGTTTAGTGGCCACCAAAAAAGCAAATGGAATGAGAATTATTACAGTAGTAATGGGAGCTCCAACTGTGGAAGGTCGAAATGCTGATACGGTGAATTTATTGAATTATGTTTTTGCTAATTTTGAGAAACAATTAATTAGCCCTAAAGGTTCAATTGTGAAAACAGAAGAAAATATTTTAATGAATCCATCAGTTTATAATATTGTTCTTTCACAAGATATTGCTAGAATGATTGAAAAAAAATCCGAAGGTGGAATTCTTACTTATGAAATTAGAATTGATAAAGACAAAGTTCAAGATAGTGATGGCAAAATAATAGGAAAATTATATGTTTATATAGATAATAAACTTTACAAAACTGTAGATTTAGAATTAAAAGAAAAGGTAAAGAAAAGTAATTTTTTAGAATTATTAGGTAGTATTTTTTCCAATATTTTATAACTAACAAAAACAGAGTTGATTATACAAAAAACTCTGTTTTTATTAGTTTTAAGGCAAAATAATACACGCATATATAGAAGAATTTTGTCTAATTCATATTTTGGTATGAATTAATTTTGAATAATAAATAAAATTATGTTACAATTCTAAAGGGGGGGATGAAAATGGCTGTTAATATACAAATGTCAATTAGAAAAAATATGTTATTTGTGAGATTAAAAGGAGAATTAGATCAAGCAGTAACCGAAAAATTAAAGATTAGAATTACTGAATTAATTGATAAATATGAAATTAAATATTTAATATTTAATTTTGAAAAATTAAATTTTATGGATAGTAGTGGGGTTGGATTTATTATTGGTAGATATTCCCAAGTTAAAAAAAGAAATGGTAAAATTATTGTTTGTTCAATGAATCGTTTAATTGAACGAATTTTTAATTTATCAGGATTGAAAAAAATATGTGGTGTTGCCACAAATGAAAATGAAGCAGAAAAAATGGTGGAGGTAGCTTAATGTATAATGAAATCAAAACGACATTTTTAGCAAAGGTAGATAATGTAATGTTGGCCAGAACAGTAGGAGTAGGTTTTCTGGTCAGCCTTGATTTACCACTTAATTTTTTAAATGAAGTAAAAACGGTCATTTCCGAAGCTGTTACGAATGCTATTGTTCATGGATGTTTATCAAATGAACATAAACATGTTCAATTAAACTTATCCTATGATGCAGTTAACATTTATATTGAAGTAATTGATCATGGGGTTGGAATTGAAGATATTGATAAAGCAAGAGAACCACTTTTTTCAACTAAACTTGAAGAAGAAAGAGCCGGACTTGGTTTTACCATAATGGAGGTATTTACAGATAAATTAGAAGTAAAATCAAAACCCAATGAAGGAACTAAAGTTTTGATGGTGAAAAAATATCATGAACAAGTGGAATTATCATAATTATGAATATGCTATCAATGAGAATATGTATTTAGTATATTTACTTGTCGCAAAATTTAAAGTTTCTTATCAAGTAAGAGATGATTTATTACAGGCTGGGTTTCGTGGTCTAATAAAAGCAATTAGGGTTTTTGATCTTCAAAAAGGATGTCAATTTTCTAAATTTGCTATACCAATTATTTTGGAATCAATAAAAATAAGGTTGAGAAGTATAGAAATAAATGAAGATGAAGTAGTCAATCTCGTTACATCTTGTATTAGTGCCAAATAAAAGAAGTGAAATTAAATTTTCACTTTTTTTGTATATATTGGAAAAAAATACTAATAATAAAAACATGAAAGGAAGTATTGAAATGGAAAAACGTATTTTTAAAAAAGTATTAGATGAAAAAAAGATTAAAAGACCCATTTTATTAAATGCTGTAAAAGCTTTTTTAGTTGGTGGTACCATTTGTCTCATAGCTCAAGGTATCTTATGGTTATTTAAGGATATAATTGGGATTGAAAAGGATAAATCGACTAGTTTGATGTATATTGTCATCGTAGGAGTTACTGCTATTTTAACAGGGCTTGGTATTTTTGATCGCATTGGTCAATTTTCGGGTGCAGGAACTATCATACCAATTACAGGATTTTCAAATTCAATGACATCTGCTGCTTTAGAAAGCAAGAGTGAAGGTATTATTTTAGGTATTATGTCAAATATGTTTAAACTTGCAGGAGCCGTAATTGTTGCTGGAGTAGTTAGTGCCTTTGTTATAGGAACAATTATTTTTTTATTTAGGTGATAACATGATAGCAAGAGGAAAAAGTAGTGTGGAATTTAGCAAGGTATTTTTAAGATCATCTGCTGCGATTTCAGGACCCAAAGAAAAAAAAGGTCCACTTGGCGAATTTTTTGATTATAGTTATGATGATCCTTATTGTAGAACAGAAAATTGGGAACAAGCAGAAATTCAGTTACAAAAAGATGCAATGCAATTGGCTTTAAAAAAAATAGGACTTGAATTTACAGATATTAGAGTAGTAGTTGGAGGTGATTTAAATAATCAATTGGCCATTACTAATTATGCTCTAAGAGATTTTGATGTACCATATTTGGGGGTATATAGTGCTTGTTCAACATGTACTCAATCTATTGCACTTGCATCAATGCTTGTAGATAGCGGATATGGAGAAAATATTTTAACTATTACTTCAAGTCACAATTCAACTAGTGAAAGACAGTTTAGATATCCAACTGAATATGGTGGTCAAAAACCCAATTCAATGACGTCTACAGCGACTGGAGCTGGTGCTGCCATCATTTCAAATATTCCCTCAGCAATCAAAATTACAAGGGCAACAATAGGCAAAATAGTAGATCCAAATCTTTCGGATACACAAGATATGGGACGAACAATGGCCCCTGCTGCAGCAATGACATTAAAACAACATTTAGAAGATTTTCAAATTGAATTAGATGAATATGATTTAATCTTGACTGGTGATTTATCAAAGTATGGTTCTGAGGTCTTTATAGAGATTATGAAAGAATTTTCTTATACTATAGGTGGAAATTACGATGATGCAGGAAAAATGCTATATGATATTAAAAATCAAGAAGTATTTGCAGGAGGAAGTGGATGTGGATGTATTAGCTTAGTTGCAATGGGTTATGTTGTCGATTGTTTGAAAAAAGGAATATACAATAAAGTTTTATTAATAGCAACAGGAGCGTTAATGAATCCAATTATGGTTGCGCAAAATGAAACGATTCCCGCAATTGCTCATGCTGTTGTTTTAGAAAGGAGTAATTTATGATTTTTTTATATGCTTTTTTGGTTGGCGGGATAATTTGTTTGTTGGCACAATTATGTATGGATTTATTTAAATTATTACCTGCACATATTGTTGTTATATTTGTAACATTAGGTTCTATTTTTGAAGCATTTCATTTATATGATAAACTTATTGCATTTGCGGGTGCAGGTGCTTTAATGCCAATATCTAGTTTTGGTCATTCATTAACACATGCTGCAGTTGAAGCAGCAGTTCAATCTGATTATTTAGGTCTATTTACAGGAATTTTTGATTTGACATCAAGTGGTATTGCTGCGGCTATTTTCTTTTCTTTTGTAATTGCGTTAGTATGTAGGCCACGAGGTTAAGATGAATTCTTATGTTGAAAAACTCAAAAAGGATTTGTCTTACAAAGAATCGTTTGATGTTACTTTCAGAGAAATTCGAACAAAATATCATCATTATACAATTATTTTTTTAAATTTTTTAATAAAAAGTGAAGGTATAATTAATATAATATATTCTTTAGATCATTTTTCCTCATATGAGGGTACAACCACTGAGAACAATTATTATTTAATATATGATGCTATTTTAAGTGGGAATGTAGCCATTTTTGTTGATGATGATACAAATGCTATTTTAAGTGAAGTCAGAAATTATCCAACCAGAGGTATTGAAGAACCAGATGGTGAAAAAGTGGTTAGGGGTAGCCGTGATGGATTTACTGAAAATATTGCGACTAATATAGGTCTTATAAGGCGAAGAGTAAAAAGTGGCAAACTTAAGACAATTAAATATACAATTGGAAAAATTAGCAAAACAAACGTTGCATTGGTTTATATTGAAGGGTATGTTCAACCCAAATATTTAGAACAAATAAAAAAACGTCTTGATGATGTTGAAGTAGAAGAATTGACGATGAGTGATAAAGCTTTAGAAGAATTATTGATTAAAAATGTTTATACGCCATATCCACTTGTAAAGTATACAGAACGGCCAGATACTTTTGCCTCACACTTATATCAAGGAATGTTTGGAATCATTGTAGATACATCACCTAGTGCCATTCTTGGACCGATTTCTATCTTTGATCATATGCAACATGCCGAAGAATTTAGACAAACACTGATTTCTGGTTCATATTTGCGTTTTATTCGATTTATAGGAATCATTTTATCATTTCTTGCTGTACCTATTTGGTTTACTATGTTGCAATATGAATCATTACATTTCAGTTATTTAGGTAAAATATTTGATGTTGAAAACAATCATTTGGCTATTTTTATTCAGCTTTTAATCATGGAATTAGGCATAGAGTTTATTAGAATGGCCTCTATTCATACACCCGATGCTTTATCGACTTCAATGGGAATTATTGCGGGCGTTATTGTTGGTGAAATGGCAATTAACATGAATATTTTATCAGAACAAATCGTTTTGCTTGGAGCAATTAGTGCGATTGGTTCATACATAACGCCAAGTTATGAGTTAAGTCTTGCTAATAAAATTGCCAAATTAATTATTATTTTTGTTGTCTTTTGCTTTGGTGTTTACGGCTTAATTTTTAGTTTAATCGCATTATTGATTTATTTATCTTTTTTAAAAAGTTTTGGTAGACCATATCTGTATCCGTTAATCCCATTCAATTTTAAAGCTTTGTTAAATCAACTTTTCAGAAAACCTTATAAAAAAAGGAAACATCAATAATATCTATATTCGAAACCCTTGCAAGAAATCCTTTTTTTTAGTATAATAGTATATAATAAGGAGGATATTATGGCAAATATTAAAGTTTTTGCACTGGGCGGATTAGGTGAAAATGGCAAAAATATGTATATTGTTGAAGTAGATGAACACATTTTCATTTTAGATGCTGGTTTGAAGTATCCCGATATTGATATGTATGGAGTCGATGCAGTAATTGCGGATATGACTTATTTAGTGGAAAATAAAGATCGCATTGAAGGAGTATTTGTTTCTCATGGCCATGAGGATCACATAAATGCCTTGCCTTATTTATTGAAACAAATTCCTACTAGAATTTACGGAACGCATTTTACAATCAGTTTAATTGAAAATTTACTTTCTGATAACAAGATGAACATTAAACATTTTAAGTTGTTTAGAATCAATGAAAATAAAGTTTTAGGTTTTGGCGATGTTAGTGTCTCTTTTTTCAATACGAGTCATAGTATTCCTGAATCAGTTGGTATTGCTATTCATACTAAAGATGGTTCAATTGTATATTGTACGGATTTTAATTTTGGACCTACGAATTATGGAAAGTATCAAACATCATTTGATAAAATTATTGATCTCAGTAAGAAAAAAGTTTTGGCATTGCTTACAGAAAGTATTGGTTCTGGAGCAATTGATCGAATTAAAAACGATTCTCTTTTGGAACATAGTTATAAAAATATTTTGCTCAATATGAAGGGAAGAATCATTATTTCCGCATATTCTTCAGATTTAAGTAGAATTCAAAAAGTTGTGAATCTGTCAATTGAAATGGGGAAAAAGATTGCAATGATTGGTAGAAAATCAGAAAAAATTGTTGATGTTGCGATTACCTCTAATTATTTAGCAATTCCAGCAGATAAGTTTGTACGATTGGAACCAATGACAGATGAAAAGTTGCAAAATTTAGATAACGATTTGGTTGTTATTGTTACAGGTGTTCGCAATGAACCCTATAGTCTTTTGGTAAGAATGGCTTTAGGAGAAGATAAATTTATTAAACTAATGCCAACTGACACCGTTATCATGATGTGTCCTCCTGTACCGGGCACTGAAAAATATGCAATCAATTCCCTAAACACGCTTTATCGTTATGATACTAACATTGTAATTTTTGATAAAAAAATTTTACGTAGTTCTCATGCTAATAAAGAAGATTTAAAATTACTATATTCAATGTTAAAACCTGCCTATATTATTCCCATTAAAGGTGAATATCGTCATATGTATGAACAATATCTAGTGGCTAAGGATGCTGGATATAAGGATGAACAAATTATTTTATTGGAAAATGGTGAAATTATTCATTTTATTCATGGTGAAAAAGGCAATCGGGATAAAGTTTATACGGGTGATATTTTTGTTGATGGTTCACTTCTAGGAAATGTCAATGAGGAAATTATTCATGATCGTGAAATACTAGCAGAAGAAGGGGTCATTATTTTGACAGTCAATTATGATAGTAGGCTTCGTAAAGTCATTTCTGTTCCGAGTTCAATTACAAAAGGTTTTTCATACAAGTTAGACTACAATGAACTGGATAAAAAGATAGCGGAACTTTTGACTAGAATGGTGAACAATAGTTTAGTGAAAAAGCGCTTTTCTACCGAAGAAACAAGTAAGATTGCTGAAGAAGAAGTAGCAAAACTTGTAATGCGGCTTACAAAACATCGACCGGTAGTCATTTGTACTTTAATTGATGTGAATAAATAGTTCTAAAATAAAAATCATTTCATAGATTTATATGAGGTGATTTTTTTGTATATTATGGGAAATAATTATTCTTTAATGTGGATTGAAAAATCTAAAACAGATGAGAAATTTTTAGAATATTCGTACCAATATCAAAAAAAATACCCATTCATTTGGAATTATCTTGTAAAAAAAATAATATGTAATCCAGAGATTAGTTATTTTCGTGATACAACGGGAATTATTCATATTAATTTAATTGATTATAAAAAATTACAGAATTTTTTTGAAATATTGA
>OLZQ01000875.1_pt1 | contig 13759 bp, 9 predicted proteins | sample 1644511 | NCBI WGS metagenome assembly OLZQ01 (sample SAMEA103958132, study PRJEB25191) | human gut metagenome | biome: human-associated habitat [ENVO:00009003]; feature: intestine environment [ENVO:2100002]; material: feces | place: Germany | collected 2013/2015 | reverse complement strand
AGCAGCTGCCGCACCTCGCTCGCCGTATCGGCACTTAGAATTATGCGGTGTTGCCTTAAATTCAGCGGAATAAACCATTCCCCTGTCGTGCGTTTGGCTTTCTAGCCACACACTTTCATTGGCCGCCCGTCAATCTAATGCAATCCCCCCTACATTGCGAAATTTGCCGCTCACGCAACATCTGAACCATCCACCAACAACATCCGAACTTTTATACGTCTGTACAAAATATTTTGTACAGCTGTCTGATTTTAAAATTTTATTGCTCATATTCCCCAAGCCGCACGCTGATGTGCGGCTGTTTTTTATCTTTTTGTAAATATTTGCTCAAATATTTGACATTTTTTTTTATTGTGTTAAAATTATGTGTATTCACAATTGCTTACCACCCAACCATGTTGCATCCCAGCGCTGTTTTTTTGCTGCCGGGCGCTGCCGCACAGAAAGAGGTTTTTCCGCATGATTCGTATTCTGACTGATTCCGCTTCCGATCTGACCGCGACCGACAGTGCCCGTCCCGGCGTGTACACTGTGCCCCTGTCCGTTACCTTTGCCGATGGCACCGGCGGGCTGGACGGTGTGGAGCTGACGGCTGATGAATTTTATGCACATCTGAAAGTGGACAAGATTCCCCCCCGCACCAGCCAGCCCAGCCCCCAATCCTTTATGACAATTTTTGAGGATGCCAAGGAGAACGGCGATCAGGTAATTGCCATTTTGATCAGTTCTAACCTGTCCGGCACCTATCAGTGCGCGCGGCTGGCAGCGGAAAGCTGCGATTTTGAGGATGTCTTTTTTGTGGATTCCCGCACGGCATCCCAGGGCGAGGCCATCCTGGTTCGCGAAGCGCTGCGCCTGCGCGACGAGGAGCACCTGCCCGCGCACGCGATTGTCGCTGAGCTGGAACAGCTCAAGCAGCGCATCCGCGTTCTGGCCGTAGTGGACAGCCTGAAGCACCTGCACAAGGGCGGGCGTTTGCCCGCCGCGGTGGCGCTGGTGGGCGGTGCCCTGGGTGTCAAGCCGGTGCTTTCGGTCGTGGATGGGCAGATCAAGCTGGCGGACACGGCCCGCGGCCGCCCCGGCGCGTTTGTGGCAATGTTTAAGAACATTGAAAAGATGGGCGGGGTGGACCCTCGGTACGGGTACGCTCTGCTGTATTCGGACGAAAAAGGTGTACTGGCCCCCCTCCACCATTACATGCACGAAAACCTGCACATGACCGGCGGGCGCGTTGCCCGCCTTGGCCCCGTCATTGCCTCTCACGCCGGCCCCGGCTGCGCAGGCCTGGTGTTTGTGACAAAAGAGTAAGATTTATACGGGGGATTTTGTTCCTTCTTTGAAAAGAAGGGAACCGAAGAAACTTTACTTTAATACAATATTATATTAAATTATCATTTAGGCAGCTGCCCAAGAGTTTTATGAGCAGCTGTCTTTTTATTGTTTGCCGCTCTTTTTGTTCTGCTCCTTACATAACATTTTATAACGGGATGTTTTCTTTAAAACGTTCTCGTTCCTATACCTTAACCGCCCTCTTTTTTCCCCACCAACACCAAAAGCCCCGCCAAACAGCCACATCAATGGCCGCCCGGCGGGGCTTTCAACTTTAGGCAATACCGCATAATTCTAAGTGCCGATACGGCGAGCGAGGTGCGGCAGCTGCTAAGCCAAAAGCGCAGATAATACTGGATGTCTTATCGAGCATTTTGGCAACGCAGATGCCGTGCCGCAGCTGCCGGAGCGGTGCTTAAGCCGCAAGGCGGGAATTGTGCGGTGTTGCCTTTAATATTTACTCTGTCAACGTCAATGCAATGGACAGATCTTTCAGCTGCTGCGGGTCAACAATATCCGGTGCGCCGGACATCGGCTCGCCTGCGTTCTGTACCTTCGGGAATGCGATGACATCGCGGATGGAATCCTTCTTCAGCATCAGCATTACCATGCGGTCCAGGCCGTAAGCCATGCCGCCGTGCGGGGGTGCACCGAACTTGTAGGCATCCATCAGGAAGCCAAAGCTCTCGCGAGCCTTTTCCTCGGTAAAGCCCAGGGCCTTGAACATGCGGTCCTGCAAAGCGGGGTCATTGATACGCATAGAACCGCCGCCCATCTCAACGCCGTTCAGTACAATATCGTATGCCACGGCATGGCAGGCACCGGGGTCGGTTTCCACCTTGTCAATATCCTCTGCCTTGGGCAGGGTGAACGGATGATGCATGGCCATCCAGCGGCCCTCCTGCTCGCTGTACTCAAACAGCGGGAAGTCCACCACCCACAGGAAGTTGAACTTGTCGGGGTCGATCAGGCCGTACTTGCGGCCGATTTCCAAACGAACCTGGCCCAGCGCGGTGCAGGCCTTGACCCAGTCAGCATCGCTGACGATCAGCAGCACGTCGCCGGTTTCCAGCTCCATCGCCTTGTACAGGGCTGCCTTTTCCTCTTCGGTCAGGAACTTTTCAAAGCTGGAAGAAGTGCCTTCCTCGGTCAGGCGGCTGAATGCCAGGCCCTTAGCGCCATAAGTCTTGGCAACCTCGCCCAGTTTGTCAATGTGCTTGCGGGTCAGCTTGCCAGCCAGGCCCTTGGCATTGATGGCGCGGATGCTGCCGCCCTGCTCCAACACTGCGGCAAAGGGCTTAAACTCGGTGCCATCAAAAATGTCGGTCACATCCACAATTTCCAGGCCAAAGCGGGTATCCGGTTTATCGGAGCCAAAACGGCCCATAGCCTCGTCCCACGGCATGCGCACGAACGGGGTCTGCACATCCACGCCCAGCATTTCTTTCCACAGGCGCTTGATCAGACCTTCGTTGATGGTCATGATATCGTCCTCATTGACAAAGGACATTTCCTCGTCCACCTGGGTGAACTCCGGCTGGCGGTCAGCGCGCAGGTCCTCATCGCGGTAGCAGCGGGCGATCTGGAAGTAGCGGTCAAAGCCGGACAGCATCAAAATCTGCTTGTACAGCTGCGGGCTCTGCGGCAGAGCGTAGAAATGGCCGGGCTGCACACGGCTGGGCACCAGATAGTCACGGGCACCTTCCGGCGTGGACTTGATCAGGGTCGGGGTTTCAATCTCGGTAAAGTGGTTATCGCAGAAATAGCTGCGGATGATCTGCATGATCTTGCTGCGCAGCACAATGGGCTCGTGCATCGAAGGACGGCGCAGATCCAGGTAGCGGTAACGCAGGCGCAGGTCATCGTTGACGTTGATATCATCGCGGATTTCGAACGGCGGGGTCTGGGCTTCACTCAGAATGCGCAGTTCGCTGACATACAGCTCCACATCGCCAGTGGCGATCTTGGTGGTCTTGGCGGCGCGCTCACGCAGCAGGCCGCGGCAGATCACAACATACTCGCTTTTCAGGCTTTCTGCTTTAGCAAAAACGTCTTTCGGCGTATCCTCATCAAAAACAAGCTGCAAAATACCGGTTGTATCGCGCAGGTCGGCAAAAATAATACCGCCTTTGTCGCGTGCACGGGCGATGGAACCGCAAACGGTCATCTCCTGGCCAACGTTTGACATACTCACTTCGCCGCAATAGTTGGTACGGCGCAGGCTGCCCATCGTTTCCATAGGTAACTCCCCTTTTCTGTTAAGTGACAATTTATTATACAGCGGTTTGCACTGTTTTGCAAGGAACCCCCGCATTTTTCCCCGAAAATACGCATTTTGCCTTGTTCTGCGCCTTTCCTGCCCCGCTGCAGCTTCTAACTTCTAGCTCCTAACTCTGTTCTCCCAGTTCCAGCCGTTTGAACCCTTCGCCTTCCACCTCGTTCGCCTGCAGCATCACGATAAAACTGCCGGGGTCAATGCGCTTGGTTTCGCGGTTGATGATATACAGCTGCTTGGAGCTGCAGGCACACAGCACCACATCGCGCCCATCCTGGGAATAGCCGCCGTAACCTTTCAATATCGTGGAACCGCGGTCCACTTTTTCGCCGATCATCCTGCACACGGCGGGGCCGTCGCTCGTCACGATCAAAGCCATCATACAGGCGTTGAAACCGAACATCATCCGGTTGATGATGTAAGAGCTCAAAAAATTGAAGATCAGGCCGTAAATGATGGAATCCACATCATGGAACACCAGCCCGTTTGCAAGGATGACCGCCAGCGCTGCCGCAAAGGTCAGGTTGCCGAACGGCATGTGCGGGTGGCGGGATTTGATGGCCATGGTGATAAAATCCAGGCCGCCGGTGCTGGAGTTCTGCATATAAATCAGCGCATCCCCCACGCCGCTGATCACACCGCCGCAGATGGTGGCCAGCATGCGGTCCCCCTGGTACACCGGCAGCGCAGCCAGCACATAGTCCGTAAAAATGGCAAACAGCACCATGCACCGCACACTGCGGAAAAAGAAATCCTTGCCCAGGTACTTGAAGCAGATCAGCACAATGGGGATGTTCATAATAATGTTGGTCACACCAATGGGCAGACCAAACAGGCGGAACAAAATGGCACCGATACCGGCCACACCGGTTACCGGCACCCCGGCCGCCACAGCAAAGCTGTACAGGCCAAGGGCCGAGACAAAACAGCCGATGACCTCCAGCGCCAGGTTTTTCCAGCGGGAATCCGTCATATCCTATCTCCTGCTTCCGCAGCTTGTGCGGGTATATTTGTGGGGGAAGCGGGCATTATTTGCCGCCCTTCTTGCGGTGGTAAGCAGACTTTTCGTCCTTCTGCTTCTGGGCCTGTGCCTGGGTGTTCTGCAGCTGGCGGCTGATCAGCACGGCTGCCACAATGCCGGCGCACACCACGGCAATGCCCACCGCCACATACAGCGGCAGTTTGCTGCTGGTTTGGGCGGCCTGTTCCTGGCGCTGCACCTGCTCCGGGTCCGGGGTCGGCTTTTCGGTCGGCTCCGGCGTGGCGGTGGGTTCCAGGGTGGGCATGGGGGTTGCTTCCGCCTGGGCGGCGGTGGGGTCTTTCAGGGTAGCCTTCGTGGTCGGGTGCGGCATGGCTGCAGCCGGGCGCTGAGTTGCCGTTGCCGCCGCGGGGGCCGATGTGGCGGCAGCAGCGGGGGGCTCGTCACTGGTATTGTTTTCTTCCTCCTGCTGCGGGGCCGCGGTAATGGCCGGGGTGGCTGTAGGCATCACCACAATATCCGGCGCGGGGTACACCTGCGGGGTACCAGTGGGCGGCAGCGTTGCCGCACTTTCCGGTGTGGAGGAACCGCCCGGCGTGGGGGCCGGGGTCGGGGTTGCCGTTTCCGGGGTGGCCGTGGGGGCAGTTTCCGGGGTGGAGGTTTCCGGCGTAGCGGTTTCACCCGTTGCGGTTTCCGCCGTTGCCGCCTGGCTCAAAGGTTCCTCCGCGCTGAAAAACCGCAGAATATCCCCCAGCACCGGGATGTCCAGCAGCGTTTCCACAAAGCTGGTCCGTGGGGTCTGACGGGTGCTTTCCGCATAGGCGGGCGCTGCTGTTGCCACACACAGGCAAAGCGCCGCACACAATGCCAGCATACGCATGTTTGTTTGTTTCATGTAAGTGTTCCCCTTTTTTTACATCTTTGGCTGTTCTGTAAAATCAAAAAAGCCGGGGCGTGCCGGTTTTGAACCCGCACTGCTCCGGCTTTGGTGCCCGATGATTACTTTACGGTCTTTTTGATTTTGGATGCGCTGTAGGTCTTCATCACGCTGGCGGAAAGGCTATTTTCCATCTCGGCGCCCTCTGCATAGAACTCGTCCTGCAAAGCATCGCTCTTCATAGCGTCCAGCAGATTATAGCGGCTCACAAAATCATCCACCGTGCCCTGCTCCATGGGGTCCAGGCTGCGCACGATCATGTAGCTCATGCCAAGGTCGGCCACCGTCCAGTTGCCGGTACCGGCTGCTTTTACCGCATCGGTAATGCTGTTGCCGCCGTCATTGGTGTTGTAGCTGGACAGGTCCGAAGGCGTAAACAGACCGCTGCCGGTGTAATACAGTGCCTGGGTTGCTTCCACGCTGCTGCCCAGTGCGGTAAAGGCCTGCGGCACATAGGTCATTGCAGCACTGTACAGGGCAGATTCGTTGGTGGCCGCGGCCAAGTCATCACGGCACTGGTTGGCCAGGGCTTCAATCTCGGCCTTCTGGTCGTCGCTGGCAAAGGTATAAGTGCTCTGGTCAAATAGCGGCAGCTGGACCAGCTCCAGGTAGTAGCAATCGTTGTTGATGTAATCGGCATATTCCTGCTCGGTGACCGGGCTGCTGCCGTTTTCGCCGTAGATCAGCTTCAGGCAGGCATCTGCCTTTTTGCTGTTCAGCTGGTACTTTTCCAAGGTTGCCTTGGAAATGCCGTTTGCTGCGTACAGATCGCTGTTATTCTCCCACTGGGTATCGGCGGTCTTGGCGGCTTCGGCGGTAGCGGCTTCGTCCAGTGTGCCGCCCAGCTCGTCAAACTTCTTTTCCACAGCTGCGTAATACTGCAGGCTGCGCAGGGTCAGGCGGGCAACGTAATCTGCGCCGTCGGTGGTAACTTCCTCGCCGTTAATGGTGCCGGTGCACTCAGCTTTCAGCACGGCTTTCACGTTGCTGGCGGTTTCGCCGGTGGCAAGCTTTGCTGCGCCGGAAGCGGTGTTGTAGGCGTTATACTGGGCCAGCAGGTAGATGCCGGCCGGGATATCAACGCCGCCAATGCTGCCCACGCTGGCCGGGGTGGACATGGCACAGCCCGTTACGCCCAGCAGCAGCATGACTGCCAGAGCCAGACTGATGAATTTTTGTTTCATGTTGTGGGGTCTCCTTACTATACTTTCAATTTGCCGCGCGGGCACCACCCGCAAATGGCAATGTAAAAATATTATACCGCGTTTGACCGCCCATTGCAAGCACGGTGTGGGGGCAAAATCGCCCGCCAAGCAACAAAAAAACAGGGCAGCCGTCCCAAAATGGCCAACCGCCCTGTTCTGTTTTTCCTTATTCCTGCCTCCGGGGCTGAAAGCCAGCCCGCCGGGCAGCTGAATTTACTGGCGCAGTGCCTGGATCACACAGTCCAGGTCATGTTCGTCCTCACAGACGATCTTGACCGGATGGCTGTAGTCCAGACTCATCATACCGAGAATGCTCTTTGCATCAGCAATGCTGCCCTTCATGTCATGCACGCCGACCTCATTGTAACACTTGGCAGCGGCAGACACGATTCCCTGTACTTCTGCGAAGTTGGAAACCTTGACTTGTCTTACCATAATAATGACCTCCATAAATAAAACCCGGCACAGGCCATCATGCCTGCGCGGTAAGGGCGGAACCCACATTTCCTTTTCCTTACAGCTGCATTATAGCATAATTCTATCCGGCGTACCTATGTTAGATTCATTGTTGCCATTTTTTCATCGGGATGCACAAAAGACAAATTTGTTCATGTTCCGCTTTGTACAGGCTGCCAAAGTTTTTTCGCTTTATTCACGAATTTTCTTTATTTTTTGACTTTTCTGGCTTCAGTTTTTGTCTTTTCAGCTCTGCATTTTAACGGTTTTTGTTCCTGTTTTGGCAGGTTGCACATTCAAACTGTCCATTTGGCTTTTCCTTCCGGCAACATAATTCCATGCTCTGCCGAAAAGTGCTGATTTTTGCGGTTTTCGGCCAGGTTTTCAGCTCTGGGGCACGCCTTTCATGGTCAGGGCAATGCGCTTTTTGGCTGTATCCACGCTCAGTACCTTGACCTGCACCACATCGCCCACTTTCAGCGCATCTCTCGGGTTCTTGATAAACTTATCACTGATCTGGGAAACATGCACCAGTCCATCCTGATGCACGCCGATATCTACAAATGCGCCAAAGTCAATCACATTGCGCACGGTACCTTTCAGCTCCATGCCGGGCTTCAGGTCCTCCAGCCCCATCACATCGCTGCGCAGCAGGGGTTTGGGCAGGCTGTCGCGCACATCGCGCCCCGGCTTGCACAGCTCGGACACAATATCCATCAGGGTGGGTTCGCCCACGCCAAGTGCTTCGCACAGGGCTTTGGTGCCGCGGCTCTTCACCCGTACCGGCAGGCTCTGCATCGCGTCCGTGCCGATCTCTTTGGCATCACAGCCGCAGGCTTCCAGCAGGCCCTTGGCGGCGGGGTAGCTTTCGGGGTGGACGGCGGTTGCATCCAGCGGGTTTTTGGCACCCAGCAGGCGCAAAAAGCCTGCGCACTGTTCAAATGCCTTGGGGCCAAGGCCCTTGACCTTTTTCAGCTGCGCACGGGAGGTAAACGCGCCCTCCTCCTCACGCCAAGCCACAATATTTTTAGCGGTAGCGTTGGTAATGCCGGCCACACGGGCCAGCAGCGGGGCGGACGCCGTGTTCAGATCCACGCCAACGCTGTTCACGCAGTCTTCCACCACACCGTCCAGCGTTTCGTTCAGGCGCTTCTGGGGCATATCATGCTGGTACTGGCCCACGCCCACGGCCTTGGGGTCAATTTTAACCAGTTCGGCCAGCGGGTCCTGCAAGCGGCGCGCAATGGAAACCGCGCTGCGCAGGTTGACATCATACTGCGGGAACTCCTCCGCCGCCAGCTTGGACGCCGAATACACCGAAGCACCGGCTTCACTGACAACCATATATTGCAGGTGCAGCCCCTTTTCCTCGGCCAGTTCACGGATTACGGCGGCGGCAAACTCCTCGGTTTCATGCCCGGCGGTGCCGTTGCCGATGGCCATGACCTCCACCTCGTTTTTCAGCACCATGCTCTTGATGGTTTTCTTGGCCTGATCCACCCGCTTGAATTCCGGCACCGGGTATACCACGTTGGTATCCAGCACCTTGCCGGTGGGGTCCACCACGGCAACCTTGCAGCCCATGCGGTAGCCGGGGTCCAGGCCCATCACGGTTTTGCCGCGGATGGGCGGCTGCAGCAGCAGCTGGCGCAGATTCTCGCCAAACACAGTGATGGCACCCTCGGCGGCCTTGGCGGTCAGTTCGGCGCGCAGTTCGTTTTCCAGGCTGGGGTGGATCAGGCGGCTGTAGGCATCCAGTGCCGCGGCTTCCACAATGGCAGCGCTGGCGCCGCCGGTCTTTTTGCGGGCGAACATCCAGGCCACAATGCCCCCGGCGCGCTCGGCTTCCACGGCAATGCTCACCTTCAAAAAGCCTTCCCGCTCGCCGCGGTCCAGGGCCAGAATACGGTGGCCAGGGATTTTGGCGACAGGCTCGGTATAATCATAATACTGGGTGTATACGCTGTCTTCGTCCTTAGCTTTTACGCTTTTGACCATGCCGAACGCATGGTAGTAGCGGCGCAGCTCGGCGCGGCAGTGAGCGTCATCGCTGATGGTTTCGGCAATGATATCTTGTGCCCCGGCCAGAGCGGCTGCTGCATCGGGGACTTCCTCGTTCAGGTAGTCGTTGGCGGCTGTCTGCGGGTCAAAGTTAGCATCCTGCTTCAAGGTAGCATCGGCCAGCGGCTGCAGGCCGCGAGCGCGGGCGATGCTGGCGCGGGTCTTGCGCTTGGGCTTATACGGACGATAGATATCCTCCACCTCGGCCAGTGTTTTGGCACCAGCCAAAGCGGCCTGCAGTTCCGGCGTCATGGCGTTCTGCGCTTCAATGGAGCCGGTCACTTCTTCTTTACGCTTATCCAATCCGCGCAGGTATTCCAGGCGGTCGCCCAAGTTGCGCAGCACCTGGTCATCCATAGATCCGGTAGCTTCTTTGCGGTAGCGGGCAATAAATGGGATGGTGTTCCCGGCATCGATCAGGTCAATGGCACCCTGTACGTTTTTCAGGCTCAGGTTCAGTTCCTGCGCCAGCTGTTCGGCATGGTTCGGCATCTTTGTTCTCACTTTCTGTTTTACGAGGGATTTTCCACGCGGGATTTTCCAGCCTTTTTTGAAAAAAAGGCTTCGGCGAAAAAACTTTAATATATAAATTATAGTAGATAGTTAAAAATCAGCTGTAGGGCGGGATGCCCTCATCCCGCCGGGGAGAAACCTTGCCATTTGTTGCAAACGTTGCAAGCAATCCGTAGGGACCGATGCTCGCCATCGGCCCGCAAAGGGGAATGCAATCACAGGTCAGGTGTTGGCACCGGCGGGGTGTTGTGCCATGATTCCACATATCGGGCTGTATCCGGGTATATCACCCCATCATATGCCACACACCCGCGTGCGCACAATGTGCGCCCCTACGGTCTCTATCGGGATAAAACGCAATTTTCCGCCCCCGACTACATCCTAAGGCAATACCGCATAATTCTAAGTGCCGATACGGCGAGCGAGGTACGGCAGATGCTAAGCCAAAAGCGCAGATAATACTGGATGTCTTATCGAGCATTTTGGCAACGCAGATGCCGTGCCGCAGCCGCCGGAGCGGTGCTTAAGCCGTAAGGCGGGAATTATGCGGTGTTGCCCTAAATTTGACCGTGCACACTCCCAATGGTTTGGCGGGGCATCATTTACCCCACACTGCTCGCTTCTCGGCGCTTTTTCCGGTGCAATACTGCCACCCACACGGCATACACCACAATAGCGCCGGCGCTGACGGCAACGCTCTGCCGCAGACCGGCCGTGTGGTAGGTGAACACGATCTCGCTGTGGCCCGCCGGGGCGGCAACCGCCATCAGGCCGTTGTCCACTTTCTCCACCTCCACCGGCACACCGTTCACGGTTGCGGTAAAACCATCGTCATAGGGCACGCTGAACAGTACCAGATTTTCGGCTTCCAGATCCGCCTGCGCGGTAAAGCCGGTGCGCGTTGCGGTAAAGCTTGTCACAGCGCTTTCCCGCCGGGCCGTACAGTCCTGCACATAATCCTCATAGCTGATGTTATTTTTCTCATCATCCGTCAGGTTCTGCATCATCTGGCCGTACCGTTCCACCTGTTCATCGGTCAGCAGCAGGGCTTTCATCAGTACATTGCCCGCGTTGGTATCGCTCACCGTTTCAAAGTCCTCTTCCGTAATATAGGAATCATAGGTAAAGCCCATCGGCACCCAGTTCTCGTTCTCGTAAATCAGGTAACTTGTGGTGCTTGAAACAAGGTTCCAGCCTTCCAGCTTTTCTTTTTCCCAATCCTCAACTTTTTCTTTCGGCACAAGGGTATACCGCACGCTCAGCAGACCGCGCAGGGCATACAGGCTGGCTTCCGGCTTGGAGTTCACATCCCGCTTAACGCCCACCGTAGGGTAAAATTCCAGAATGCTGGGTGCTACCGTAGAGTTAAAGAACTGGATGCAGCTTTTGTCCAGCCACAGACCAAGATTGTTATAACTGTCGTAAGCGTCCAGCCGGTAAAAGACATCGTCCGGCAGAACGGCGTTCAGCTCCGGGGCTTCGCGCCAGGTCTGCTGCACATAGTCCGTATCGTGGTACCACTGGCCGTATTTGGTGATGGAAAGGTGTACCTGCCCATACACAAAGCTGAACCCCAGCACCACGGCCAGCACCGCCGCCGGGAACCGTGCCGCCAGCTGCCTGCGGTAATGCAGCAGCAGCCAGAACAGCCCCACGCCCAACATGCTGACCAGCAAAATGCCCCAGTAGCGCAGCGGTTCCTCCACCACGCCAATGGTGGTGGTGTCGTCTTTTTCATTGGGCACCAGCGCAAAGGCAATGCTGCTCAAGGTACACAGCGCCACAAGGCCCAGCGCGCGGCGGTACTCGGTTTCGCACAGGTTGGCTTTTTGCAGCGTCATAGCCGTGGCGGCGCAGAGCACCAAAACCGGCATATAATACCAGCGCGCATAATAGCTGGAATTGAGGGCATAGAACATGCTGTTCAGCACCGGCACAAAGGCGCAGATAAGGCACACTTTCATGATGCGCGCAAAGGGGTGGCGCCGCCGCACGCGGCAGAACACCAGCCCGCCCGCAATGCCCACCACCGGCAGGTAGACGGTCATGCTGGTGTGCTTTAAGATGCCCTCCTGGAACAGGTCTTTCAGGTAGGGGGCATCCGGCATCAAAAAAGCGCTGTAAAAAATGGCAAGGTACTGCTGGGCGCTGCCGTATACAAGGTAGCCGTACCCATTGAATGGATCGATTGTGCGCGGGTTCTGCACCAGCGAAAGTGCCGCCGGAACCAGCAGCGCACAGCCCATGCAGCAGCCCAGCACCGTCTGGAACGCCAGCGCCCCAAACAGGCGCAGGTTCAGCTTGTACCGGCCGCCCGCCACCATGCAGACAAAATAAATCATCAAAAACACGGCCTGCCCGGCAAAAAAGAAATAGTTGTTGAGCAGGTTGACCGCAACCCAAAACGGGAATGCACCGTGCCTGCGGTCCAGCACGGCGTCATCCAGCGCTTTGAGCATGTAGGGGAACAGCGCCACAACGTCCAAAAAGTGGTTAAAGAACACGTTGTACACCGTAAAGCCGGAGAACGCATACAGACACGCGCCCACCATGCTCCAGCGCTCGTCTTTTACCCAGCGGCGCATCCACAGGTAAGCCCCGCCGCCCGCCACAGCAAATTTAAGGCAGAGCATTGGCACCATGGCCCAGGGCGTCCACCGATAGGGCAGCAGCAGGGTGAGCCAGAAAAACGGGCTGCCGCACAGATAAAAGCTGTAGGAGTTCACAAACCCGCTGCCCAGGTCCGTTGCCCAGCTGAAACTGCCCCCCTGCTTAACAAAATTGTTGGCATAGGAATAAAAGGAAATCTGCTGGTCGTTAAAGTCCCCGGCGTAGTGGAAAAAGTCGCCGTTCAGGCCATCAATGATGCAGTGGGGCAAAAACAGCGCCGCCGCCACCGCAAAGCAAAGCCAGAACACCTGCCAATACCGTGACCGCCCGCCTGTTTTGCGCTCCAAAAGCTTGCCGCCAATCTTCAATGCAATTCCCTCCTTTGAAGGGATGTGATATACTTTATAATTAGAAATGAGAAATGAGGAATTAGCAATGAGCAATTATCTGCCATTCTTTGGCTCCTCGTATTTTAGGGCAATACCGCACAATTCCCGCCTAACGGCTCAAGCACCGCTCCGGCGGCTGCGGCACGGCATCTGCGTTGCCAAAATGCTCGATAAGACATCCAGTATTATCTGCGCTTTTGGCTTAGCAGCTGCCGCACCTCGCTCGCCGTATCGGCACTTAGAATTATGCGGTGTTGCCTTAGCAAAAGGTCTGCCCCACTGCCCACCATTTAATTTCTCATTACTAATTCCTAATTTTTTCAAGAGTGAGGTGCTTTGTTTTGTCTCTATACCCTTTTCACGCTCTTTTGGGGCGCATGAAGTATATTACGCGGTGGGCGCTGATGCGCTGCATGCGGCAGGAAAGCCTGAGTGAGCACACGGCGGATACCGCCCTGCTGGCCCATGCGCTTTGCCTGATCGCCCGGAACATCACCCACACCGGGGCCGATATCCGCCCCGACACCGTGGCCGCCGCGGCGCTGTACCACGATGCGCCGGAAATTTTGACCGGCGATATGCCCACCCCGGTCAAATACAAGAACGAAGCCCTGCGCACCGCCTACAAAGCCGTGGAACGGGAAAGCGCCCTTGCCATGGCGGATCTGCTGCCGCCAGAGCTGCATGAGATCGAAGGCAGCTACCTGACCGGCAGTGTGCTGAACGATGCCGAGCGCAAGCTGCTGAAAGCCGCAGACCGGCTTTCGGCCCTGATCAAGTGCATGGAGGAGGTGGAAAGCGGCAACCGCGAGTTCACCGCCGCTCTCGCCCAGCAAAAAGCCGATCTGGCCGCCATGCACAGCCCCGAAGCCGATTATTTCATTGAGCACATGCTGCCGTGCTATACGCAGAACCTGGATGAGCTAACGAAAAAGTAAGTAAATAGTTAGGAGGTAGGAGTGAGGAGTTAGGAGTTGAAGGTGCGGCTTGCGCCGCATTTTCGAA
>OLZQ01000863.1_pt1 | contig 13905 bp, 7 predicted proteins | sample 1644511 | NCBI WGS metagenome assembly OLZQ01 (sample SAMEA103958132, study PRJEB25191) | human gut metagenome | biome: human-associated habitat [ENVO:00009003]; feature: intestine environment [ENVO:2100002]; material: feces | place: Germany | collected 2013/2015 | reverse complement strand
TGAAGTCTCCTACGTATTTGTTCACCGTGGGGCCGGCGGGCTTGTGTTCCTGCGGCGCGGCAGGCCACATGTTGTTGCTGCCCAGTTTCGTTTTGGTCTGGCTCTCGAACATGGGTTCCTCCACGTCGATGGCAATGGCGGCTACCAGTCCGTTGCGGATGTCGGCATATTCCTGGTTCTTGTTGTAGAACTCCTTGATGGTACGGGCAATGTGTTCCTTCAAGGCAGTCTGGTGTGTGCCGCCTTGGGTGGTGTGTTGCCCGTTGACAAAGGAGTAGTACTCTTCGCCGTATTGGTTGGTGTGTGTGAAGGCAATCTCGATGTCCTCTCCTTTCAGGTGGATGATGTCGTAAAGGCCTTCGCTGGTCATGTTGTCTTTCAGCAAGTCCTCCAGCCCGTGGCGGGAAACGATGCGCTGGCCGTTGTAAATGAAGGTGAGGCCCGTATTCAGGTAGGTGTAGTTGCGGATCATCTGCTCGACGTATTCGAGGTTGTAGGCATATTCGCCGAAAATCTCCTTGTCGACGCGGTACGAAATGAACGTGCCGTTCTTCTCGTTGACGCCGCTCTCCCACCTGTCGCTCACTTCGAGACCCTTGGCGAAGGTCACCGTACGGGCCTCACCGTCGCGGACCGAACGGGCCGTAAACTCTTCGGAAAGCATGTTCACGGCCTTGACGCCCACACCGTTCAGGCCCACGGTCTTCTTGAAGGCGTCGCCTCCGTACTTGCCGCCCGTGTTCATCTGCCCGACGGCCGCCGCGAGCGACTTGAGGGGGATGCCGCGGCCGTAGTCGCGCACCGTAACGACGTTGTCGGCCAGCGTGATGTCGATCTGCCGGCCCGCGCCCATGATGAATTCGTCGATCGAGTTGTCCACGACCTCCTTGATCAGCACGTAGAGCGCCTCGTCGGGCTGCGAACCGTCGCCCACCACGCCGACGTACATGCCGGGGCGCAGGCGGATGTGCTCCCTCGGCGAGAGGGTCACGATGGCGTCGTCGCCGTAATTGTTTGCGTTCGAGTTGGTATTATTGAGTAAATCTGCCATAACTTAATTAAGGTGAAAGGTGAAAGGTGAGAAATTAAAAAATCGGCGGGAAGTTCAACGCAACTTTTTTTGAATTTTTCGTGTTCCAACCTTTATTTGCGACATTTCACTTTTGATCTTTCACTTTTAACTTTTCGTTTCTCACTTCTCCCAGCGCCGTGCACATCCGTTCATGCACCTCCTGCATCAGTTCATGCGTCTCCAGCGCGGCGACCCGTTCGGCCGGAACGGGAGACAGCACGCGGACGGTGATCCGGTTGCCCCAGTTGAATGCCAGGTTCTTTTTGATCAGCGTCTTGGTTCCGTCCAGCACCACGGGAAGGATCTCCGCGCCGGCCTCCTTGGCCAGCGTGAAGGCCCCGGCCTTGAAGCGGTGGATCTCACCGTCCTTCGAGCGCGTGCCCTCGGGAAAAATCGCCACCGAAGCCCCGCGCGAAATCCACTTTTTCCCGTCGCGGACCAGCTGTTCCAACGCCTCGGCGGCGTGGCCGCGGTCGATGCAGATGTCGCCGTGCAGCAGGAGGAACTGGCCGAAGAAGGGCGTTTTGAAGACCTCGCGCTTCGACACCCAGCGGAAATTGAGCGGAATGTAGTAGAGCGCCGGGATGTCGATCACCGTGTTGTGGTTGATGACGATGACGTAGCTCTTCTTCCGGTCGATCAGTTCGCGGCCGATGACCCGCTGCCGCCAAAAGGGCGGCAGGAAGAAGAAAATCCGCACCAGGATGCGCGACAGTTCATGCACCGTCCGGCGCCCCCGGTCGAAGGGATAGCAGACGACCAGCGCAAGGGCCGACAGAATCATAAAAAGCGTGCACAAAAGCACCAGCAAAAGGTAGTATAAAGCACTTAACATACGATCATCGTTCTATTACAGCATTTGTAAAACAGACTGTCCGAACCCGCGGCCGCGGGCCGCGTCCACAAATCCGGCCCGCCCCGGATTCCAGCCTCCGGGAGGGACCCGGCAAAGGGCGCAGCCGGTTGAAAAAAGCCCGTATCAGACGTCCGGGGACAATTAGCCACATTAATTCAATTTGCAAATTTAGGAATTATTTCCCGGGATTCCTACCCCGCCAGTCGGCGAATTTTCAACAAAATATTCACGGCGTCTGTTTTCTGGAGGCGAAAAAGCGGGACCGCGAAAAAAAGTTACGGAAAAATTTGGTTCGCAGCCGGGGGGGGGTATCTTTACACCCGGAAAACACCCCCGCAAGAACCGCGGGATTCCATATATATTAGGTATCAAAAATTTTCTGAAATTTACAGTACTATGTCTTGCATAGTATAAATATTATTACATATCTTTGCACTGACAAATAAAGTGCAAAACAGAATATTATGAAAAGACTGATCCTCCTTATCGTAACGCTCGCAGCGGCCGCGACCCGGCTCTTTGCGGCGCATCTCTGCCCCTCGACGGGCCGCGTGGTGGACGAACAGGGAAAAGCCGTCGAATACGCAACGGTCGTCCTGCTGAAAGGAACCGAACAGGTGGCCGGCATGGCCACCGACGCCGAAGGACGTTTCGCGCTGAAAGCAGCTCCCGGCGAATACACGCTCCTGATTCAGTACCTCGGATTCGACCCCGTGAAAAAGCCGGTGCGCGTGGAGCAGGAAAACCATCTGGGCGATTTCGTGATGCGGACCTCGGCGACCGGCATCGAAAGCGTGGAGGTAAAGGCCCGGCTGGTGCGCCGCGAGGCCGACCGGTTCGTGGTCGACGTGGCGAACGCCCCGGCGGCCATCGGCAAGGACGGCATCGAACTGCTGGAACGCGCCCCCGGCGTATGGATCGACGGGGAGAAAATATCAATCAACGGCAAGAGCGGCTCGAAGGTCTACGTCAACGACCGCGAACTGCGCATGGAGCCGGAACAGCTGCTGACCTACCTGCGGTCGCTCCGGGCCGAGGAGATTCAGAAAATAGAGGTCGTGCCCACCTCGGGCGCCGACTACGATGCCGACTCTGCGGGAGGCATCATCCGCATCACGCTCAAAAAACGCCGCGAGAACGGCGTCAACGGCTCGGTGGCGTTCAACACGACGCAGGGAGAGATCGTACACAGGTACAATCCGTCGGCCAACATCAACCTGCATTCGGGCCGCGTGGACTTCTACGCCTCGGCATGGGGATCTTTCGGAAAGGACGAGACGACCACCGGCGAGCAGACGCGCTACGAGGCCGCGGACAAGGAGCTGAACGCACATTCGTCGATGAAAGGCCGCAACCGCAGCCTCGGGGCCAGCGCCGGCGCGGTGGTCGAGATCGACAACAGGAACAGCGTCGGCGCGGAGTTCGAGTACTGGCGCAACCGGAACGGGGAGCCGAACGACACCTACACGGATTTCCGGAACGCCGGCACGGTGACACGCACGGACAGCCATTTCGACAAACTCGACATCCGCAACAACTACTCGGCGACGTTCAACTACATCCGCAAGATCGACACGCTCGGCTCGACGCTCAAACTCCTTGCCGACTACACGCGCCGCGAAACCGACTCCGGAAACGACAACTTCAGCCGCATGACGGCTCCGGGAGCGACGGCGGATTCGACCTACCGCGACAACACCGAGAGCGTCTACAACATCGCCACGGCGACGCTGGCCCTCGAAAAGAGGTTTTCGCCCCGCTGGACGCTCAAGGCCGGAGCCAAATACACCTACAACGACATGCACAACGACGCGCTCTACGAATACCTCAAGGGCGACGCATGGACGCGCAACGACAACCAGAGCTTCACGATCGACTACACGGAGAACATCGCGGCGGCCTACGCCGTCGCCTCGGCGCAGCTCGGCCGCTGGGGCCTCGTGGCTGGTCTGCGCGGCGAATACACCCACACGACGGGAAAAAGCGTCGGACAGGATTATTTCTCGCTCTTTCCAAACGCCAACGTCTCCTTCGCCCTTTCGAAGGAGAAAGGATGGTCGCTGATCGCCCAATACGCCCGGACCATCGAACGGCCGCGCTTCTGGTGCCTCAACCCCCAGCGGATGCAGATTTCGGACTACACCTACCAGACGGGAAACCCGTCGCTCGACCCGGCGTTCAAGCAGGACGTGAACCTCACGCTGGTGGCCGCCCACAAATACACCCTCACGGCCGGCGTGCAGCTCGTCAGCGGCGAGATTCAGCAGACGATACAGGCCGACCCGGAGAATCCCGACCTGCTGCAACTGGCATGGGTCAACTACGACCGCACCAAAAACTATTACGTCTCGGTCAATCTGCCTTTCCAGCCCGCGAAATGGTGGCAACTGAACGCCAACTTCACCTACATGCGCCACGGTGAGCGCGTCGAACAGCACGGCGCCGAAACTTTCTACAACTGGGCATTCGGCAGCATCTCGACGACCTTCACGCTGCCGGCTAAATTCTACATCGACCTCTCGTACAACTATCAGAGCCGCATCGACCTGGGCAACTGCTGGGTCGAACCCGACCACCGGTTGCAGGCCGGCGTGAAGAAACGCTTCGGCGACCAGTTCACCGCCTCGTTCTCGGTGCAGAACCTTCTGGACCAGGGACAGGTGATCGGAGCGCACGGCGACGGATTCGTCCGCACGATGAACGCCCGGCAGACGTGGAGCAACCGCTCGTTCCGAATTGGGCTGACCTACAACTTCAAGTCGGGGAAGGCCTTCAAGCGCAAAGCCGTCGAGGCGGGATCGGCCGACGAAAAGAGCCGGCTGTAACGGTACGAAGACAAACGCGCCGGCGTCGGAGGCGATTCCTCCGGCGCCGGCGTGTTTTTGCAAAATCCGTCAGCGGGTACGGCGGATGCGCGGCAGCGGCAGGCGGCGCGCCCAGCGCACGGCCCAGCGCGGCAGGCGCGGACGGGCCATCCACCGGGCCAGGTGCGTGACGGAGGTGGGGATGCGGATTGATTTGCCGGCGATGATGAGCGTCACGGCGACGAGGATCAGCAAAACGCCGGTTCCGATGCGCAGCGTGAACCGCTCGCCGAAGACCGCGACGCCGAAAAACAACGCCGTGACGGGTTCCAGCGCCCCGAGGATCGCCGTGGGCGTGGAGCCGATGCGGCGGATGGCCCCGGCCATCGCGACCAGCGAAACGATCGTCGGGAAAAGCGCCAGCGCAACGGCGTTGACCCACATCAGGGACGAAGGGACGGGTTGCAGATCGGCACAGCCCCGCAGCCGAACGACATAGACCAGCGAGCCGAAAACCAGACAGTAGAAGGTGAGTTTCTCGGTCGGAAGGTCCTTGAGCGACGAGCGGTTGACGGCGACGATCCAGACCGCATAGGAGAGCGCCGAAAGGAAGACCAGCACGACGCCCGCGAGGTTGAGCGTCGCGCCGTCGCCCCCTTTGTAGAGCAGCGAGATGCCCCCGCACGCCAGGGCGATCGAGACGACCGTGGCGGCGGTGACCCGCTCGCGGAAACCCACGGCCATGATGACCGCGACCATCACCGGATAGACGAACAGGATCGTCGAGGCGATGCCGGCGTCCATGAGGTTGTAACTCTCGAAAAGCAGCAGCGACGAGACGGAGAAGAGCACGCCCATAGCCGCAAGCGGCAGGACGTCGCGCCGCCGCAGGGCGAACGACTGCCGCCGGAACAGCATCAGCGCACCCAGCATCACCACAGCCAGCACATAGCGGTAGAACAGCACGGAATCCACTCCCAGGCCCGCGCCGTAAAGCGGCAGCGCAAAGAGCGGATTCAGTCCGTAGCTGGCCGCGGCTATGGCTCCCAGCACATAACCGCGGGAACGTTCCGAGATCATTTAGAAGGTGACCTGCGGAGCGGCCGCGGCCCCTTCGGCCGACTCGAAATAGGGCTTCTGGCCGAAGCCGAACATCCGCGCGACGAGGTTGGCCGGGAAGCGGCGCACCGAAACGTTGTACTGCTGCGCCGCGGCGTTGAAGTCCTTGCGGGCGACGGCAATGCGGTTCTCGGTCCCTTCGAGCTGGGCCTGCAATTCGAGGAAATTCTGGTTGGCCTTCAGGTCGGGATAGCTCTCCGACACGGCGATCAGGCGGCCCAGCGCGGAGCGCACCTCGGCCTGCGCCCGCTGGAACTGTGCGAGCCGCTCGGGCGTCAGGTCGTCGGCCGAAAGGTTGATCGACGTGGCCCGGGCGCGCGCCTCGGTAACCTCGTTCAGGGTCTGCGTCTCGTGGGCCGCGTAGCCCTTCACGGTGTTGACCAGGTTGGGAATCAGGTCCGCACGCCGCTGGTACTGCGTCTCGACATTGGACCAGGCGCTTTTAAGCCCCTCCTCCCTGTTCACAAAACCGTTATAGGTCGCATAAAAGAAGATCGCCACCACGGCGACTACGCCGATCCAAATCCATTTTTTCATAACAGAAGCTATTTATATATTTAAACTCATTTCGCATCAAACCGCTGCAGTCGCAGCCTCCGGCGCCGTTTACAAGCCAACCCCCGTCCCAAACCCTTCCTTCAGGGGAAGGGCTTGTCGCGACGCAACCGAATTGCAGACGCTTTTCAGCCCAACATGCAACGCCCCGGAACTCTGCACCTTAAACTACCAGCGCGAACCGGCTCCGCCGCCGCCGAAGGAGCCTCCTCCGAAGCCGCCGCCCATGCCGCCGCCCATGCCGCGTCCGAAGCCGCCGCCGATGATCGTGCCGCCCCCGGCCCCGCCGCCGAAATTGTCGTCGCGCAGGTTGCGCGAACGCCGCTTCACGACCGCACCGCAGTTCGGGCAGACATACGTATATTCGACCAGCCGGTAGTTCCGCGTGACGCTCAACACCTGCTGCGACTGCTGTTTCAGCGTCAGCTTACGGCACTTCGGGCAACGGCGGGAGAAATAGTAGTTCGCCAGCACCATGCCCAGCGGGAAGATCACGAAGCCGAAGACGATCGTGAAGATCATCCATGCCGGAAGGTCCTCGTCGGCGTCGCCGCCCAGATCGACCTCGCCGCCTTCGAGGATCGTGGCCGCAGCCCCCACCCCGGCGACCATGCCCGCGCTGTAATCCCCCTCGCGGAAGGTCGGAAGCATATAGTTGAGCTGGATGCGTTTGCAGAGCGCGTCGGGAAGGATGCCTTCGAGGCCGCCGCCCGTGACGAAGCGTATCTCGCGCAGGTCCTTCACCAGCAGGATGCCCAGTCCGTTATTGCTTTTGGCCGAGCCTACGCCCCAGCTGCGGAACAGATCGACGGCGAACGAGAACGTATCGCCGCCCGCGATGTCGTCGACGGCGACGACGGCGACCTGCGCGAGGCCCCGCTCACGCAGCGAGGCGCAGACGGAGTCGATATGCGCCACGGCGGCAGGCGACAGGATACCGTCGGGATCGGAGACATAGCGCCGCCGGTCCATACGCTGAACATTGGGAATCTCGTCCGCGCGGTAGGTTCCCGCAAGGGCGGGCAGCGCACAGGCGAGCAGCAGGCAAAGGATCGCAATGTTTCTCATGCGGCAAAGATAAAGAAAATGAAGAATTAAAAATGAAAAATGAAAAATTATAACGCAGGCTGCATCACAACGGCCCGAACAGTCGGGCTGCAAAGAGCATTACAACAGCCAATCATTCGCAAATAATAATTTTTAATTCTTAATTCTCAATTTTTAATTACACAATATCCGGTAGCTCCACGGGGCCATATCCTCCTCGACGCGGCCGCGAAGCTCGTAAGGCTCGCCCGTCATGGCGTCGGTGTACATCCCGGCGTAGATGCCCGTATAGTAATCGGCATGGATGGCGTAGGGCGAGAGGTTCATCACCGCAACGACACGGTTGTCAGCCGTCTCGCGGACCAGCGTCATCAGGCAGTCCTCGGCGTTGTTGCGGATCTCGGTCATCGCGCCGCCCCGCTCCCCCGCCGCCAGGGCCGGGTTGTCGTGGCGCAACGCCGTGAGGCGGCGGTAGAACCCGGTGAAAGCGTTGGCCTCGTAACGGGGAATCGGATCGCGGTCGAAGAAGGCGAACGAATGGTCGTAGCCGAACTCCTGCCCCGTATAGACGAGCGGCATCGACTGCGGCAGCACGAACGTCAGCGCGGCCATGATTCCGGCCGCATCGCCCAGCCGGCGGAACTCGCTGCCGTTCCACGAATTCTCGTCGTGGTTCGACGTGAACGCCAGCCGCATGGCCGAGTCGGGATAGTCGTCGCGGTCGGCGTAGATGTAGTCGCGCAGGGCCGTGACGCGGGTGCGCTGCCGGGCCACGTCGTTCATCAGGTGGTGCATCCGCCAGGCGTAGCAGGCGTCGAAAGCCCCCTCCTCGAAAAGATTCCGCTCCTCGGCCTCGGCCAGCATGAACAGATCGGGCTTCACACGCCGCAGGCGCAGCGAGGTCTCGTTCCAGAACTCGATGGGAACCAGCATCGCCATGTCGCAGCGGAATCCGTCGATGCCGCGGTCGAGCCAGAAACGCATGGCGGCCGCCATTGCGGCACGCATGTCCGCGTTGCCGTAGTCGAGCTTGGCGATGTCCGTCCAGTCGTACTGCACGATGGTGTTGCCCTGCGAGTCACGTACATACCAGTCGGCCGGGCGCTCCTCGATCCAGCGGGCATCGGGCGAGGTGTGGTTGGCCACCCAGTCCAGGATCACGCGCAGCCCGAGTCTGTGGGCTTCGGCCAGGAACAGGTCGAAATCCTCCAGCGTGCCGAATTCGGGGTTGACGGCTTCGTAGTCGGAGATGGCGTAGTACGAGCCGAGGGTTCCCTTGCGCTCCTTGACGCCGATGGGGTAGACGGGCATCAGCCAGACGATGTCCACGCCCAGTTCTCTGAGCCGGGGCAGGTGGCGTGCGGCCGCCGCCAGCGTCCCTTCGGGGGTGTACTGGCGCACGTTCATTTCGTAGACGACCGAGTTGTAACTCCAGTCGGGGTGGGCGGCCGGTTGCTGCGGCCGTGTGCCGCAGGCAACCAGTACCATTGCGAGAAGTAATGCGGGCAAGCGTTTCATGGCGTGTCGTTTAGAGCGTGAATACCACCGACGACCAGGCGCCCATGAGCAGTTTCGACGAAGCGTCGCCGCGCTGAAGTTTCACTTCACCTGAGACGCCTACGGCCTTGTCCGGTTGGTCGGTAAGGGTCAGTATCTGTGTCTCCTGGCCGAAGTTGTGCACGACGAGCATCCGTTCGCCGTCCAGCTCGCGGTACCAGGCCGCGATGGATTGCTGCGAGGTGTTGCCGTCGTTGTAGACCGGGTGTTTGACCATCTTGCCCTGCGCCAGCACGGGGTAGGTGTTGCGCAGCCGGGCGAACGTGCGGTAGAGGTTGAGCAGCGAACCGTCGTCGTCGGCCTGTGCCTCGACCGAGATCGCCGGGGTCAGCATCTGCATGTCGATCTTGCCCGAGAGGCTTCCCGAAGCCAGTTCGTTGCCCGCCTTGTCCCACAGGATCGGGGTGCGGACATATTCGTCGCCGTTGGATTTGGTGCCCCAGTACCCGAGCTCTTCGCCCTGGTAAATGTAGGGTGCGCCCTGCGCCGTGAGCAGCACGGCGGCCGCCACCTTCATCTTTTCGGCGGACTGTCCCAGGTCGGAGCCCGTGCGATCCTCGTCGTGGTTCGAAAGTTTCGTGGCTTCGATATAATCGCTGCGGTACTGTGCGTAGAGGGGCTGCACGTCGAGGATGTCCTTGACGAAATAGCATCCGATGCCGTTTTGCAGCGCCCATTTGAGCTTGTACCAGAACGTGAATTCGAACAGCGCCGGCAGCCCCCGGTAATAGGGTGCCGCCTTGTCCGCTTCGTCGAGCATCTCGCCCACCATGTAGAAATCGCCCTCTCCGCCGGCGGCCTTGTAGCTCTCGTTCATGCGGTCGTAGAATTTCTTGAGGAACGTGGGGTTCTCGTCGTTGTAGGCGTTGTGGTAGATGTGCTTCACGGCATCGAGGCGGAACCCGTCCACGCCCATGCGTACCCACTTGTCGGCCGCTTCGGTGACGGCCTTGAACGCCCCGGACTGCTCGGCCTCGGCGGCCTTGCCGTAGTTGAGGTCGGCGAATGCCGCCGTCCAGAAGTGCGAATGGTACATCGTCGGCAGCGAGAACTGCACGTTGGCCGGATCGGCCGAGCGGTTCGACATCAGGGTGAAGGGCTCCCCGAACCGGATGATCGTCCGGTTGTCGGGGGCGCCGTATTTGGTGCCTGCGGCCCACGACGTGGTCGAGGTGCGGACGAGGAATCCCCAGTCGGAATCGAAGTCGAGCGTCAGTTCGTAACTGTTGCCGCCCCTGGCGTAGAAGCGTTTGCTCGTGCCGTTGCCGAAATAGAGGTATTTGTCGTCCGCGCCGCCCTGCGTATTGTCCGCATCCGCGGCATCGGTCGTTTCGGTAACGGTCACCGTCGGGCTGTCGGCATTTGTCCAGTCGAGCACGAACTTGAAGCGCCCGGCGGCACCCGCCCCCGTGTCGGTCGAGAACCATTGTCCGGCATCGTAGCCTGCGGCGCCTTCCGTGGCGATCTGGTCGATCCGCCCGGCCGCGATGTCGGCCTGCGGGTCTTCGGAGAAGATATAGCGGTCACGGTAAGGGCTCCCTTCGGACGCGGCGGCCGATTTGAACCACGGGTGGTCTTTGCCCGTATGGTTGAGCACGTAATCCAGGTAGACCCGGATGCCGCGGGCATGGGCCGCGTCGATGAATGCCCTCAGGTCGGCGTCCGACCCGAAGGCGGGGTTGACCGCCTCGTAGTCGAGCACGTCGTAACCGTGGTACGAAGCCGCCGGATGGATCGGTGAGAGCCACACGGCCGAGGCGCCGAGTGCGTCGATGTAGTCGAGCCGCCGGGTCAGCCCCGGCAGGTCGCCCACCTTGTCGCCGTTGCCGTCGGCAAAGCTGTATACCAGCAGCTGGTAGCTTATGTCGGCGCGTTTGCGGTTGTCCCACGCATCGGGCTGGGCGACGACCTGCTCGCCCTCGAAATCCTGGGAGGCATCGCCGCTCTGTGTCACGGTGACGACGACCGGATCGCAGCCCGGGGCGGTGAAGGTAAGCGTCGCGGAGCGTTTCGACGACTCGTTTGCGGTCGCCGTGACCGCGAACGACGTGGAGGTTTTGCCCGATGTGAGGGCCGGTGTGCACCATGCGGTATTGTCGCTCTGCGTCAGCGACCACGCGCCCGCATCGGTGCGCAGGTCGAGCAGCCGGCTGCCGCCTGCGGCTTCGAATTCTATCTCCGCGGGGGTCACGGAGAGCATACTGCCGCCGGTATCGCCGGTCTTGTCGTCGCTGCACGACACGGATACGGAAAGTACGAGTGCCAGCAGCAGGAAAAGAAATTTTTTCATAGCGGAATCTCGGTTAAAGTTCGTTTCGGGGCCTGCCGTCCGGTCAGGGGCGGCAGGCCAGAAACGGGACGGCAATCTCTGTGTGCCGTCCCGTGAAAGGGTGGCCGTTATTCGGCCTCTGCCGGGGTCTTGCCCTCGGACATGATGTATATCTGCGAATTCGCGAGGTCGAAATAGATGTCGTAGGTGCCGTCGAGCTGGACTTTCATGTTCTGCGAACCGCCGCTGGTGATGATGTCGACGGCCTTGTTGATGTCGACCGCACCGCCCGACGCCGTGCCGTAGTTCTTGGAGTCGTCCCAGGCGTTGTTGAAGCGGATCTTGAATTCGCTGGCGGTGGTCAGGACTACGCCTTTGCGAACGAGGTAGGCGCCCTCCTCGCTCATGGAGAAATCGCCCAGGTCACCCCATCCGGTGATGTTGCCGACCAGTCCCCATGTGTCGGCGACCAGCTCGGGCTTGGCGCCTGCGGCCATCACGTAGGCGCGTCCCGCCTCGGGCAGCAGCCAGTAGTCGTACGTGCCGGCTTCGGCGATCACGGCATTGACCTTGTCGGCGGAAACCTTGAAGGCCGAGCCGATCGTGCAGGTGTAGGGGCTGCTGCCGGCGAATGCGGCGTCGGCCCCGATCCACTGCGACTCGTCGCCGCTCTTGAAGAGGAATTCCGAGTTGGCGGCTACCTCGACCCCTGCGGCCTTGTAGGCCACGATGTTCGAGCTGGCGCTCTCCATGGCCGTCGGGCCCCAGTCGGGGGTTGCGACGGTCTGGCCGTGGATGTACCAGTCGGCCTTTTCCGGCCCCGGGTCGGGTTCTTCGCCGCCGCCCGTGCCGTAGTCGCCGGCATTGAGTTCGTAGGTGATCTCCGCAGAGTTGTTCAGGGTTGCGTATACGCGGTAGTTGCCCGCCGTGGCCTTGATGTTGTCGCCGTTCTGCGAAAGGCGTCCGTCCGCCCCGCCGAAGTTTATCGCCCAGTCGTTGTCCGCACGGAATTTGAATTCCCCGGCGGTCAGTGTGACGTCGACCCAGAAACGCTGTTTTTGGGTGTCGAAATTCATCTCCGTGTCGGTGTCCCAGCCGCCCGGAGTGGCATCGCCGATAATACCCATCGAGTTGAACGACAGCTTATTGCTTAACGTTAATGTCGAACGGTCGAATACGAAGCGGTAGAAGCGCTTGGAATAGACCATGATGTTTCCGGAACCGCCGCTGGAGATCAGCGTGATCGACGGGGCTTCCGTTTCCGGAGCCGCAGCATCACCGTCGGTGCCCCAGTTGCAGGCATCGTTCCAACCGGCTTCGCCGCTCAGTTTGAAGCCGTTGGCGGCTTTTTCGCCCAAGTCAACGATAGCTTCGTAGGTGACCTCGTCGCCGGAGAAACAGAACAGTCCCTGTGCGTTGTCGAAATTCCAGCCGCAGTAATCGCCGATTACCCAGACCTGGGGATAGGTACGCTCGGCCGTCGTCACGGTCATGCGGACGGTGGCGGGGGCGGAGTAGAATTTTTCGAAGTCGGTGCCGATCGTGGCGCTGATGTAGAAATCCACGTCCGTAGGTTCGCCCGAGGGAACCCCCAGGCCGCCGTCTTCCACGGACAGCGCAAGGATGTTGTTGAGGCTTTCATAGGTCTGTTCCGACGAGGTGCCGTTCATTCCCGTGAAGAGCACCAGTTTCGCACCGTCGTTGTACGAGGCTTCGATCGAGTAGTTGATCTGGGTGCGGACGCCGAAGTCGGCGGCGTCCCAGGTGAAGGTCTGCGTCGAGCCCATGTTGTCGGGCGTAATGACGATCTCCCCGGGCAGCGCATGCAGCACGGGCGCCACGACCTTGTCGGGGTCGTAGGCCTTTACCTCGTCGAGCTTTTGGCAGGCGGAGAGGAGCCCCGTCGCAGCCGCCAGCATCATCGCATATCGTGTAATTTTCATAGTCGTACGATTTTTAGGGTTGGTTATTTATCGGTTGCGTTTCCGTAGCCGGGATTCTGGTGCAGTTCGGGGTTGGAAGCGAGCTCCGACGAAGGGATGGCAAAGATTTTCATGTAATCATCGAACCCCTGTCCGGTGAAGGTGCCGCCCTTGTATGTCCAGAGGAACGACGGGGTGGTGAACTTGCCGTAGCGGATCAGGTCGGTGCGGCGGTGCCCCTCCCACATCAGCTCGCGGGCACGCTCCTCGAGCAGGTAGTCGGCCGTGACCGACGAGGGGGCCGATACCCCGGCGCGGTCGGTCAGCTCCTTGAGCTTCGGCAGCGCGGTGTTGGCCTGTCCCAGGTTCATGCAGGCCTCGGCGTAGATCAGGTAGATCTCGCCCAGGCGGATCATCGGGAAGTCGATGTCGCTGTATGCCTTCGATGCAGCCGTGGCAAGGAATTCGTCGTTGGTCATGTCGTGGGGGATATTGTTGAACTTGAGGCAAGTCCACCCGTTGAGGAAGACATAGAGCGCATCGTTCATCGACTCCTGGCGGCCTTTGATGTAGAACATTCCGCCGCGTTTGTCGTTGACCGTATATTCGCCCGTGGTGTAGTCCGCGTTGCGGGCGTTGAAATATTTCTGTACGTATTCGTAGGGTACGCGGATGCCGGCCCAGCCGTTGTTCACGCCGTTGAT
>OLZQ01000844.1_pt1 | contig 14240 bp, 7 predicted proteins | sample 1644511 | NCBI WGS metagenome assembly OLZQ01 (sample SAMEA103958132, study PRJEB25191) | human gut metagenome | biome: human-associated habitat [ENVO:00009003]; feature: intestine environment [ENVO:2100002]; material: feces | place: Germany | collected 2013/2015 | reverse complement strand
ACGTATAGCGGTGTCGCCGAGGCGTTCACCGACCCGATGCCGCGGATGATGACCGATGCCGCTTCGCCCGGCTGGCCGCCGCCGGAGGCGACCTGCACGCCGGCTACGGTTCCTTCGAACGATTTGGTGACGTTGCCCACGACGCGCTTCTGGAGTTCGCCGCCCTTGACGACGGCGGCCGAACCGGTGAACGACTCCTTCTTGGCCGTACCGTAGGCCACGACCATCACGCCTTCGATCTCGGCGGTGTCCTCCCGGAGCGTGACGTCGATGCGGGTCTTGTTGCCGACAGGGATTTTCTCGGTCTTGTAGCCCAGGTAGGAGACGACGAGCGTGGCGTTGGCCGGGACGTTCGTCAGGGTGTAGTCTCCGTCGACGTTCGTCGTGATGCCCTGCGTAGTGCCCTCCACGAGAACGTTCGCGCCGATGATGGCTTCGCCGTTGGCTCCGGTGACTTTGCCGCTGACGGCGACGTTCTGCGCCCAGGAGGCCGTCGTCCATGCCAGCGACAGGATGCACCAGAGAATTGCTGCTATCTTGTTCATAGATGTACTCTTATTTGATGTTGTGCGTGTTGTGAATGATGGTCCAGAGGTCGCCTTCGGGTTTCGCTCCGGCGGGCAGCTGGACGCTCTCCATCGGGTAGATGAACTTCTCGGGGTTGGCGATGGGTTTCCCGGCGGGCGACCGGAGCGGTTCGTCCGTTCGGGTTGCGGCCTGCGCCTTCGCCCGGGCGGCGTCCGGAGCCGCGCTGGTGGTCGCCGAACCCCATTTGGTGACTTTGTCGCCGACCGTGTTGGTCGCCGTCGCCATGAAGACGTACGTGGTTTCGGGCGTTACGCCGCTCTCCCCGGTGAAGAGGATGGCAAAGCCGTTTCCGTTGATGTAGGGGAGGTACTCCTCCTTGAGGTCGTGTCCGAACTCTTCGATCACGGCCGGATAGTTGTCCGTGCTGACGTTCGCCAGGGCGCTCTGTTTGAAAATCGCGTAACGCACCGTTGCGATGTCGATGCCCTTCATGACGCCGGCCACGGTGTTGTGCGTCGGGCCGTAGTTGGCGTTGGTCGAGGCTGCGGCTGCGAACCACGCGGCTGCGGCCGTGCTGGTCTTCGTGGTGACGGAGTTGACGCAGACCGTTTCGGCGCCGCTCGACGAGGTGGCCAGCGTGAGCAGCGTGTAGGACGTGCCGGCGCTGACTCCTTCCGTAAGTCCGTTGTAACCGTCGGCGCTGTTTACCGTCGCCGAGAGCAGCTCGGGGTTGAACTGGACTCCGTAATTGGGGTCTTTCAGGAATGCGGCGATGGCCTGTCGGTCGTAGGGATCGGAGAAGACCTGATTGAAGAGCTTGGTCGTCAGCGTACGGTAACGGACGTCCGTCACGTCGTCTCCCTTCCAGTGGGTCCACACGGAGTTGGTCCAGCCGTAACCCGTCAGGGCGAGGTAGGCGTTGGTGATGTAGAACCGCTGCGTGAACCAGTCGCTGCCGCCGTAGTTCGGACCGGCGGAGTAGCCGTCGGCCGTGGTCTTGAACTGCGTGGAGGAGAGGTTCGAGGTGATGTTGCCCCGCAGGTCCATGCCGAAGGCGAAGATCACGTAGCTCAACTCGGGGGTGAGTCCCGTCATCTGGAGGCTCTGGGTTCCCGACTTGAGCATCGAGGCCATGGCCAGCTGGAGGCTGATGCCCTGCTTTTTGGCGTATTCGACGATATAGGTCTGGAAGGCGGTCATCAGCTCTTCGGGCGAATACTTGGCGAAGGTCGTGGCCGGGAGAATCTCATAATAGTAGGTTTCGTCGCTGGAGGCGTAGATGTCGAACGCCACGGCGTCGGAGATGATCGTCGTCGGGGCGATGACCAGCGGCGGAACGTCGGCGTCCGAGGTGACGAACGAGAGCTGTGCGGCTTCCGAGTTGGTGAAGCACGTGGCGTCGGACGTCATGGCGCGCACCGAGAAGGAGTAGGTGCGGCCCTTGTCGAGTTTCGACAGGATGACCGTACGGTTTCGGGTGGTCGACACCTCCCCGCCGTCGACCGAGAACTCGTAGAGTTCCGCTTCGGGCACTTCGGTCCAGGAGATGACGGTTTTCGACGCATAGGCGCTGCCGAGCGTGATCTTCGGCTGGGGAAGCTGCTCCAGATCGTCGGTCAGCACGTGGATGTAGGTGAAGGGGGATTCGGTGTATTCGGCCGGGTCCCGGGGGCAGGCCTTGACCGCCACGACATACTCTTTCTGCCGTTCCAGACTGTTGAATTCCAGCCGGCAGCCGGTCGTCGAGGTCTCGCTCCCGCCGTCGAACGTGTAGACGTAGGACCCTGCGTCGTCGACGGCTTCCCAGCGGAGGGTGAATCCGGTGGTCGTCAGGTCGCTGACGATGATCTGCGGCTGTGCGACGGGTTGCAGGCCGGAGCCGGTCTCCGCCGCGTCGTCGTCCGACGAGCAGGCGCACAGTCCCGCGAGGGCCGCCGCCGCGAATGCCGCGTATTTATAAAAGGTTTTCATAGGTTTGATTCTCTTTTGCGTTAGTGAATGTGTCATTCGACGGTTACCTCGATCGGTTTGCGAATGGCCGCGCCGTCCGAGACGATGATCGTCGTCCGGCCTTTCTTGAGGCCGGTGAGCTTCATCACTCCGCCCCGAAGTTCGATCTTCACGAGGTCGGGAACGGAAACGGTGTACCCCAGGACATTGGTGGCGGTGAAGTGGTTGCTCAGGTCGATGCTGACGGTGTCGCCCACGCCGACCCGCTGCGCCGGGATGCCGTCGATCTTGGCGATGTTCCGCAGCAGCTTGTAGGTGTCGAGGCTGCCGATGCCCATGTTGCCCAGATACTGCTGGTATTTGCCGGTGCAGTAGCGGTCGACGGACTGGGTGCTGCTCAACAGCGCCTGCCGGAGCATTTCGCCCGTAAGGCCCTTGCGTTTTTCAGCGCCGTAGTAATAGCTGACGGCCAGCGCGCAGGCTCCCGACACGTGGGGGCAGGCCATCGAGGTCCCCTGGCTGCCTTCGTAGCCCGAAGAGCCGTCGGCGGCCACGCTCGTGCTGTAAACGCCGCCGTAGGCGTTGCTCAGCATCTGGTCGCCGCCCGGGGCCGAGATCCGGACCCATGTGCCGTAGTTGGTGTAGTAGGCCGGGGCGCCCGTGAACGCGGTTGCGCCAACGCTGATCGCGTTGGCGTCGGCGGCGGGATAGCAGACCTCGCTCGAAGCGTCGTTGCCCGCGGCGAAGAGGACGATGCCGCCGGCCATCGGGCCTGTCTGGTTGCCGTTTTCGTCCAGTCCCGCATATTTGTTGAAGTACTCCATGGCACGCGAGAGCGCCGAGTAGGAACCGCGTGTCCAGTCGGTCACGGAGATGGTTCCGGCGGTGTATCCCCAGCTGTTCTGGCAGATCACGGCGCCGTTGTCGGCGGCGTACTTGATGGCGCGGATCTGTCCGGCCAGTCCGGCGCCCGACGATCCGGACTCCGACTTGCCGAGAATCTCGCACGACATGATCTTCACGCCGTCGCCCCTGCCCGAGCCGCCTGCGATGCCGCAGACGCCCACGCCGTTGTTGTTCACGGCGGCGATCGTGCCGGCGACGTGCGTGCCGTGCATCAGTTCGGCCGAGAAATCCAGTTCGCCGGTCTCCTTGGTGAAGTTGTAGCCGTAAATGTCGTCCACATAGCCGTTGCCGTCGTCGTCGACGCCCGGCGTGCCGTTCAGTTCGGCCTCGTTGACCCACATGTTGGCGGCCAGGTCTTCGTGGTCGTATTTGACGCCCTGGTCCACGACGGCGACGATCACGTCGGGATTGCCCGTCGAGAGCTGCCAGGCGGCGTATACGTTGGCGTCGGCGCCCAGCTGGCTCGTCTGCGCGAAGATGTTTCCCGTGTTGTTGTAGTGCCATTGCATCTGCTGCGAGCGTTCGCTCTCGTTGAACGGGAAGGGGACGTTGCGCACCTCGTCTGCGATGGCGCGGGTGACGCTCTGCGCCCCGGCGGCGGGAGATGCCGCGCGGCGGTGGTCCGAAGTTTCGGCGGCCAGCGAGTATTCGATGATTTCGATGTCCTTGCACGAAGAGAGCAGGCTGGCCATCTCGCTCGTCGGGACCGACGGGTCGTATTTGGCGTAATACCAGAGGTGCAGGCCTTCCCTGCGGGTGCGTTCTTCGAAACGCCCGCCGTCCGGGAAGAGCCGTTCGAAACGTACGGTGTTCACCGTGTTGAGGATGCGGTCGATCTCGTCGATGCCGCTGCCTTTCGAAACGCCCTGCGCGCGGCTCTTTTCCACGATGCCGGAGGCCTCGGTCTTCAGTTTGAGGATGATCTCGCCGCCGATGGCCGCCGGGGAGGCGTTGACGATGACGGGACCCGCGGTCTCTTCGCCGCCGCTCTGCGTGTCGTCCTTGGCGCACGATGCCGCCGCGAGGACGGTTGCCGCCAGGAGAAGCGATTTGAATGGATATTTCATAGACGATCAGTTTTTAGTGTTATTCCCGGATGCAGCGTATCTGTGCGGAACAGTCGTGCTCGCCGAGCCTGTAATTGCACCAGTTGGGGTTGAAGTTCACGAAGTAGGCCGATGACTTCGTCGCGTCGGGAGTCGCCTGGGCGGTCCAGTAGAATGCCATGCCGCCCGTGTAGTTGCAGATGCTCACCGAGATGTAGTCCGTGTAGTAGATGTTGCCGGCCATCGGGTAGTAGTCGCCGGTGTTTTTCCAGCGGCGCCCGCAGTCTTCGTAGGCGTTCCAGTCCCATTTGGCGCTGACGCCGGTTTCGTCGTAATCCGCCGCTGCGCCGCCGTTGGTGATCGAGTTGTTTCCGGCGGGAATGCCCCAGAGATCGGGTCCCGGGACCTTGTAGCCCGGAGGGCAGGGGTCGAAAATGGTCTTCTCGGGACCCCACAGTCCCGGATGCGTGGCCTTCGGGTCTGTTCCCGTGCAGTACCAGTCGGCGTGGCCGTTGTACGGCGATTGCAGGTAGGTCATCGGGTTCAGGATCGAATTGGGAATGTTGGCCGGCGGCGTGGCGAGCACGGCGGCCTGCGCGTTGTAGACCCATGTTCCCGTTCCGTCGCCGATCGCGGTGTTCGGTTCGTTGTAGGCCGGGACGTTGTTGCCGTCGGTATCCGCGTGGTAGGGCGATCGCGAAGGCGTGAAGGGGTCCTTGCGGCCCCATTCGTAGAACATGCCTCGGTTGCCCACGTCCATCGGGGTGTTGTTCAGCGCTCCGAGGTTGCGGTCCATGATCACGGCGGCGACTTTGCCTTCCGAGTCGATGTGGTCGTGCGCCGTGATTTCGTCGTTGCAGACCCAGATGTGCCAGCTCCAGACGATGTTGCCCTTGATGTCCTTCACGGCGATCACGGCGTTGCCCTCCGAACGCCCCGTCGAGAAGGTCACGTAGCCGCCCCGGTAGATCGGCGCGCCGTCGATGATTTCGCGCGACATGGTCTTGTCGCCGTCGTGGCGCGATTCCCAGAGCAGTTCGGCGAAGGCGCCGTCCTCGATGGCGAGTCCGTAGTTGGCGATGTAGTCGCTGACTCCGTCGCCGCCGCCGTTGCCCTTGACCGATGCGTCGAATTTGTAAACGCCGCCGGTCCGGGCGATGTAGCAGTTGGCCGTGCCTTCGGCGCTCAGGTTGACGCTCCGTTCGGCGCGCTGTACGAGCGCGACCTCCTGCGAAACGGTCTCCCCGTTCTTCTCGGCGCTGACCGTGAGTTTGCCCGTCAGGGTTTCGGCTCCGGCGTTGATCAGGGTCTCGACCAGCAGGGCGTTGCCGTCCTGCCGGGCGACGGTGAACCAGTCGCCTTCGGCGGCGTAGTCCCAGCCGTCGGCGTTCGTCGCCACGGTGATCACGGCGTTGCCTCCGTCGGCGTCGAAGATCACTTTTTGGCTCGACACCTCCACGTAGGCCTTGCTTTCGCCCTCCTCCGGCCATATCCGGGTGGTTTCGGTGCAGGCTGCCAGCAGTGCGGCCGACAGCACTGCGATGCTGCATATTATCGTATTTTTCATGTTCGGGATCGTTTTGTGTTCGTCTATTCCTTCCATGTGGTGGGGATCTTGTCGTAGTCCGAGAGTTTCGTACATCCCGCGAAACTGCTCTTGGCGGCGGTGATCGCGGTGAGTCCCGAGGCGGCGGCATTCTCCGCCGTGCGGTCGTACAGGTGGTATTTCACACCGTCGACGACCGTGTAGGGCGATTCGCCTTCGAGCGACGCGCAGCCCTGGAAGGTCGAAGTCAGCGTCTTGAGCTTCACGGCTTCGTCGAACAGGCTCACCGGAACGCTCCTGAGCATCCCGCAATCGCGGAAGAGATTCGCGACGCTGGTCAGTTTGACGGGGCTGACCAGCATGTTCTTGCCGACCTCTTCGAGCGACGTACAACCGTCGAAGACCGAATTGAACATGGTGGCCGAAGCGCAGTTGAACACCTCCGACCCGACGCGGACCAGTCCCGTGCAGTCGGCGAACAGGCTGGTGTAGGTTGAAATCTGCGTGGTTTTCAGCAGCCCGTCGGGGATCTCCCGGAGTGAGGTACAGTTGAGGAATGCCTTCTGGAAATTGAGCGACGTGCCGTTCAGTCCCGTGAAGGCGTCCGGCGCGATGCTTTCGATTCCCGAGCAGCCGGAGAACATCTCCGTCAGGGTCTTCGTCTTGGTGTTGGCTTCGAACAGGCGCGAGGGAACCATCGTGAGGCGGGTGCAGTTCAGGAAGCACTGGGCCACGGTGGTCGCGTTGACGTTCTTGGCGAAGAGCCCTGCCGGAATCGTCTCCAGGGCGGAGCATTCGGAGAACGTGTTGTTGAAGGCCGTCGCCCCGGTCAGTCCGTCGAAGATTCCGGCGGGCACGCTCTTCAGCGCCGTGGCCCCTGCGAAGAGGCGGTCGCATTTGGCCGAGGCCGTGCTCTTCCCGAAGAGGAGGCCGACCGATTCGAGGGCCGTGCAGTTCTCCAGGGCGTTGGAATAGGTCGTCACTTTCGGGTTGCCGGCGAACAGTCCGTCGGGCAGCGTCGTCAGTGCGGCGCAGTTCTGGAACACCTTGCCGAAGGTCGTGACGGAGGGATTGCGGCTGAACAGACCGGCGGGAGCCGTTTTCAGTCCCGACGCCGCGAATACGCTGGTGGCAGTCGTCAGATTCGGCATCCCGGCGAAAATATCCTCCGGAACGCTTTCGAGCAGCGTGCAGTTTTCGAACAGGCTGCCGATGCTGGTGATCGCGGGTGCGCCGGCGAAAGCCTCCGCGGAAACGGTTTTCAGGTTGTCGCAGTCCTTGAACATCGAGGAGATATTCTTGCAGGCGGCGCAGCCGGAGATGATGTTGGCGCCGATCTCTTCAAGCCCCGTACAGCCAGCGAACAGGCCCGAGAACGAGGTGACTTTGGAAAGTCCGCCGAGGACGCCTTCGGGGATGCTTTTGAGCGAGGTGCAGCCTTTGAAGACATTGGTGAACGAGGTGACCGCCGTATTGGTGGCGAACAGCCCTGCGGGGAGCGTCGTGAGCGACGCGCAGCCGTTGAAGGCGTCGTTGAAGGCGGTGACCAGGGTAAAGCCGTCGAACAGCCCTGCGGGCACTTCGGTCAGCGAGGCGCAGTCCTTGAAGATGTTGTTGAAGGCGGTCTTCGTCACGGTCGTGAAGGCTCCGCTGCTTTTGAACAGCTCGGCCGGGACGCTTTGCAGTTCGCTGCATCCGGTGAAACAGCTCATGAAGGTCGTCACCTTGCCGCAGCCTGCGAACAGGTCGGCGGGAACGCTCTGGATGGCCGTTTTGCTGAATGCGCTCTGGAAATTGGTGACCTTGTGGTTGTTGGCGAACAGGCCGTCCGGGACGGATTTCAGGCTTGTTCCCGAGAAGAGCATGCGGAACGAGTCGACCTCGGGGTTGTTGGCGAACAGGCCGGCCGGGACGGATTCGAACGACTCGCTGTTGGCGAACAGCGAGTTGAAGGTCGTCACCTTCTTGTTGTTGGCGAAGAGTTTTTCGGGAACCGTCTTCAGTTTGCCGTTCGAGAAGATGATCGAACAGTCGGTCAGCTCCGTGTTGCGAGAGAAGAAATCCTCGTCGATCTGGGTGATCGCCGTGCCGGAGAAGAGCGAACCTACCGAGGTGATCTTCGTGCAGTTGTAAAGCAGGTCGGCGGGCACTTCGGTGACCATGTTGCAGTTCTGGAAGCAGTAGGCGAAGGTTTCCGCCTCGGTTGCATGGTCGAACAGCCCGTCGGGAACGGCTTCGAGGACGCGGCAGTCGGCAAATGCATAGTGGAAGGTGGTGACCTTGGCGAAGGCTTCGGTGTTGTCGGAGGGAATCCGTTTCAGCTCGCGGCAGTTCTGGAATGCGCGCGCCATCGAGGTCAGCCCCGTGCGGCCCCAGTTGTAAACCTCCTTGAACTGGTTGCCCAGTCCGTAGTCGGGGATGTCGTAGGAGTTGAGCGACGTCACGTTGCCCTTGACCGAGACGATGTAGTAGCCCGGGTCGGTGTAGGTGTGCGAGGGGTAGGCGGAGGTGACGTTCTCCTCGATGCTGCCGTCGCCCCAGTCGATGGTGGCGTCGATGGCCTTGTCGAACGGCAGATAGGTCTTCAGGCTCGACGAGGTGATGTCGATTCCGAGGATGAAGGCGTCGAGGTCCAGACCGGTCTGGGAGACGGTGACGACCTGTTCGGTCTGGTTCTGTTTGCCGTCGCCGGCCGATACGGTGATGGTTGCGGTGCGGGACGATCCGCTCGAATTGGTCTCTGCGGTGATTGTAAGTCCCTGCTCGGTTTTCGTGGCGGAGAGCCAGTCGGAATTTTCGGAAAGCGTGTACTCCCAGTCGTAGTTGGATCTGATTCCCAACTCTTTTTTGTCGGATTCGGTGGGAGTGGGCGAGAGGGGAATGGTTTTTAGCGAAACGTTGACGTAGACGGCGCGGTCCTGCGTGACGCGGATCGTTTCAGAGACGGGATTACCCCCCCCCTCGCCGGCAATCAGCACGAAGGTCGTTTCGCGGTCCTCGATCTCCTCGTTGGGGTCGAGCGTCATCGTGACTTTGTCGCCCTGCTGTTCGAGAAGCAGCCACGGGCAGTCTTTGGTTTCGAAGATCCAGTCTTCGTCGGTCGACTGCACTTCGAATTCGGCGGTCAGTTCGCCGATGGCGGGAATCTGGAAGTTGTTTTTCGATGCGGCGATTTCGAGCGTGCCGTACGCGTTCTGCGTGGCGGAGATGGTCGCGGTCTTGTCGCCGGCGGTAATGGTGATCGTAGCCTGCTGCTGCTCCTCGACCTTGTTGCCCTCGCAGTTCAGGACGAGCTGGTCGGCGACGTCGTCTTTCTCGATGGTCAGCCAGCCGGCGTTGACGGCGTCGTATTTCCACGTCGTGTTGGTCTGGATGTCCACGACGACCTCTCCGCCCAGGCTCTTGAAGCCGATCGAGCATTCCTGCTGAACCGCTCTTCCGATCTCTAAGGTATGTGTTTTTCGACGAGATGCCCAGTTCGGCCGCAATGCCGGACGGTTCATCGCCCGGGACGGGGTTGGTGTAGGTGATCGTCTCTTCGGAGCACCCCATCATGCCGAGCAGTAAAGCTGTCAGTGCATATAATTTTTTCATGTGTGCTGCGGTTTAATGTTTCGATACGGGAAAGGTGCTGCCCGAGGGTGCGATGCCGTCGGCGGCCCGGGTGACGGAGGTCGGGGCCGTGCCGGTGTCGGCCGGAATGTCCCAGTCCACGAGATACATCGTGCCGGTGGCGTAGTAGAGGTCGCCGAACGACAGCCACTGCTGCTCCTGGTATCCGATGATGCCCAGCGTGGTGTACGGCGATTCGAAACCGTTCAGGAGGATCGCCTTGCGGGTTTCGTCCGCGTCGTCGTTGTAGCCCTCTCCCAGCCTGCCGGTCAGCATGCCGTTGTGGAAACCTCCGCCCTGCATGTTGATCGAGTACAGGTAGTGGAAGCGGGAGACCGTCGGGGAGATCTCGCGGGTGTAGCAGAGCCTGCCCAGTTCGATCGACATGGTTTGGGTGTTTTTGTCGTAGGTGGCTTCCACGACCGTGCCCGTCAGGAACAGGTTCTTGATGTAGAAACTCTTGCGGTACTCTTTCTCTTCGACGGTGCAGAACGTACCCGTGCCGCTCACGCCGATCGGTTCACGGCCGTAATACCAGTTTTCCGCATGAAGTCCGTAATATCCCAGCATTTGGTAGTAGGGGTTTTCCTCGCGTGAGATTTGCGAAACGGTCACTTTGCAGGATTCCGTAGCGGAGCCTTTGGTCGCCCGGACGGTGAGCGTCGCATTGCGGTGGGCGTCGGGATTGCGCGGGGCGCCGACGCGTACCGTTCCGCTGACCGGGTCGCTTTCGACCGAAACCCAGTCGGCGTCGCTCGTGACGCTCCACTGGCCGTTGGAGACCACGGTGAAGAGAACGCTCTCACCTTCGGAATCCAGCGAAATTTCCTCCGAAGCGGTGGTGGACAGCAGGACCGTTTCCCACGAGAATGCCTGGTGAACGGCGATTTCCTGTTTGTCGCCGGCCGTTTCCACGGTGATTTTCGAGTTGCGGACATTGTCGGTCGTATTGCTTGCCGCGGAGATGGTCAGCAGGCCCTCTTCGGAGGCCAGCGTCACCCAATCGTCCGGACAGCTCACCTTCCAGTCGGAGGGCGTGGCTACCGCGACGGTGGTCGTTCCGCCTTTCTGGGCGAACGCGACACTACTTCGCGAGAGGACGATCACATCCGCGACCTCCTCTTTGTTCTTGTCGTCGCAGCCGCTTGAGGTGCAGAGGACGAGAACCGTCAATAGCGTAAAGCATCTTCTCATAAAAATTGGATTAGGAATAAAAAATGAATGGGTACGGTATCCCGTTTCCGGAGAACCGTATTTGCTGAAAATTGCATCGTGTGAAATTTTTGGACTTGTTTATTTGCGGCACAATATACGAAAATTTGCCCGAATGCTTTCTGGAAATCCTGAAAATATTGTCGTAAAAGTCTTTTCGTATTGTTTGTTTTTCGGTGTTATGCGTGTGTATAAGGTTGAGTTTTAATGATTTTGAAGAATGACAGCCGTTTTGCGGCTGCAATTGTTTTGTTTGTCGGATATTGTCATCGCAGGGATATTTCCGGTCCGGTGAAAAAGAAGGATGTTTGTTATATATTGACTATTTGGGGCGTAAGCTGTTGAATGATAATTGATAATGTCCGTCCCGGCGGCGGTTCCCGCGATTTTCCGTCCGCGACGTCCCGATATTGACCGCTTTTTGTTACTTTTGCAAAAAGAAAAAAATGAAACTCGTCGAACTGTTAGCTCCTGCCAAAGATTACGCTGCGGCCGCGGCCGCCGTAGACTACGGCGCCGATGCGGTCTATATCGGCGGCGCGCGGTTCGGCGCGCGGCAGGCCGCGGGGAACTCCGCGGAGGAGATCGCCCGGGTCGTGGAGTATGCCCACCGCTTCGGAGTGCGGGTCCATGCCACGCTCAACACGCTCGTGTGGGACGACGAACTGGAGGCCGCCGAACGGCAGGCCCGCGAACTCGTCGCGGCGGGTGTCGACGCGCTCATCGTGCAGGACATGGCTCTGCGGCGGATGGACCTTCCGGTGGAGCTGCACGCCTCGACGCAGGTTTCGAACCGCACGCCCGAGGGGGCGCGGTTCTTGGGCGAGGCGGGGTTTGCGCGGGTGATTCTCGAACGCAACCTCACGCTGGAGGAGATCCGGGCCATCTGCGCCGCCACCGCGGCCGAGGTCGAATGCTTCGTCCACGGGGCGGTCTGTGTGGGGTACAGCGGCCGCTGTTTTCTCTCGCGGTCGATGTCCGCGCGCAGCGGCAATCGCGGGGCGTGCAGCCAGCCCTGCCGCCTGACGTGGGACCTCACCGACGGAAAGGGCCGTACCTGGATTGCCGGGAAGCATCTGCTGTCGGTGCGCGACATGAATCTTTCGCAACGCATTGGCGATCTGCTGGATGCGGGCGTCACTTCATTCAAGATAGAAGGTCGGCTCAAGGATCTCGCTTATATCCGGAACGTTGTAGCCCACTACCGCCGGGCGGTGGACGAGGCGCTGGCCCTGCGGCCGGGGCTGGTGCGGTCGTCCGTCGGCGAGAGCGTCCCGGATTTCACGCCCGACCCGTCGAAGAGTTTTACACGCGGGGAGTCCGACTATTTTCTGGACGGAAAGCGCGCCGGAGTGGCGTCGTTCGACACCCCGAAGGCGGTCGGCGAACGGGTGGGCCGCGTGGCGGGCGTTTCGGGCGGCACGTTCACGCTCGACGGTGCGCACGATCTTGCGCCGGGCGACGGCATCTGTTTCCTGACGCCGCGCGGCGTGACCGGGACCAACGTCAACGCCGTGGAGGGTCGCCGCATCACGCCCAATCGCATGGAGGGGATCACGCCCGGGGCGGAGGTCCGCCGCAATTTCGACCGCCGTTTCACGCTGGCCGTGGAGCGCAGCCGCACGCGGCGGGTGATTCCGGCGAAGGCCGCGGCGGAGGCGACGGCCGAAGGGCTGAAACTTACTTATACGGATTGCGAGGGCGTTGCGGCCTCGGCCGTGCGGGCCGTGCGGCTCGACCCGGCGAAGAATCCCGACGCCAATGCCGCCGCACTGCGTGCGCAGGCGATGAAGTCGGGCGACACGATCTTCGCGGTCCGCGAAGCCGAAGTGCGGGGCGCGGAGTGGTTCGTGCCGGCGTCGCTGGCTGCGGAACTGCGCCGCGAAGCGTTGGCGGCACTTGCCGGAGCGCGCCGCGAACGGCGGCCGGAACACCGCATTCTGCCCGAGAATCCCGCCGCGAAATACCCGTCGGAACGGCTTGCGGCCGAGGAGAACGTCACCAACCGGCTGGCCGAGGCGTTCTACCGCGACCACGGGGTGCGGCAGATCGAACGGGGGCTGGACCTCGCGTCGACGACCGCCGGGCATGTGGTCTTGCGTTCGGCCTACTGTATCCGCCGCGAGATCGGCGAATGCCTTCGGGAGCATCCGCGGCTGCGCGGCGACCTGTTTCTGGAACACGGCGCCTACCGTTACCGGCTGGCGTTCGACTGCGAGGCCTGCGAAATGTCGCTGGTCGATCCGCTTGAAAAGCGGGAGCCGGAAGGTGTGTAACTATTTATAAAATAATGTATGCAGGAACAGCTGACGCCCGATTTCGGGGATTATGAACTCCTCGACACGGGGGATTTCGAGAAACTGGAACGCTTCGGGCGTTATGTGACGCGCCGTCCCGAGCCGCAGGCCATCTGGAGGCGCTCGCTCGCCGAAGAGGAGTGGCGGCGCATGGCCGACGCTTCGTTTCGGCGCGATGCGCGCAGCGACGAGCGGGGCGAATGGCGTCTCGCGCCCGGAATGCCCGACCGCTGGGTGGTGGAGTATGCCTATAAGCGGATGCGGCTGCGCATGCGGCTGGGGCTTACGTCGTTCAAGCATGTGGGCATCTTCCCCGAGCAGGCCGCCAACTGGAATTTCATCTACGACAACTGCCGGGCTTTGGCCGGAGACGGACCTACTGATGGCGAGCGTGTTGCGGCTGTCGGTTCGGGCGTTGCGCGAGGTGGCGCCCCCAAGGTGCTGAACCTCTTCGCCTACACCGGTGGTGCTACCCTTGCCGCTGCAGCTGCAGGTGCCAGTGTTACTCATGTGGATGCTTCTAAGGGTATGGTTACCTGGGCGAAGGAGAATGCAGTTGCTTCAGGTCTGGGAGATGCTCCGATCCGCTGGCTGGTGGATGACTGTGTGAAGTTTGTTGAGCGTGAGATCCGCCGCGGCAACCATTACGACGGAATCATCATGGACCCGCCGTCCTACGGGCGCGGCCCGTCCGGCGAGATCTGGAAGCTTGAAAAGGACCTTTTCCCGTTCCTGAAGCTCGTCTCCGGCGTGCTGTCGGACGATCCGCTGTTTTTCATCATCAATTCCTACACGACAGGCCTCGCGCCGTCCGTTCTGACATGCCTCCTCGACAGCGTGGTAACGCGGCGCTTCGGCGGCGGGACGGTCTCGGATGAGCTTGGCCTTCCCGTGACCGATTCCGGCCTTGTGCTCCCGTGCGGCGCAACAGGGCGCTGGACAAGAGAGGGCAGAGCATGACCGAGGCCATCCGGACAGAACATTTGAAGTTCTCCTATGACGCCCAGAGCGAAAGCGGCGGCGTCACGGTTTTTGACGATCTAAATTTATCCATCGAGGAGGGCAGCTTTGTCGCCGTCCTCGGCCACAACGGCTGCGGAAAATCCACGCTGGCCAAGCATTTTAACGCGGTCCTCCTGCCGG